>ENA-UONS01003225-UONS01003225.1-human-gut-metagenome-genome-assembly--contig:-CS19-NODE-3225-length-11469-cov-4.128001_pt1 | contig 11469 bp, 8 predicted proteins | sample MGYA00242458_ERZ724005 | MGnify/ENA metagenome assembly ERZ724005
TTCCAGTGAATACGGATGTGACCGCGGCTGCTGCAGCTTCCCCAGCGCGTTTTAGCCGACGTCAAAAAGAATTTTCGATAAGGGTATCTAAAGGGCCCCATCTGTGCGAGCTTGAGCTCAAATTCTTCCTGCAAAGCCGTAAGGGCCCACTTCTTGATGGTCTTAACCAGAACTTCAAGGAACTGGTCTCGAGTGAGGTTCGCGTCCTTCACCCACAGCACGATCTCATCATCAAAGACACCGGACTCCTTGCGCACGCTCGACAGCCTTACTTTTCTTTTGACGTCCAGCAGTGTGATTTCCTGTTCGGAAGACAGTTTTTCAAAGAAGACTCGATTACTGTCTTCCTTCCCTAAGCTGTTCTGCCGTTTCTTCTGGATCCATGCCTGCTGTGAAAGAACCCAGTCCACCACTTTTTCTCGAGAAGTCCGTGACGGATACTTCACCAGAAGCTGCTCTGAGTTCGGCATGGAAATTGAAATGCTCTTGCGCTTCCCGGGCTGCCAAATGATTTGAACTTCCGCTCCGTCAGCAAGACGAATACTGCTCGCTGCCCGCGCCGGAGCCGGTTCCTTTTCTGCAGCCGGTGCCCCTCGGCGCATCTTCTCCAGAAATTGAATAATTTTTGAGGCCGATTTCTGAAGTTCAAGTTCCACTTCAAAGTCCGTGAGCCTCGCCGGGCAGTGAACAACCAAAAGACCGCCCTCAAAGGCGATTTGAGTATTCTTACGGCGGCTGCTGCGGACAATGCGATATCGGACCGGATAGCTCCCTTCTAAAGCGGAATGATGGACAAAATCAGGATCCTGCTGAGAAAGACGTGCAGAGACATCCGGATAGGCTAAGGAGGCTGCTTCAAAAAATTTAAAGTACGGCAAAAATTTCTTCTTTTGAAGTTTCAGCGCCCATTTAATTTGGAGCGCTGAAGGATAGCCCTTGGTGATGTAAATGACACCCTCCGGTCCGGCGGTAATTTGTTCTTCCTGTCCGCCAAGTCGAATATGAACGCGCCGAACCTTGTCGGGATAAGCGATTTCAGCCTCTGCCGGAGAGCCGTCTAAATAAAATTTCGTGATCTTCGGAAAAATACGACCTAAAACCATTCAACCTTTTATTTGTAGTATTTCGGTGAGATGAGCTTCATCTCACCTTCAATTGCGCTGCGAACTTCTTCATTAAGTTCATGCGGTGTTTTTCCTTCCGGACTGATCGGATCGCCGAATACCACCTTAATTACGCCCGGATACAGCAAAAACGAATGCTTCGGCCAGCATTCGCCGGAATTCAAAGCAATCGGAACAATCGGAGCATTGGTAGCAATCGCTAAACGAACGCCGCCGGTTTTATATTTAACCGAAGCGCCGGGCGCGGTGCGCGTGCCTTCGGGAAAGAGCACCAAAGCCCAGCCATGAGCAAAGAACTCCGGAACTTCACGCTTCATGCGCTCAAAAGCAGTGCGTCCTTCAGATCTGTCCACACTGAACATTCCGAGCGAAGCCAAACCCCAGCCGAAGATCGGCAGACGATGCAGTTCGCGCTTGTAGATATAGCTCAAGCGTCTCGGCACCAAGGCAAAAAATGCGAGCGTTTCCCAGCCCGACTGATGCTTAGACAGCAAAATCACGGGACCGGTCGCCGGCACCCTATCCATGCCCGTAATTTCATAGCGAACACCGCAAATCGTGCGCATTAAGCCGATCACCATTCGGCACCATTTTTTTACGATGGCGTAACGGCCTTCTTTCGATGTAAACGGAATACAAACGAAAAGGACGATGCCGTAGCAGATGATGGTGATACAAAAGAGGAACCAAAAAATCAAGGCACGAAGCCAGAGCATAAGTTTCATAGGTATTGTTGGAAAAGGCCGCTCTGTGAGCGGCCTTCTGATCGGAAAGTTAAGAGGCTAAACACGAAAGTTTGGCGACTTGATTCATCGCTTTATGGAGCTCGTTGAGCAGCGTTAAGCGATTTCTTCTCAAGGCCTCATCTTCGGCGTTCACCATCACTTTGTCGAAGAACGCGTCCACCGGAGCTTTCAGCGGAGCCAGGCTGCGAAGTTCGTCTTCGTAGCGGCCGGCCTTATAGTCGGCTTCAAGTTTCGGTTCAAGCGTACGAATAGCTTCGTAAAGATCCTTCTCTTCTTTTTCTGTCAGGAGAGCCGGATCAACAGCATCTGCCAGCGGAAGTGTGTTCTTCTTGAGGATGTTCTCAATACGTTTGTTGGCAGCAGCCAGAGACTCGGCCTCCGGCAGGCTCATAAAGTCATGAACAGCCTTCAGGCGTTTCGGAACATCCGCAAGGATAGCAGGTTCGGAACCGATCACGGATTCCACTTCATGAGCGGTAAAGCCCTGATCCTTCTGCATGACGCGCAGACGATCATGGAAGAACTGTTTGAGCTCTTCTGTGGCATCTTTGACGCCGGGAACAACAGATTCTTCTTCCGTACCGATAGCGATCAGTTTGTCCAAAGAAAGCGGCAGTTCTTTTTCGATCAGCATGCGAAGAATGCCGAGGGCGTGTCTGCGCAGGGCGAACGGATCTTTTTCTCCGGTCGGCAGCTGTCCGATGCCGAAGAGTCCGGTCAGTGTCTCAATTTTGTCGGCCAAGGCAACAGCCAAGCTTTCAGGTGTGGACGGAAGCTCGTCACCGGCATAGCGCGGCTGGTAGTGCTCACGAATCGCAAGAGCGACTTTGTCGTCTTCTTTGTCGTGATGAGCGTAGTACTCACCCATGATGCCCTGCAGTTCGGGGAACTCTCCGACCATCAAAGTGCGTAGATCGGCTTTTGCCAGCTTAGCTGCGCGGCGGGCCAGTGCAGGATCGGCACCGATCTGCTCGGCGATGCGGGAAGCAATCTTCTGAACGCGTTCGCTTCTTTCAAGCTGAGTACCGAGCTTGTTGTGGTAGACCACATGAGCCAAGCCGGGGACGCGGGATTCCAGTGTCTGGAGACGGTCCTGATCATAGAAGAACTTCGCATCGGCCAAACGAGCGCGAACCACACGGGCGTTGCCGGAACGAATAGCTTCGCCGCCGTCCTTGGCTTCAATCTGAGAAACCAGAAGGAAGCGGTTCATAAGCTTCTTGTTCTTGTCTCTCAAGGCAAAGTATTTTTGATTCTGCTGCATTGTCAGAATCAGGCACTCGGCGGGAACCGTCAGGAATTCTTCGTCAAAGCCGGATTCGTAGACAACGGGCCATTCTGTCAGAGCGGCAACCTCATTGACGAGATCATCGGGCATGATGATTTCGGCATTAAGTTTTTCCGCAGCGGACTTAAGCTCGCCAACCATCTTGTTCTTTCTCTCTTCGAAAGAAGCGACGATCTTGCCTTCTTTTTCCATCTGTTCGGCATATTTTTCTACCTCTTTGATGGAAATAGGCTCTTTAACGTGGAAGCGGTGTCCCATCGTTTCACGGCCGGCCTTCAGACCGAACAATTCAACGGGAACGATTTCTTTATCGAACAAAGCAACGAGGTGCTTGACCGGGCGGACGAATTCGACGGTCTTGCCGTTTTCGAGCTGATAGCTCATCACCTTAGGAATCGGCAGACGGCGAACGGCGTGATCCAAAGCGATCTGCAAACCGTCCTTCAGAGAGACGCCGGCCTTAGTACCTTCGTATACCAGCTGATCCTGCTTGCCGTCGTTCACGACTTTAAGCTCAGAAGGTTCGCACTCGATGCCGAGGGCCTTCATCTTCTTGCTCAGAGCCGGAGTAGCTTTGCCTTCAGCATCCAAACCGACTTTCACCGGTACCAGTTTCTGACGGAAAGGTTTGTCGGGTGCCACTTCGGAAACATCCGAAATGAGTGCGGCAATCCGGCGAGGAGAACCGTAAGCGGTTACCTGCGCGTTGGGAAGAGCCAAATCCTGCTCTTTCAGGCTGAAAGTCAGTTCTTTGGCAAACGCCTTGGATAAATTGTCCAGTGCCTTCGGCGGCAGCTCTTCTGTTTGAATTTCAATCAATAATGAAGCCATTTCTCTAACCTCTTTATTCTTTTTTCTGGCACATCGGGAAGCCGAGGCGTTCACGGGAGTCGTAGTAGCTTTGAGCAACGGCCCGGGAAATCTGACGAATACGGCCGATATAGGCGGCGCGTTCTGTCACACTGATGGCACCGCGTGCGTCGAGGAGGTTAAACGTATGTCCGGCTTTCAGAACCATTTCATAGGCCGGAAGAGCAAGGTTCAGGTCCATCAGGCGCTTGGCTTCACTCTCAAAGTAGTCGAACTGCTTGAGAAGTTTTTCAGGGTCGCTTGCCTCAAAGTTGTAGTGGCTCTGCTCGACTTCGTTTTGATGGAAGACGTCGCCGTAAGTGAGAATGTGTTCGCCGGAAGCGTCCTGCCACTTGGTGTAGACAAGGTCGAAAACATTGTCGCAGTTCTGAAGATACATTGTCAGACGTTCAAGACCGTATGTAATTTCTCCGGTAATCGGCTTGCATTCCAGGCCGCCGACCTGCTGGAAGTATGTGAACTGAGTCACTTCCATACCGTTCATCCAAACTTCCCAGCCTAAGCCCCAGGCTCCGAGCGTCGGGTTCTCCCAGTTGTCTTCGACGAAACGAATGTCGTTGACTTCGGTATCAATGCCCAGTGCTCTCAAGGAGCCGAGGTAACGGTCAACAATGTCCGTCGGAGCCGGTTTAAGAACCACCTGGAACTGGTGATGCTGATGAAGACGATTGGGATTTTCGCCGTAACGGGCGTCTTTCGGTCTTCTGGACGGCTGCACATACGCAGCTCTCCAAGGTTCAGGGCCTAAGGCTCTGAGAAATGTTGCGGTATGAGAGGTGCCGGCACCGACTTCGATGTCGATCGGCTGGAGCAAGGCGCAGCCCTGTCCGTTCCAATACTGCTGTAGACGCAGAATAACTTCCTGAAATGTGAGCATAATTTCGAACTTTTTCTTCTCAGCAATGCTGAATTGAGAATAATCTTTTTATTTTAGCGGGAGACGGTGTCTTTTTCTGAACAACAGGGCAAGGATTGCACTGATAAGAAGCAAAACCATGGCTCCGAGCCAAGGAAGCGCCCCGAATTTCACAAACGGCGTCGCCTCTCCCTGTGCCGCAGCCACTTTAACATCGAGCTTGCCCGGCTCCATAGCGGGCAGCTCTGCGGCGACTTCACCGCGGCTAGTCACGTAAGCCGTCATTCCGGTATTTGTCGCGCGAATGACCGGACGAGCAAATTCCATCGCGCGCATCCTCGAAATATTGAGATGCTGAGGCAGCGCATGCGTATCTCCGAACCAGCCGAGGTTGGAGAGATTCACCAGAAGATTCGGGGCTTTGCCGCCCTGCCACCACTCTCTGATTTCCGATGCAAAGAGATCTTCGTAGCACAAAAGCGGAGCGGCTACTACGCCGTCAATCTCAAAAGCTTTTTGATCGGTCGTTCCCTTCAGCAGGTCTCCCATCGGAATCTGCAGCATGTCGATAAACCACCTGAAGCCGGTAGGAACATACTCTCCGAAGGGAACCAAGTGCTTTTTGGTGTAAGACTGAACAATCTTTTCATGCTCAACCAGAACGGCCGTGTTGCGGTATCCGTCTTCTCCGCGCAAAAAGCCGCCGAACATCAAAGCGGCGTTGCCATTGGTGACGTGCGTAAATTTCCTCCAGATTTCCGGTTTCAGCTGCTGAAGCGGTATCGGAAAAATAGTTTCGGGCAAAACGATCAGTCCGCTTTCCGGCACCGGTTTTTCATTCATCAGCCGGACGTAACGCTCGAAGCTCGTGAGGCTGCCCATCGGAGAGAATTTTTCGTCCTGAGCAATCCCGCCTTGAACTAAACGGACGGAAAGCGTTTTGTACGGTTCACTCCAGCGAATGTCGGTCAGAGCAAATGCAAGAGAAAAAACGACCAGAAGTCCGGCACAGGAAACGGCAATGCCTTTGAGATTTTTACGCTCCAGCAGGAGGAGCGCCGCACATCCGGAAATAAAGGCAGCCAAGAAATTTATACCGTCTGCGCCGCAGATCGGAGCAAATGCAGAGAGGGAGCCGTCGACATGGGCGTAGGACACCGCGCTCCAGGGAAAGCCTGAAAAAAGCACGCCTCTGAGCCACTCCGTCAGCCCCCATGCGGCCGGCGCAATAGCCAAAAGCATGAGACCGGCACTCGAGCCGCGCTTCATGGACCATGCACAGAGCGCGCCGACAGCCGCCGGATAAAGAGCTAGGTAACAAGAGAAAATGAAGACAACGAAGGCGGCAAAGACCGGCGGCTGGTAGCCGTAGTCATGAACGGACACGTATAGCCAGGCAAGAGAAGTGACAAACCAGCCGATGCCAAAGAAAAGACCGGCGAGGAATCCTGCCTTAGCGGTGCGGAGGCCCGCAAAAATAAAAAACAGGACGGCTAAAGCCGCCAGCTGCAGCCACTCATTTGCCGGCGCCAGAGAATACCCTTGCGCAATGCCGGCAAATAGGGCGATTAAGAACGGAAGGAACTTCTTCACGTTATTGAGCGGTTATTAGGCTTTCGCCGGTTGCTGCTCTGTCTGCTCCGGCTCCAGCTTCTCAACCGTGAGCATCTTGACCTGACGAGCCAATGCCTTCGTCACGACAAATCGGAAACCCTGCAGGACAACGGACTCTCCGACCTGAGGAACGTGTTCCAGTTCATCGCTCACGAGGCCGCCCACACTTGCAAAGCGGTCATCAGAGAAATGTGTTCCGAACACGCGGTTGAATTCGTTGATATGAGTACTTGCCTTGACACGCCAGCGAGATCCGCCGATTGCGACGATGTCGGAAGCATCGTTAACAACGTCATACTCGTCGTCAATCTCTCCGACAATCTCTTCTAAGACGTCTTCAATCGTAATCAGACCGGAAACCGAACCGAATTCATCAACCACTAAAGCCATGTGGTTGCGTTTGAGACGGAATTCTTTCAGAAGGACATCGGCCGGTTTGCTTTCAGGCACGAACACTGCCTGTCTTAAATGCTGACGAATCTCGTACTCAGGATTGATGAAAAGGCGCAGCAAGTCTTTTGCCAGAAGAATTCCAAGAACGTTGTCTTTATCTCCGTCAATGACGGGAAAACGAGAGTGACCCGCTGCGATGACTTGTTTGATCCAATCCTGAGAGTTCTCGGAAATGTCGATCACAATCATCTGTGTCCGAGGAACCATCAAATCCTCTGCACGCAGGCTATTGACGCGCATGACACCTTCGATCATGTGCATGCCGTCGTCTGTCAGAAGCTTTCTGTCGTGTGCAATATGAAGATCATCAAGGAGTTCTTTTTGAGTCTCAGGTGCGTCATCATGAAAAAATCGATCCGACAGCTTCTCAAAAAAATTCTTCTCTTTGGGTTCGTCAGTCTTGTTGTCCGCCATTTCTAAGTACAGATTTCTCTAAGTTGATTGACCTAAGCCAGCGGCTGAGGAGTGTAGTTTCGATCAGGATACGGAACATCAAAGCCCAGATCAACTAAAACATCAGTTTCCCTCTGTTCCATAACCTCGGCTTCTTCGTCGTCCATATGGTCATAGCCCTGCGCATGCAGCGTTCCGTGGACGAGAAGGTGGGCCATGTGCTCTTCCAAAGTTTTGTTTTGGTCTTTGGATTCTTTTTCAAGCACGGGCACACAGATTACCAGGTCGGCCTCCACGACAGGCTCTATCTGATAGTCAAATGTCAAAACGTTGGTGGCGTAATCCTTACTCCGATATGTTTTATTGAGCTCCCGGCCTTCTTCTTCCTCAACAAAACGAACAGTAATTTGGGCATCGTTTTCCAAGGCTCGGCTGATCCAGCGCTGAATTTTGCTTCTGGACGGAAGCTGAGGAAAATGTGCAAGATTTTGGACGGAAAGGCTCAAAACATGGGGTTTACGCATGTTGGTATTCTCTCTTCTCGGCTTTTTGGTAGGCCTCAACAATACGAGCAACAAGAGGATGCCGAACCACGTCGGCCGAAGTGAAATAAGTCATAGAGACTCCTCGAACATCTTGAAGAATGTGCGAGGCTTCGATCAGCCCGCTTCTCTGACCTCTCGGCAAGTCGATCTGGGAGGCGTCTCCCGTAATGACTGCTTTGGAGCCGAAGCCGATACGCGTCAGGAACATTTTCATCTGTTCCGGAGTTGTATTTTGGGCTTCGTCAAGAATAACAAAAGAAGCATTCAAAGTACGGCCGCGCATGTAGGCTAAAGGCGCAATTTCAATTTTCTGCTTTTCAAGCAGGCGCTGTGTCTTTTCCGTGCCCAGCAAATCGAACAAAGCGTCATAGAGCGGGCGCAGGTAAGGGTCAACCTTCTGACTCAAATCTCCGGGAAGAAAACCTAACTTTTCTCCCGCTTCAACCGCCGGACGGGTCAATACGATTCTTTCGACCTCGCCTTTTTCAAATGCACTGACAGCGGCCGCAACGGCTAAGTAGGTCTTGCCGGTGCCGGCCGGTCCGATACCGAAGGAAACGTCGTGGGAAAGGATGTTGCGAATATAAGTCCGCTGCATCGGCGTGCGTCCCTGAAGTCCCTTACGGTTGGTGCGAAGCTCGGGAACAGGCTCTTCTGCAGCCTGCTCTTCAGCAGGCGCATTTTGACCCACAAGATAGAGCTGAATATCTTCTGCCGTCAGCTCATCACTTTTGCGCTCAGCGATGGCAGCCAAGTCCGTCAAAGCTTGAATGGCTTTGCGGCAATTTGCCTGTGTTCCCTTAATTCCGAAAGACGCGCCGCGGCGGGAAATTTCCACGTTAAGGAAATTTTCCAGCTGGGCCAAATTCGAATCCAACGGTCCGACCAAACTGGACAGATCACTGTTGTTGATCTGAAGATCTAAGCTTAGAGATGTCTGATCGGATTTCGTTTTAGCTTCAGTCATTTAAACTAATTCCCCTCCCAGGGTGTGCGGATAAACCTCATTAATTTTGAGGTTAACCATCTGACCGATTAAGTTTTCGGGCCCATTAAAGGTAACGATACGATTGTTATCCGTACGGGCAGAGAGCTTTCCTTCGCCCTTCTTCGCTTCTCCGACAACCAGGCAGCGCTGTACGCTTCCGACCATGGACTGCGAAATTTCCTGGGCATGCTGCGTGTTCAGCGCCTGAAGTCTCTGAAGTCTTTCGAGCTTGACGGACTGAGGTGTGTCATCGGGCAGCTCAGCGGCAGGAGTACCGGGGCGCTTGGAGTACACGAAAGAGAAACTGGCATCAAACTTGATCTCTTTGATGAGATTCATTGTTTTTTCAAAATCTTCTTCCGTTTCGTTCGGGAATCCGACAATGAAGTCCGTTGCAATGCTGATGTCCGGACGAATCGCACGAAGCTTGCGAATGATGGACTTGTACTCAAGGATCGTATAACCGCGTTTCATGCCGGCCAAGACGCGGTCGCTCCCGGCTTGAACAGGCAGGTGGACGTGGTTGGCCAGAATCGGGATCTTGCGATAAGCCTCGATCAGACGATTTGTAAATTCTTTCGGGTGAGACGTTGTGTAGCGGATTCTCTCAATGCCGTCGATTTCTGCCACATATTCAAGCAGCAGGGCAAAGTCGACGATTTCGCCGTCAGGACCTTCTCCGCGATAAGCGTTAACGTTCTGTCCCAGCAAAGTGACTTCCTTTACGCCCTGAGCAGCAAGCTGCGCGATTTCAACGAGGACGTCTTCGACGGGACGAGAGAACTCTTCACCGCGTGTATAAGGCACGACACAGTAGGAGCAGTACTTGCTGCAGCCTTCCATAATGGAAACGAATGCTGTAGCTGCATCGGCATGCGGAGTCGGCAGATGGTCAAATTTTTCGATTTCCGGGAAACTGATATCGACCTGAGGACGATGCTCTTTTTCGTTCTTTTCCAAGAGTTCCGGAAGACGATGGAGGGTCTGCGGTCCGAAGACCACGTCGACGTAGGGAGCACGGCGAACGATGTTGCCGCCTTCCTGGCTGGCGACACAGCCGCCCACAGCAATCTTAAGATTCGGCTTTGTCTTTTTCAGTTCTCTGACTCGTCCGAGGTCGGAAAATACTTTTTCCTGAGCCTTTTCTCGAATAGAGCATGTATTAAAAACAACTAAATCGGCTTCGTTGATGTCGTCGGTTACCTCGTAACCGGCTGCTGCCTTAGCAATATCTGCGATCTTGCCGGAATCATATTCATTCATCTGGCAGCCAAAAGTCTTCAAGTAAATTTTTTTCGCGTTCACGGTTTATGTCCGGTGGCGGTTAATACAAACTTTCAAAAACTGAAAGTCACTCAAAAAGAACAATGCTCCCGCATAAGGGAGCGCATCTCCCGAAATTAAAGATTTCGCTTTTCTCCGGGAATACGGTAAATCGGTGCTTTCACACTGAATGTTTCACGATGACGCCCCAGCCGTCTTGCGGTCAGAGCGCCGCCCCAAAGGCAGGCGGTATCCAGCGGGAAAACATTAGGCACATCGGTCACGGGGCCGAGTGTGGACCAGTGTCCGAAGGCAACAGGCGTCTTTGCCGTTTTGCGGCCGGGAAACTTAAACCAGGGAATGTATTCAACAGGCGTATCGGCAGGAGACAGTTTCTGTTTGAAATCCATCGTACCGTCAGCGTTGAGATAACGAGTACGCGTCAGCACGTTGACCACAGCGCGCAAACGATCTTTGCCGCGAAGATCCGGGCTCCACTGCTGCTTGCCGAAGAGTTCTCCGATCTGGCTCAATCCTTTGTCGGAGCGGATAAATTTTTCGACTCTGGAAGCCTGCTTCAGTGTTTCTTCAACAGACCAGGACCAGTGGGTCGCCGCATGGACGCATAAAAAACCGTGATCAACCAGCGCCAAGGGTCGGTTTCTCAGCCATTGAATGATGTCCTCGCAATCCGGTGCGTTGAGAATTTCAGAAATCGTATCTTCCGGCGACATCGCTCTCTGACCGGCATAAACGGCTAAAAGATGGAGCTCGTGGTTCCCGAGCAGACACTCAGCGCGGTCTCCCATACGCATGACGGTACGGATGGTTTCAAGAGATTTCGGGCCGCGGTTGACGATATCGCCAATAAAAACCAAACGGCTTTTGTTCGGGATCTGTTGGAGAAGCTGTTCCAGGGTATCAAAACACCCGTGGACGTCGCCTATGGCATAGGTTTTCATAGCGGGCCTACCACATGAAAATGCCCGGAAGCTTTAGAGCTCCCGGGCGGAATCTTGGTGGCGAATCACGGACTCGAACCGCGGACACAAGGATTATGATTCCTCTGCTCTAACCGACTGAGCTAATTCGCCATCTGACGATCAAGTCATCAGGGAAGTTGAATATTACACAGCTATTTCAATCTGTGCAAGTTCATCAACCCATAAACAGGTGTAATAGTTTGTAAATCAATACCACTGAGCATAGAAATGATGCACAGGACCGTGACCTTTTCCGATTTGAAGTTCATCTGCGTGAATGATCGCCTGCGTGATGTAACGCTTGGCTTCTCTGGCTGCCATCGGAATATCCGTAGAAGACGGAAGC
>ENA-UONS01003233-UONS01003233.1-human-gut-metagenome-genome-assembly--contig:-CS19-NODE-3233-length-11437-cov-10.770778_pt1 | contig 11437 bp, 7 predicted proteins | sample MGYA00242458_ERZ724005 | MGnify/ENA metagenome assembly ERZ724005
TTGCCCAGAAGAACGGTGCGCCCAAGGGCCGTGGCTGCTATGAGTTCCGCATCAAAGACAACGGCATCGGCATGAGCGAAGAGTTCCAGAAGCACATCTTTGAGGCGTTCAGCCGGGAGGAAAACTCCACCGTCAGCGGCATTCAGGGCACCGGCCTGGGCATGTCCATCACCAAGAACATTGTGGACCTGATGGGCGGCACCATCGCCATTGAGAGCGCACCGGGCAAGGGCAGCGAATTCATCGTAGATCTCTGCTTCGCCCTCAGCGGACAAAAGGTGGAGCCCAAGCAGATCCCGCAGCTGGAAGGGCTGCGCGCGCTGGTGGCAGACGACGATACCGACACCTGCCTGAGCGTCAGCACCATGCTTTCCAAGATCGGGATGCGGCCGGAGTGGACGATCTCCGGCAAGGAGGCGGTGATCCGCACCCGGTACGCCCTGGAGCAGGGCGACGAGTTCAATGTCTACATCATCGACTGGCTGATCCCCGATATGAACGGCATCGAGGTCGTGCGGCAGATCCGCAAGGTGATCGGGAAAAGCTGCCCCATCATCATCCTGACGGCCTACGACTGGGCAGATGTCGAAGAGGAAGCCCGCGCCGCCGGAGTGACCGCTTTCTGCGAAAAGCCGCTGTTCCTTTCCGAACTGCGCAGGGTGCTGGCAGAACCGTTCGGTGCAGAGCCTGCCCACGAACCATCGCAGCCCAATGTCGCCGATCTCAAGGGAAAGAAGCTTTTGCTGGTGGAGGACAACGCGCTGAACCGTGAGCTTGCCCAGGAGATCCTGAAAGAAGCAGGCTTTGCGGTGGACACTGCCGAGGATGGCGAGATCGCCGTCCAGAAGATGAGGCAGGCGGCCCCCGGGCAGTACGACCTGATCTTAATGGACATCCAGATGCCCAAGATGGACGGTTACGAGGCGACACGGCAGATCCGTGCTCTGCCGGACGCTGCAAAGGCAGGCATTCCCATCTTTGCAATGACGGCAAATGCCTTTGAGGAAGACCGTCAGAATGCATGGAAGGCCGGGATGGACGGCCACATTGCAAAGCCGCTGGATATTCCGCACCTGCTGCACGTCCTTGCAGAGGTACTGAGATCCTGACGGCCACCGGCCAACAAAAGCAAAAGCACCCGCGGCAAACTTCGCAGAGGTTCTTGACCTCCGAATGCGAATTGCCGCGGGTGCTTTATTTTTTGATGCCTGACAGGCATTTGGTTCACAGGATCTTGTGCAGCTCCTGCACCAGGTCGCCGATCACGATGGGTTTGGACAAAAAACCGTTCATGCCGCTTTCCATGGCGCGGCGGCGGTCCTCATCGAAGGCATTGGCGGTCATGGCAAGGATCGGGACCCCAGCCAGAGCGGGGTTTTCCAGCGCGCGGATCTGCCGGGTGGCGGTATAGCCGTCCATGACCGGCATCTGCACATCCATCAGCACCAGATCATAGCTGCCCGGCGCGGCGGTGCTTACTTTTTCCACCGCCACAGCACCGTTTTCAGCTGGATCGACCCGGAAGCCATACTCCCGTAAAATTTCCTGCGCGATCTCGCGGTTCAGCTCGTTGTCCTCCACCAGCAGGATCTGCCTGCCCTTGAAGTCGGCATCTTTTTGGGGCAGAAGCTCCTGCGCCGCGTCCGTCTGCTTCTGGCCGAGGGCGCTCATCAGGGTCTCGCGCAGGTCGGATAGGAACATGGGCTTGGAACAGAAAGCGGTCACACCGGCAGCCTTTGCCTCCACCTCAATATCGGACCAGTCATAGGCCGTCAGGATGATGATGGGCGTATCGTCGTGCAGGCTGCGGATCTGGCGGGTGACCTCGATGCCGTTCATATCCGGCAGCCGCCAGTCGATGATATAGGCGTGGTAGACATCGCTCATCTCGATGGACTGCCGCGCGCGCAGCACCGCTTCCTTGCCGGAAAGGGTCCACTCCGCGCGCATTCCCACCTTGACCAGCATCTTTGTCACGCTGTCGCAGGTGTTGAAATCGTCGTCCACCACCAGAGCCTTCAGGCCTTCCAGCTCGGTGATCTTTTCCACCGGGCGGTGCTCTGCCTGCACCCGCAGCGGCACACGAATGATAAACTCGCTGCCCTTGCCCTGCTCTGTCTGCACCTCGATGGTGCCGCCCATCATATCCACGATGTTTTTGGTAATAGCCATGCCAAGGCCGGTGCCTTGGATACGGCTGACCGTGGAGGTGCGCTCCCGCTCAAACGGCTCAAAGATTTTTTTGGCAAATTCCGGGCTCATGCCGATGCCGTTGTCCTTGATGCGGAACTCGTACTGCCCGCAGCCGCGCACCTGCCCGGCAAGCTGGCGCACCCGCACCGAGACCGTGCCGCCCGCCGGGGTGAACTTGATGGCGTTGGACAGCAGGTTCAGCAGGATCTGGTTCAGCCGGGTCTTATCGCAGTAGACATCCTCGTCGGTCACATCCATCGCGTCCATATAAAGCTCCAGCTGCTTTGCGTAGATCTGCCCGCTGACGATGGTTTTCAGATCGTGCAGCACATCCGAAAGGTTGACCTCCACCTCCTCCAGATGGAGCTTTCCGCTTTCAATGCGGCTCATATCCAGCACATCGTTGATGAGGGAGAGCAGATGGTTGCTGGAAGCAAGGGTCTTGGCCAGATAATCCTTCACCCGCTCCTTGTCGTCGATATTGCTGATCGCCAGTGTGGTAAAGCCGATGATGGCGTTCATGGGGGTGCGGATGTCGTGGGACATATTGGAAAGGAAGGTGCTCTTGGCGCGGTTGGCAGTCTCGGCGGCGGCAACGGCATCCGAAAGCGCCTGATTTACCTGTTTGTCGGCGGTGCGGTCGGACATGACAAGGATGTATTTGGTCCTGCCCTCCACCTCGCTGCCTATGGCGATGTTATGGAACCAGCGGCGCTCTTTGGTTTCCAGATGCTCAAACTCGAAATCCCATTCCCGCTGCTGTCCGCTGAGAAGCCCATCCAGAAAGTTTTCGCCGTGCTCCGGGGCGCCCAGCTTGTCCAGAGCAAAGGCATTTTGCCGGACTTCTTTCCACGGGATGCCCAGCAGACGCTCAATGTTCGGGCTGACATAATCCACCTTGGAGGTCTCTGCGTCCAACATCAGGAAAACGTCGTCCACGTTCAGCGAGAGCTTCTGGAACAATTCATCCCGGTACAGGAGCTTGGTGTTCTTCTGGCGTAGTGCGGCATGGCTTCTGCGCACAATGAGCAGAATGGCCAGCACCGCAAGACCTGCGGCGATGCCCGCTACGATCTGCACCGTATGGAACCACAGCTTATCCAGATTGGCATTGACGATCTTAGTCGGCACAAGCCCCACCATCGTCCAGCTCTGGACAGCAGTACCCTCGTAAACCAGATAATAGCTGATGTCGCCCAGTTTGACCTTCATGTTTCCGCTGCTGCCCTGTGCAAAGGCATTGGACAGATCCAGGATCTGTGCCTCGGAAAGATCGGAATGGTCGCGCAGCATCGCAATGAAGTTGTAGATCGTTTCCTTGCGGTTTACAGAATTGTCGATGACCACCCGCCCATCCGGGTAGATGACATAGTTACTGGCATTGCCCTGAAAGGCAGAGTTGTCCAGTAATCTCAGCACTTCATCATTGTAATAGGTGATGGCAACGGCATCGTAGGCAAAGCCCCGGTAGCTGCCCTGCGTTTCGGGACAGATGAACGCCAGCATCTGGGGCTTGCCGGGCAGCGCCGTGTTCACGACGACATCCTCATCGTGAGCGAGCTTTTCGTCCAGATTGGTCTGCAAGCCAAGATAGCCGGTCTCCCCGGTCACGGTCATGTAGTTGCCGTCGTAGGTAAGAAAGTAAAAGTCGGCAAATCCGGTATTCTGCTGCGCTGCCTCGATATACGCCTGAATTTCGTCCTCATCCGAGGTGCTTTCCAGAAAGCCGTTGTACAGATGCAGATAGGTCAGGTTTTTGCGCACCATTTCTTTCAGCATATTGTTGGATTTATGCAGCACCTCTTCCAGATGCGAGGTGCTTTCCTGATAGATGGTCCGCGACACTAACGAGATGTATCGGACGCTGAAACCTGCTGCCAGCAAGACCAGCAGAAAGATGGCAGCAGCGGCAGAAAGCTTTTTCCGCCGGGGATGGCGGCTGCCTTGGGGCTCGTGCTTTTCGTTTGCCATCCTGCTCACCTCAATGTCATGTAGTTTTCCGGTTCAGCAAGCGCCGCGCCGCCGCCGGAAACATCCTCCGTCCATGTGGTCTTTACCTGCTGATCTCCGCCTGTGAATCCGGCGCTTTTGTCCGCAAGCAGCGGTGCCATCTGCTTTGCCGTTGCCAGGCAGGTCACAGTAACGGTGTCGTCGTCCCGGAGCGGCTGCCCGTTCCGGGTGATGCCGGTCAGGGTATAGTTGCCGCTTGCCTCTTTGACCTCCACGGCGATGCCGCTGACCACCGGAAGGGAGCCGCGGTTAAAGGGCACAAAGCCGCCCTCGCGGCCTTCCACAAAGGCGCGGACGGTCTCTTTCAGCTCCGCACCGGTCATCACGCGCTGGTAAGCCAAAAGACTGTTGGGCATGATCATGGAAGCGGCCATTTTGGGGGTGTAGTCCGCTTTCAGCACGCTGCCGGTAAAGCTGTTTGCGGCGGCGATGAGCACGTCGGTGCCATAAACGCCCCGCAGCGTGTTTGCCATCACGGAAAAGGAGGCGTTGCCGCCGTTTTTGTGGAAGACATTGGAGTAGCTCTTCCCGGAGGTCAGCACGATCTCGTCATCGGCAGGCATATCCTCGGCAAGAAGCCGGGCATTGAACGCCCGGTAAGCCTGTTTTGCCGTGTACTCGCCCGCGATCATTTTGGAGACAACATCCTTAGAGATGGCAAAGAAATCATTGGAGGCAATGCGGATATACATGTGGTTTTCTTCCACCACATCGCGCGCGTCTTTCAGATACTCGGTCAGGCGCAGGGGGACGTTCTGGCTGTAGCTCAGCACATCCTGCCCGTCCGCAACGATGCGGTTCTGCGCCTCCTCGGAGAGCATGACGTTCAGCACCTTCATGGCATTACTGCGACGCGCGGTGTCCTGCTCCAATTCACGGTTCAGCGCAACTTGGAAATACGGGGTGGTCATGATCCACTTTTCGCCGTTCTGGCTGAAGAAGGGCAGGAAGATCGTGTCGATGCCCTCATCCTGAAACATCTTGACCCCGGCAGAGCTGCCAAAGTACATGGCAACTTCCCCGTTCCGGAACAGGTTCATCACGTCATCGTAAGTATGCTCAAGATCCTCCGCCGTGAGGTGGGTATCCTGAATGAACCGCGCCATCCGTTCAAACGCCCCCGGCCACACGGTATCGTCCAGACCCACCCGCGCGGTGTTGGCGGGGTCGCTGTAGGCAGTGCGCCACTTGCGCCCCGCCGTGGTGGTAAGCTCGGCGGCGGAAAGCCCCTGCAGCGTTTCCATGCAGGTGTAATCGTAGACATAATCGGCGGTAAAGCCGCGGATGCCCACTTTTTCAAATGCCTGACAGGCCGCCGCAAAGCTCTCATAATCGGTGGGCAGCGGGATGCCGTATTGCTCAAAAAGGCTGCGGTTGACCACAAAGCCGTGGGCGTCGGCGCAGACCGGCAGCCAGTTCACACTGCCATCCTCGTTTTTGAAGCTGTTGAGGTAGGTGTTATAGACAGCGCCCGCCTCGTTGGTCATGGCAAGGTTCATCAGGCTGTCTTTCAAGGGAGCCGCATCGTGCAGCGAGAAGCGGCAGCAGGTGATGATATCCGGCAGACCGCCGTTCTCCTGCAAAAATTTGTAAAAATCCAGATCGTTGTTGCCGACGATGAACTCAATGTTCACGTCCGGCAGCTGGGACTGGACATAAGGCGCATAGGTTTCGTACAGGCTGGTGCTCCACAGATACACCTGAATGGTCTGGGCATCCTCCTGCTGCTGTACCTGTTCTGCGGTTTTTGTGCCGCATCCGGCCAGCAGGGAGACTGCCATCACCAGTGCCGCAAGCACCGAAACAAGGCGGCGCAATGTTTTTGTTTTCATCGATTCCTTCTCCTGATACCTCTTGGGCAGCCTGCGTTACTGCACCGCGCGGATCGCGTCGATCGTGATGTGGTACTGTTCTGTCACACGGTCAAACCATTCCTTTGAGCCTTCCAGTGTGCCCGCGCGCAGCACCTCAGTCAGCTCATAGGCAGGCTGATAGAGATTGGTAAAGCCAAGGTTCTGGCATACACCTTTGAGCGTGTGTGCCGCGCGGAATGCTTCCGCTACATTTTCTTTCTTGAGAGCGTCCTCCAGCTTTGGATAACTGTCATCGTCCAAAAACATCCGGGCAAATTTACGGATCATGCTCTCACTGTACAACCGCTTGAGCACATCCTCATAATCAGCCCCCATTTTCTGATAACATTCCTGAATCGTCATAACCACTTGTTCCACCTTTCTTTGTTTTTCACGTCACAAAAGGATCGTTCACACTCGCTGCGTTTTGCTCGTTCCAGAGTTTTTCATTTTATCCAATCTTTCTCCGCCCCGGACGGTCTCATCCCGGTTTCATTTTCATTCTGCTGATTTCAGGAATGTCACCGCAAGTTCATTCTCGTTCTGCTGCCAGCAGCTTTTTCCGAGCATATACCATTATATAGCTCAATTGTAACATTATCGCAGAAGCGTTTCAAGAGATTTTGCCTGTTACGCGGATATATTAGCAAGGAAGCTTTCTGAATGCAACAGCCACAACGTTGAATTGCAGATCGCAAAGATGCTGTTTGAATGTTGCACGGATCTCTTGACTTGCGATCATAGGAATCAAATGTATGGGAGGCGGCGGTCGGCAAGGTGTGGCGGCCTTTTTCTTATTATAAAGTGTCTCAGGTGATTTGTACACACGGAACGTGTGGCGCTTGGCAAACCTTTCCATCAAGAAAAAGCACTGCTTCGTTCCCGGAAAGGAACCGAAGCAGTGCTTTTGCGCTTGTAAGGGTCAGCGGCAGCTGCCGAGCCGCTGCTTGAAATCGCCGTAACCGAAATGAGCCAGCTGCCGGAGGGTGCCATCTTCCTGCAGGGCCCAGATGTCCGGCAGGGGCATCCCGTTGAAGGTGTTGTTCTTGCAGGTGGTGTAGATGGCCATGTCACCAAAGAGCAGCTTGTCCCCCTCCGTGAGGGGGACATCAAAGCTGTAATCGCCGATGACATCACCTGCCAGGCAGGTGGGGCCGCCCAGCCGGATGGTACAGGGCTTTTCGCCGGGTTCGCTCGCGTCCATCAGAGGCGGGCGGTATGGCATTTCAATGACGTCCGGCGTGTGGCAGGCGGCGGACATGTCCAGGATGGCAAGGGACGTCTCGCCATTCTGCAAAGTGTCCAGCACGGTGGTGAGGAGATAGCCTGCATTGAGGGCCCAGGCCTCGCCGGGCTCCAGATAGACCTGCAAGCCGTATTTGCGCTGTGTCTCGGTGATGCAGCGCTCCAGCGTGGATCGGTCGTAACCGGGGCGGGTGATGTGGTGCCCGCCGCCGAAGTTGACCCATTTCATTTGGGGAAGCAGGTCGCCGAACGCTTTTTCCACGGCGGGCAGGGTGGCAGCCAGGGCATCAGCGTCCTGCTCGCAGAGGGTGTGGAAGTGCAGGCCGTCCAGCAGGGCGGCGAGGCCGGGCTGCTGGGCCACGGCGGCATCCCACTGGGCACGGGTGGTGCCCAGGCGGCTGCCCGGCGCGCAGGGGTCGTAAATTTCGTGGCCCTCCTGAGTGGAGCACTCCGGGTTGACGCGCAGGCCTACGCTCTTACCCGCGGCCTTGGCGGCAGGGCCGAATTTTGCCAGCTGGCGGGGAGAGTTGAAGACGATGTGGTCTGCATATTGGAGCAGCTCATCAAACTCATCGGCCCGGTAGGCGGCGCAGAAAACATGGTTTTCTTTTTCCGGAAGCTCCTCTTTGCCCAAGCGGCTCTCGTACAGGCCGCTGGCTTCGGTGCCCGCCAGATAGGGGGCCAGAACGGGGTAGCAGCCGAAATTGGAGAACGCTTTCTGTGCCAGCAGAATCTTGCATCCCGTCCGCTGCTGGACGCCCAGCAGAATTTTGCCGTTGCGGCGGAGCCGGGCCTCATCCAGCAGGTAGCAGGGGGAGGGCAGGGCAGCCAGCAGGGCATCCAGCTCTTTGCCGTGCAGGCCCGCAAAGGGCGGACGGGTGTCGGTGCAGCGCATCAGTCCACCAGAGCCGGGGCGTGGCTCTCGGAGCGGGGCAGGCCGTACTTGTCCAGTGCATCCAGATAGGGGTCCGGATCAAACTCTTCCACGGTGTGGACACCCTTGGTGGTCCACTTGCCGGTCAGCAGCATGAGGGCACCGCACATGGCGGGCACACCGGTGGTGTAGCTGATGGCCTGGCTGCCCACCTCTTTGTAGCACTCCTGATGGTCACAGACATTGTAGATGTAATAGGTCTTCTCCTTGCCGTCCTTTTTGCCGGTAAAGATGCAGCCGATGTTGGTCTTGCCCTTGGTGCGGGGACCAAGGCTGGCGGGGTCGGGCAGGAGGGCTTTGAGGAACTGGATGGGCACGATCTCCTGGCCGTTGAAGTGGATGGGGGTGGTGGAGAGCATTCCCACGTCCTCCAGGCAGCGCATGTGGTCGAGGTAGCTCTGGCCGAACGTCATGAAGAAGCGGATCCGCTTTGCCTCCGGGATGTTCTTGGCCAGAGACTCGATCTCCTCGTGGTGGAGCAGGTACATGTCTTTCTCGCCCACCTGGTCAAAGTTGTACTCCCGCTTGATGCTCATGGCCGGGATCTCCACCCAGTGGCCGTTCTCCCAGTAGCTGCCGGGAGCGGAAACCTCCCGCAGGTTGATCTCCGGGTTGAAGTTGGTGGCAAAAGCGTAGCCGTGGTCGCCGCCATTGCAGTCCAGAATATCAATGGTGTCGATGGTGTCGAACTCGTGTTTCTTGGCATAGGCGCAGTAAGCCTGGGTGACGCCCGGGTCAAAGCCGCTGCCCAGCAGAGCGGTCAGGCCGGCCTCCTCAAACTTTTTGGCGTAAGCCCACTGCCAGCTGTAATCAAAGTAGGCGGAGAAACCGGCCTCCTTGCAGCGCTTCTCATAAATGGCGCGCCACTCCGGGTCGTCGGTGTTTTCAGGCTCATAGTTGGCGGTGTCCATGTAGTTCACGCCGCAGGCCAGGCAGGCATCCATGATGGTCAGGTCCTGGTAGGGCAGGGCAATGTTCATGACCAGATCGGGCTGGTAGGCCTTGATGAGGGCGATCACTTCTTCGGTCTGATCGGCATCCACCTGCGCGGTGGTGATCTTCGTGGTGGTTTTGGGGGCCAGCTCGGCGGCGAGCTTATCGCACTTGGATCTGGTGCGGCTGGCGATGCAGATCTCGGTGAACACTTCAGGCACCTGGCAGCACTTGTGGATGGCAACGGAGGCCACGCCGCCGCAGCCGATGATGAGGACTTTACTCATGGCAAATTTCTCCTTTGTTGGTTGTTTTATGGTAATGCGTCGAAATGCGTCAAACCTGGAACCCGGGCCAGCCTTTGTCCAGCGCGATCAGGAGCTCCCGCAGCACCTTGCAGGCCGTTGCCGTGGACACGCCGGAGGCATCCAGCATGGGGGCCAGCTCGTTGAGGTCGGCTCCGATGATGTTGGCCTTGGCCACCGTGCGGATGGCGTCCAGCAGCTGCAAAAAGCTCACGCCGCCGGCTTCGGGGGTGCCGGTGCCGGGGAAGCAGGAGGGGTCGAGGCAGTCGAGGTCAATGGTGAGGTAGACCGGCACCTTGCTCTCACAGAGGGAGGCTGTCAGCTCGGCAAGGCCGGTGAAATCGAACTTGTGCATCTCGGTGTGCTGGGCCGCAAACTCAAACTCGGCCCGGTCCCCGCTCCGGATGCAGAACTGGTGGATGTGCCCGTCGCCTACCAGCTCATGGCAGCGGCGGAGGACACAGGCGTGGCTGAGCTTGGCACCCAGATAATCGTCCCGAAGATCGGCGTGGGCGTCAAAGTGGACGATGTGGAGGCCTGGGTATTTCTTCACGGCAGCCCGCACGGCACCCAGCGTGACCAGATGCTCACCGCCCAGCAGCAGGGGGAGCTTGCCGTCCTGCAAAATCTCAGCAGCCCGGGCCTCAATACCGGCAAGGGCCAGCTCGCTGGAGCCGAAGCAGAGCTCGAGGTCGCCGCTGTCGAAGATGTCAAAATCGGTCAGGTCGGCGTTCTGGTAGGGGCTGTAGGTCTCCAGCCCGTAGCTCTCGTGACGGATGGCACTGGGGCCGAATCGGGCACCGGGGCGGTAGCTGGTGGTGGAATCGTAGGGGGCACCGTAGAGCACGATGTCGGCGGCGCGGTAGCTGCTGTCGCAGCCTAGAACAGTTTCAACATTGGGTGAGATCATTTGGGTTCCTCCACTTCCCGCAGCATTTCCTCAAGGAATGCCGGCAGGTAGAATGCCCCGACATGCAGCCGGGTGGTGTAATAACGGGTGCGCATGTTGAGCGCTTTCCAGGCGTCCGCGTCCAGATCGTCAATGGGGTGGTACTTTTTGCTGGCAAAGCCAAACAGCCAGTAGCCCGCCGCAAAGGTGGGAATGTGGGCCTGGTACACCCGGCTGACCGGGAATGTGGAAGCGATGCGCTTATGGCTGCGCTGCATGGCGCTGGCGTCCTCCGTGTAGAACGGGCTGCCCTGCTGGTTGACCATGATGCCGTCCGCTTTCAGGGCGTTGAAGCAGCTGCCGTAGAACTCCCGGGTGAACAGGCCCTCAGAGGGGCCGAACGGATCGGAGGAGTCCACGATGATAAGGTCGTATTCCTCCTCACAGCGGCGGATGTATTTGAGGGCGTTCTCAAAATAGATGTGCACCCGGCGGTCATCCATCCGGCAGGCATTGCCGGGCAGGTAGGCGCGGCAGGCCTCCACCACCTGGGGATCCATCTCCACCAGGTCGATCCGCTCCACCCGGTCATAGCGGGTCAGCTCCCGCACCACGCCGCCGTCGCCGGCACCAATGACGAGGATGTCCTTGGCCTCTTTGTGCACGGCCATGGGGACGTGGACGATCATTTCGTCGTAGATGAACTCGTCCCGCTCGGTGAGCATGACGTTGCCGTCCAGGGTGAGCACCCGGCCGAACTCGGGCGTCTCAAAAATATCAATGCGCTGGTAATCGCTCTGCTTGGAGTAGAGCTGCCGGTTGACCCGGATGCTGTGCTTCACATCCGGGGTGTGAAATTCCGAAAACCAAAATTCCATGGTTGTTTCTCTCCTCCTTTAGGCCAGAACGTTCAGGCGTAAGATCTCAGGGTCTTCCGGGCCGGTCATGCTGCAGCCCTTGGCCTTGGCGTACTCGATATAGTTCAGTATCTCTTTGGTGATGCGCTCGCCGGGGGCCAGGATGGGGATGCCCGGCGGGTAGCACATGACGAACTCGCTGCAGACCATGCCCTCGG
>ENA-UONS01003244-UONS01003244.1-human-gut-metagenome-genome-assembly--contig:-CS19-NODE-3244-length-11403-cov-7.616496_pt1 | contig 11403 bp, 9 predicted proteins | sample MGYA00242458_ERZ724005 | MGnify/ENA metagenome assembly ERZ724005
TCGTGGACGGCTGGCAGCAGGAGCGTGCCGACAACTGGCTGCCCGGCGGTCAGGTGTGGCTGAAGAGCCATCCGGATCAGGCCGTGGAGGTCCGTTTTGACGGCGAGATCCGTGAGAACTGGGACAACGGCTTCCACTACATCCAGCACACCAACTACAACAGCGTCATGGCCGTTCCCTCCGACATGTATGTGCAAGGCTACGACGGCAAGGGCGTTGCCAAGCTGCGTCTGTGGCAGGCAAAGGCCCCCGATTTTGATATGTCCAGCTTCTCTCTGGGCAACTACAACACCGCCATGAGCAAGAACGCCAACGCCGAGCTCATCTCTAAGGTGCTGTACCCCAACGACAACCATGTGGAAGGCAAGATCCTGCGCCTGCGTCAGCAGTACTTCCTGTCTGCTGCCTCCATCGGCGACATCGTCCAGAACCACCTGTCCAGCTACGCCACGCTGGAGAACCTGCCCGACAAGGTGGCCATCCAGCTGAACGATACCCACCCCACCCTGGCCATCCCCGAGATGATGCGCATCCTGCTGGATGAGTGCGGCTTTGGCTGGGACAAAGCCTTCGACATCTGCCAGAAGGTGTTCTCCTACACCAACCACACCGTCATGGCCGAGGCTCTGGAGAAGTGGAATGTGGACATCTTCAAGATGACCCTGCCCCGCATCTACCAGATCGTGGTCGAGATGGACCGCCGCGCCCGCGAGAAGCTGGAAGCAGCCTTCCCCGGCGATCAGGGCAAGATCAACTATATGGCCCTCATCGGCGACAATCAGGTGCGCATGGCCAACATCTGCGCCTACACCGCCAACAGCATCAACGGCGTGTCCAAGCTGCACAGCGAGATCATCAAGGACAGCGTGTTCCACGACTACTACCTGTTCAAGCCCAAGGCTTTCAAGAACGTGACCAACGGCATTGCTTACCGCCGCTGGCTGCTGGCCTCCAACCCGGAGCTGTGCAAGCTGCTGGATGAGACCATCGGTGACGGCTACAAGCACGATGCTTCCGACCTGACCAAGCTGAACAAGTACGAGAACGACAAGACCGTGCTCAAGCGCCTGAACGAGATCAAGCTGGCCAACAAGCAGAATTTTGCCAACTACCTGTCCAAGAGCACCGGCCAGGTCATTGACCCGAACTCCATCTTTGACTGCCAGGTCAAGCGGATGCACGAGTACAAGCGTCAGCACCTGAACGCTCTGAACATCGCTGCCCAGTACCTGTACCTGAAGGAGAACCCCAACGCCGACTTCATCCCCAAGACCTACATCTTCGGCGCAAAGGCTGCCCCCGGCTACTACATGGCCAAGCAGATGATCCGCATGATCTGCAAGCTGGGCGACCTGATCAACAACGATCCCGCCGTGCGCGACAAGCTGCGCGTGGTGTATCTGGAAGAGTACTGCGTGTCCCTGAGCGAGCACCTGATGCCCGCTGCCGAGGTCTCTGAGCAGATCTCTCTGGCAGGCACCGAGGCTTCCGGTACCGGCAACATGAAGTTCATGCTGAACGGTGCCATCACGCTGGGCACGCTGGACGGCGCAAACGTCGAGATTGCCGATGCTGCCGGCAAGGAGAACGAGCTGATCTTCGGTATGCTGACCCCCGAGGTGAACAACCTCAAGCAGGTGGGCTACCATCCCAACGCCTTTATCACGGGCGACGACGTGGCCAACTACACCCTGAACTTCCTGGAACGCGGTTGGAACGGCGAGAACTTCCACGAGGTCACCGAGAACCTGCGCACCAGCGACCCGTACATGGTCATGGCCGACTTCAAGGATTACCGCCGTGCACAGGCCGACCTGCAGAAGCTGTATGGCGACCGTGAGAAGTGGGCACAGATGAGCCTGAAGAACACCGCCAACAGCGGCATCTTCAGCGCAGACCGTTCTGTGCTGGATTACGCCCGCGATATCTGGCACGCTTCTGCTGTGAAGTAATTGGAAAAGTCAACCCCCCAGTCACCTACGGTGACAGCCCCCCCCTAGTAGTGGGGCCTCTGGCGTTACGGGAAGTTTTACAGCTTTTCCTTTACGCACAGACTTCACCGTTCTGCCAAGGCCTCCCCTACTAGGGGAGGTGGCAATGCGAAGCATTGACGGAAGGGTTTAGCACAAATATATCTCTGCCCCGGAGCCATTACGGAACCGGGGCTTTTTTTGAGAAAGGAACGACCCCACTTGTCTTGTCTGTTCAACAGTTTTGACCCCTATTTCAAGCAGCCCTTTGGTGCGGTGCGCGCCGGGCAGACTGTCCGGCTGTCGCTCTGCATCCCCGAGGAGCTGGGCTATGTAGACCCGCACCTTGTCCTGAAAAAAGAGGGCAAGTTCGATGTTCCCGTCTACTACCGGATGAACTTCGACGGCCAGACCCCCAGGCAGAACCACTTTTCCGTGGAAGTGCCTCTGAATGACCCGGGCCTCTACTTCTATTACTTCGACCTCTACACCGACTTCCGCCGCATCGTGCGCGGCCCCGACAACTGCGGCGTGATCAGCTGGCAGGATGGCGAAAGCTGGCAGATCACGGTCTATGAGCAGGACTTTGAGACCCCTGAAAGCATCAAGGGCAAGGTGTTCTATCAGATCTTCCCGGACCGCTTCTGCGAAGGGGTGGAGAACAAGCCCATGCCCTTTGCCGACCGCATCTATCAGGCCGACAAGCACGCCGAGCCCTTCTGGCAGCCCAACGAGGTGGGCGGCCACCTGAATGAGGATTATTTCGGCGGCGACCTCAAGGGCATCCAGCAAAAGCTCCCTTACCTGCACGAGATGGGGGTGGATTTCATCTACCTCAACCCCATCTTTGAGGCCCACTCCAACCACCGCTACAACACCGCCGACTACCTGAATGTGGACCCCCTGCTGGGCACCAACGAGGATTTTGAGGCACTGTGCACCGCCGCCAAAAAATACGGCATTGGCATCGTGCTGGACGGCGTGTTCAGCCACACCGGCTCCGACAGCCGCTACTTCAACCGCGAGGGCCGCTATGGCGAGGGCGGCGCGTACCGGGACCCCAACTCCCCTTACCGCTGCTGGTACGATTTCGGCCCCCAGTACAAGGACGGCTACCGCAGCTGGTGGGGCTTTGAGACCCTGCCCGAGGTCGACGAAGAGACCCCCTCCTATGTGGAGTTCATCACCGGCCCGGGCGGTGTCATCGACACCTGGCTGCGGCGCGGCGCGGCAGGCTTCCGGCTGGATGTAGCCGACGAGCTGCCCGACGAATTCATTGAGAAGGTGCGCGCCGCCGTCAAGCGGGTCAGCCCCGAAAAGTTCCTGCTGGGCGAGGTGTGGGAGGATGCCACCACCAAGTTCGGCTTCAACAAGCGCCGCACCTACCTGCTGGGCAAGGGCCTGGACAGCGTGATGAACTACCCCTTCAAGAACGCCGTGCTGGATTTCGTCAAGGGCAAGCCCGCCGAGCAGGCCATGACGGAGATTCTGACCATCTGCGAGCACTACCCTGCCCCCGCTATGGATACCGCCCTGAACTTCCTCTCCACCCACGACACCGAGCGTGCCCTGACCGTGATCGCTGACGAGCCCGCCAATGGCCGGGGCCGCGCGTGGCAGAGCGGCCGCTGTGTGACCGGCGATGCCTACGAGGAGGGGCTGCTCCGCCTGCGGATGGCCTACGCCATCATCTACACCTTGCCGGGTGTGCCCTGCCTGTACTACGGCGACGAGATCGCCATGCAGGGCTACCGGGACCCCTTCAACCGGGCTTTCTTCCGGTGGGATGCCCACGAACAGCGCCTGCGTCCCGTGCTGGCACAGCTGGCACAGCTTCGCCACACCTGCGAGGCCTTCCGCACCGGCCAGCTGCGGGTCCTGCGTGCCGAGGACGGTATCCTGCACTACCAACGGGTGGGCAAGGTGGAGACCGCGGAGATCATCGTCAACCGCACCGAACATATCATCGTGGAGACCCTTGCCAGCGGCAAGAGCACTGAGGTGAATCCCATGGGCTTCACCATCGTGGTGGAAGAGGTGGGGCATAACCCGAACCACAGCTACTATGATTATGTATAAGGAGACGGATTAAACCTCTCCGTCATCTTCGCTGACGCGGCGAAGCCTGCGACTGAGAGGTTGGACAGAGCAGCACTCGCCCTTAAATAACAACATATTGTCATTTCCACGTCTTTGTTATATAATAAACGAAGAAGGAGGGATGTTCGATGTCCATTGACCCCATTTTCTGGCTCCTTGCCGCCGTCGGTTTCCTGGCGCTGGAGGGCATGACCTTCAGCATGGTATCCGTCTGGTTTGCGGCAGGCAGCGCGGCAGCCCTGCTCTGCTGCCTGTTCACCCACTCGTTCCGGGTGCAGGCGGTGGTGTTCATTGCGGTCAGCGCGGTCTGCCTGCTGGCATTCAAGCCGCTGGCCAAACGGCTGCACAAGCAGCCCACCCCCACCAACGGTGACCGCGCCCTTGGCCGGGAGGCCCGGGTGCTGACCCCCGTTTCTGCCCAGCAGACGGGCCGGGTGCGGCTGGATGGCGTGGATTGGAGCGCCCGCTGCGCCACCCCAGGCGATACCCTGACCCCCGGGCAGGCCTGCCGGGTCACCGAGATCCACAGCACCCTGCTCATCGTGGAACCCATCCTGACCGAATCCATCAACCACTGAAAAAAGGAGCGTCTCTATGCCTATCATGCTGTTCGTGATCCTCGCGCTCATCTTTGTCATCCTGCTCATCGTCGTCACCAACATCGTCATCGTGCCTCAGTCCATGGTGTACGTTGTGGAGCGTCTGGGCAGCTACTCCGACACCTGGTCGGCCGGCCTGCATGTCAAGATCCCGTTCATTGAGCGGATCGCCAAAAAGGTCAGCCTGAAGGAGCAGGTCGCGGACTTCCCTCCCCAGCCTGTGATCACCCGCGATAACGTTACCATGCAGATCGACACCGTGGTGTTCTTCCAGGTCATGGATGCCAAGCTCTACACCTACGGTGTCAACCAGCCCATCGCAGCCATCGAGAGCCTTTCCGCCACCACCCTGCGCAACATCATCGGTGAGATGGAGCTGGATCACACCCTGACCAGCCGCGATGTCATCAACGGCAAGATCACGGCCATCCTCGATGAAGCCACCGACAAGTGGGGCATCAAGGTCAACCGCGTGGAGGTCAAGAACATCATCCCGCCGCGCGAGATCCAGGAAGCCATGGAGAAGCAGATGAAGGCAGAGCGCGAAAAGCGCGCCGTTATCCTGAAGGCCGACGGTGAGAAGCAGGCCGCCATCACCGCCGCCGAGGGCGAAAAGGAAGCCGCCATCCTCCGTGCCGATGCCGTCAAACAGCAGCGCATTCTCGAAGCTGAGGGCGAGGCGCAGGCCATTCTCGCGGTGCAGAAGGCCAACGCCGATGCCATCCGCCTGTTGAACGAGGCTATGCCCAACGACAAGGTGCTGGCTCTGCGCAGCCTGGAAGCACTGGCCAAGGTCGCCAACGGCAAGGCCACCAAGATCATCATTCCATCGGAGCTGCAAAATCTGGGCGGCGTTGTGCCCAGCATCAAGGAGCTTCTGACCGACCCGAAAGAGGACTGATCCATGATCTACGATACCCTGAATAATCTCCCCAACTATCTGGGCCTGTGCAGCAGTCTGGACAGCGTCATCGAGTTCATCATGGCGCGGGATATCAATAACCTGCCCGCCGGGCGCACCCGCATCGATGGTGACAAGGCTGTGGTCATGGTGAGCACCGTGACCCCGCAGGCCAGCGACAAGGCCCCTTTTGTCCGGCACGACAACCACCTGACCCTTGAGACCGACCTTGAGGGCAGCGAGCTGTTTGAAGTGTCCCTGGGCGAGTTCAGCCCCACCCGGCCCGCTGACGAAGCCGCTGATACCACCGTGGGTACCGCCGGCACCAGCATTGCCGGAATGCTCTGCGAGGGCCGCTTTGCCCTCTATCTGGCCGGGGAGCCGTACAAATCCGGCTTGAAGGCCCAGGGCTGCGGCAAGCTGAAAAAGGCCGTGTTCACCATGGAGCTGGATCCGGACGAGGAAGACGAGACCGAGGCCGAATAATTCCTGAAAGCACGAACTCCACGCAGCGTAGGTTGCGTGGAGTTTTTTTGTATAGTATACTCTGGTTCAACAATTACGCTTGCCCGACTTGCCAAGGGCTCCCCTATTAGGCAACGACGACGACCGCCGCCAGTGGCGGATGAAGGGAGGAGTTGTTGGGGCCGCGGCCAGCAAGACACGAGCACAATACTTTGTGCGAAGTGGATGCTGGGAGCCGCAACCCGTACGCTGTCGAGCAACGCGAGACTGAGAGGTTTCATTCATTATGAACACATACGTCACAGGCAGCACCATCCGGCAGCTGCGGGAAGCCAAGGGCCTGACCCAGGCAGAGCTTGCCGGAACGCTTTCTGTCAGCGCCAAGACCATTTCCAAGTGGGAGACCGCCAAGGGTCTGCCCGATATCTCCCTGCTGGAACCGCTGGCTGCGGCTCTGGGGGTCAGCGTGCTGGAGCTGATGCAGGGAGAACCCATCATCAACCGGAACCGGGCAGCCAACCTGCTGCGGAGCAAGCTCTACGTCTGCCCTCTCTGCGGCAATGTGCTCCACGCCACCGGGCAGGCCGTGGTGAGCTGCTGCGGCATCACCCTGCCTGCGCTGGACATCGCCGAAGCCGAGGATGCCGACGAGCATCATCAGCTGACCGTGGAGCGGGTGGAGGACGAGCTCTTCGTCACCCTGCACCACCCCATGGAGAAAAACCATTACATCTCGTTTCTGGCCTACCTCACCGGCGATAAGCTGCAGCTGGTCAAGCTCTACCCCGAGGGAGATGCCTCTGCCCGCTTCTCCCTGCGGGGCGCAGGTGTGCTTTACTTCTACTGCAACTGCCACGGCCTGATGAAGGCTCCGGATTTCCGCACCGCCACCCGGCGCACCTCACCCCAGAAGATCCACCTGCGGGAGCCGGATGAGGGCGACCGGGAACAGGTAATGGCCTATCGGGAAGAATTTCTGGCCATTAACTCCCGGATGGACGGCACCTCGGCTCTGGACAAATATGCCGACTTCGATGCCTGGCTGGCCCAACTCCGCAAGCTGAAAGACCCGGCCACAACCCCCGCCGGTCTCGTGCCCGCCACGGAGTATCTTGCTCTGGATGAGCACGAGCATCTGGTGGGCATGACCAACCTGCGCCACCGGCTCAACGATTACCTGCTGACCTACGGCGGGCACATCGGGTACAGCGTCCGCCCCTCGGAGCGGCAGAATGGCTACGCCACCCAGATGCTTCGCCTGACGCTGGAAAAGGCAAAAGAACGAGACATCGAAAAGGTGCGCATCTGCTGCGACCATTACAACGTTGCCTCAGCAAAGACCATCCGCGCCAACGGCGGCGTGCTGGAGGATGAGCAGTTTGATTCCTCCGATGGAACGCTGACACAGCGGTATTGGATACAGAATAAGTAAAAAGAGGCTGTTGCCAAACTTCTTCCGTCATCGCTCACGCGATGCCACCTCCCTCAATGAGGGAGGCTTTCACAGATTGCCATTACGTCAAGGCTCCCTCCAAGAGGGAGCTGGCGCGGCGAAGCCGTGACTGAGGGAGTTGTCGGCAGCAGCCTTTCTCTATTTCAGCCCAAATGGAACATATCGATCAGCACCACGGCGGCCAGGCCATAGTAGACCACCACAGCCACCAGATCATTGATGGTGGTGATGAGCGGGCCGGAAGCCACGGCGGGGTCGATGTGGATCTTATGGAACAGCATGGGGATGACCGTGCCCACCAGGCTGGAGATCACCATGGCCACGACCAGAGATACGCCCACACAGCCCGAGAGCAGGAAGGCTTCACCCCAGGCGTAGGCCTTGAAGAAGTGGATGTAGCAGCCCAGGAAGCCCAGCGCCAGCACGGCCAGCAGTGCACCGTTGGTCAGGCCCACCCGCATTTCCTTCCAGAGCAGCTGGAGCTTTTTGGCAGTGGTCAGGTTCTCGTCCACCAGCACACGGATGGTCACAGCCAGCGACTGGGTGCCCACATTGCCGGCCATATCCAGCACCATGGACTGGAAGCAGATGACGATGGGCAGCACCGCCACCACCGATTCAAACGCACCCACCACCGAGGACACCAGCATCCCGAGGAACAGCAGGGCGATCAGCCAGGGCAGGCGCTTTTTCACACTCTGGAACACACCCTCGTTCAGATCCTCTTCACTGGTCAAGCCGCCGAGTTTTGCGTAATCATCGCCCATCTCGTCGTCCACCAGCTCGACCACATCCGCCGAGGTGATGATGCCCAGCAGCTTCCCGCTGTCGTTCAGGACAGGGAGCGAGCGCTCGGCGTAGTCCACGATGCGGTCGATGCAGTCGCTGATCTTCTCGTGGTCGGTGACGTAGGGGTAGGAACGGGCGATCAGCTTTTCCAGGCGCTCCTCCGCACGGGCCACGATGAGGTCTTTCAGGTCAATGGCACCATAAAAGTGCTCGTTCTCATCCACCACATACAGGGTGGAGATGTTATCGTTCTCGCCTGCCTGCTTCACCAGTTCACTCATGGCCTGCCGGATGGTCATATCCCTGCGGATGCAGATGTAGTTGGTGGTCATGCAGCTGCCGATCTCGTCCTCGTGATAGGAGAGCAGCAGCTTCACATCATCGGCGGCATCCTTGTCCAGCTGGTGGACGATCTCTGCCTTATCGTCCTCTTCCAGGTCATCCAGAGCATCCACGGCATCGTCCGAATCCATGTGGGAGATGACCCGGGCGGCCCGCTCGGGGTCCAGCTCCTTCAGGTAAGGCTCTGCATCGTCCAGATAGGAGAAGATCTCTGCCACCGTATCCACGCCCAGTGCGGTGTACACCTTCTGGCGCTCCTCCGGTGTCAGGGCCGTCAGGGCATCGGCCAGGTCGTTTTCATGGTAATCGGACAGCTTTTCAGCCAGCTCTGCCTGGGGCAGACCGCTGTGGATGATCTCCAGAATCTCCTGCACATAATTTTTCTTCTGCATGGTTTGGTCCCTCCGTTTCCCGTTTTCGGGCATAAAAAATACACCGCATCGGTCTGGTTACAACTCCTGCGGTGTACAAAGGGCATGCAGTTCAGGATGCGGCTAACACGTTTGCACGGCCCGCATCGCAGGAGAAGCGTTGTTTGGGGTGATCCGTATGGTCACTGGACATGGAAACAAACTCCTCCTTGGTGTAAGATTTTTCTTTCAGCCCCGTTATCATACTACGCGGGGCCGGATTTTTCAACCCCTTTTACAGTTTTTTTACCGGATTATTGCTATATTGCACAAAGAAAAGCCTACTTCTTATACTTTCCATACCATGCCACCGACACCCGCCAGGACACGGCATACAGGGCCAGTACCGCCAGCAGAAGCACTGCGGCCAGCCAGAGGGGCACAGGCAGCGGCCCACTTCCCGGGCCGTTCTGCTGCAGTTCATCCATCACGGCACCGCCGCCGCCCAGCAGGGCACCCAGTCCGGCAAAGGTCAGGACGTAGATCATGCGGGCTTTTTCGGCCCCAAAGCGGTACAGCAGCGGCAGGGAAATGCCGTTGATCAGCAGGATGGCACACACACTGCCCGCCAGCAGGGACAGCACATCCTTGTCCGGGGCCATTCCGGTGCGCAGAGGGATCACCGTTACGAACAGTCCTCCGATCACAACAGCCGCCGCAGCGCAGAACAGACCGATGAGGTACTTTTCCGCCACCAGCGTCTTTTTGCTCACCGGAAGCGTCCGGCCATACTCCACCCAACCAACGCTCTGGTCGTAGGTGAGCAGGTTCACCGGCAGGATGCCCAGAAAAATGGCCGCATAACTCACCGGGAACACATAGGCGCTCGATGTGCTGAGCACCCAGATCACCAGCACAAATGCAACCGTCAGGTACATGGTCTTCATATTGGTTCTGACCTGATACCAATCCTTCAACAGCAAACCTTTCATCGCACATTCTCCCCTTTCACCATCAAAACGAACAGTTCTTCGATGCTCACCGGTGTCAGGGTGCTGCCCGCCGGGACAAGTTCCCTCTTCACCAGTGCCTCGGCCCCGTAGGCTGTCACCCGACGGCTGACGATGGCGTTTTTATCCAGCTCCTCCAATTGCCCGGCAGTGCCGTGCCAGAGGGCGTACTCCTCCCGCAGGGTGTCCTTATCCTCACAGAGCAGGAGCTTCCCCTTGTGCAGAAAGGCAATGGTATCGCAGAGCTTTTCCAAATCGCTGACGATGTGGGACGAGATCAAAATTGCATGGTTCTCATCCCGCACAAAGTCCAGCAGCAGATCGATGAGCTCATCCCGCACCACCGGGTCCAGACCGCTGGTGGCTTCGTCCAGCAGCAGCAGCTTCGGGTGGTGGGAAAGCGCCACGGCAAGGCACTGCTTCATCTTCATGCCAGTGGAGTAATCGGCGTAGCGCTTTTTCTCCGGCAGTTCAAAGCGCTTACAATAATCCGCGTAAGCTGCGGCATCCCAGTTCGTGTAGATGCCGGCCATCACTTTCCCCACCTGCGGCGCGGTCAGGCAGGTGGGGATGCCCTCGCCGCCCAGCACCACGCCGATATCGGCTTTGGCAAGCGGGGTGATTTCCTCCTGCCCGAACAGCTTCACAGTGCCAGCGTCCCCGTCGATCATGTCCAGGATCAGCTTAATGGTCGTGCTCTTGCCCGCGCCGTTCTCACCGATCAGCCCGCAGACTGTGCCGCCGGGCAGTTCCAGATCAATGGGCCCCAGCGCAAAATCCGGGTAGTGCTTTTCAAGGCCGTGCAGTTCTAATGCGTTCATGGTTCATTCCTCCCACAGCAATTCCAACATTTCGGTCAGTTCCTGTTTGGTCAGCCCGCAGGGAGCCGCCAGCCGGACGGCTTCCGTCAGGTGTGCTTCGATTTTTTTCAGGTTCTCTTCCCGGAGCAGCTCGGTGTTTTTCGCCGCCACGAAAAAGCCCTTGGCGGGCACGGCGTACAAAAAGCCCTCCTGTTCCAGCTCATCGTAGGCCCGCTTTGTAGTAATAACACTGATGCGCAGATCCCGCGCCAGCCCCCGGATGGACGGCATCGCTTCCTCCGGCTGCAGTTCCCCGCTCAAAATCTGGTTCTTGATCTGGGTGTAGAGCTGCTCGTAGATGGGTGCACCGCTCTTGTTATCGATGAAGAGATTCATGTCTGCCGCCTCCGTTGCATCTGTATATTTACAGTATATACAGTAGATACATAATTGTCAATAGGCAGATACAAAAAAGCAGCTCTCCCGTTGGACGGGAAAGCTGCTTTTCATCTGATCAGGCTCTGACTGTGGGGCGGCTTAGTAGGCCACGCCCCAGTAGACCATCTTGCTGGCGGGCTTGCCGCAGCAGGGGCAGACATCGCTCAGGTGCTCCTGCTCGAAGGG
>ENA-UONS01003262-UONS01003262.1-human-gut-metagenome-genome-assembly--contig:-CS19-NODE-3262-length-11342-cov-4.425357_pt1 | contig 11342 bp, 10 predicted proteins | sample MGYA00242458_ERZ724005 | MGnify/ENA metagenome assembly ERZ724005
AAGAACCGGTCCCAATGGGTCTCTCGCTGGCACAAAAAGAACCGGTCCCAATGGGGCAAAAGGAGGAAAATATGAACACAATACTAGAAATAATAAAAAACTTAAACGCTGAAACACTAATGGACTTAATTATAGCAATAATAATCCTAGCAGTTTTAGATATATTTAGCCCATTATTTTCTTATGTAATTTTAAAACTATTCAATTTTGACAAAAGTAAGAAACAAATAAAAAACAATCCATTTTATATGCCACTAAAAGCATTTTTTAGGGTAACAGGAATATATGTAGCAATTTTATTTGTAAGACCAACATTTGAATTATCAGATGATTTTATGCTTATGGCAAACAAAATATATAAAGTAATAGTAACAATTACAATTGCAAACAGTTTAGCAAATAGTATGACTAAAAAATCAAGATTTATAAAAGCAATAAGAGATAAAAGCGAAAAAGAGATAAATGAAGCATCAACAAAAATGATGATAAGACTTATAAGAGTTGGAATATATATAGTTGCAACATTTTTAGTATTCTATGAAATTGGATATGACCTAAGTGGATTAATAACTGGACTAGGACTTGGAACTGTTGTATTAACATTGGCTGCACAAGATACAGTTAAAAGTTTGCTTGGTGGATTTATAATATTTGCAGATAAACCATTTAAGGTTGGTGATTATATAAAAGTACAAAACTATCAAGGAACAGTTGAGGATATGACATTAAGAAGTACTAGAATAAGACAATTAGATGATTCTATACTTCAAATACCAAATTCAGCAATAGCATCTAGCTCAATAGAAAATTTAAGTAAAATGAGACGTAGAAGATATGTATTAAATCTTGATATTGTAGAGGATACAAAGCCTGAGAAAATTGTTGAATTAAAACAAAGAATATATGAAGATTTAATGAAAAATGAAAATATAATAAAAGACACAATAAGTATATACTTTACAGAAATAGCAGAAAGCAGTTTTAGAATTTCTATATATTTCTACTTTGATGTAACAGATTATAATGAATTCCTAGAATTAAAAGATGGAGTAAATAGAAATATTGTTACAATATTAAACAAAGAAAAAGTAAGTTTAGCTTATGACACAAAAACAATAGAAATAAAAAAATAAATCTACATAAAAAATTCATAAAATCATCACAAAGATAATGTATAATAAAAAAAGCTATCAAAATAAGGAGGATGCTTGCAAATGGAAAATACTACTATTTTAATTGTAGATGATGAAGAAAGAATGAGAAAATTAATAAAAGATTTTTTAGCTAAAAATGATTATAAAACACTAGAAGCAGGCGATGGAGAAGAGGCAATTGAGGTTTTTGAGGAAAACAAAAATAAGATAAGTTTAATATTATTAGATGTTATGATGCCAAAACTAGACGGATGGTCTGTGTTAAGAAAAATAAGAAATGAATCACAGATTCCTGTAATAATGCTTACAGCAAGAGGCGAAGAACAAGACGAATTATTTGGATTTGAACTTGGGGTTGATGAATATATTTCTAAGCCATTTAGTCCTAAAATACTTGTCGCAAGAATAGAAGCAATTTTAAAAAGAATCAATGGTGACAAAGAAAAGGTTAGAGATTATGATGGTATAGTAATTAACGACCAAGGAAGAACTGTAACTGTTGATGGAAAGCCTGTTGATTTAAGTTTAAGAGAATATGAGCTTTTAAAGTATCTACTTGATAATGAAAAAATAGCACTATCAAGAGACAAAATATTAAACAATGTCTGGAATTACGACTATTATGGGGATTCTAGAACAATAGATAGCCATATAAAAAAAATTAGACATAAATTGGGTAAAAAAGGGAAATATATTGAAACAATTAGAGGAGTAGGATATAAATTCGAAATTAAATAAATTTAAACGAAGTTGGGATTAAGCATAACTTGTCTCAACTTTAAATTTTAGTATGAATGCCCAAATATAAAAATATGCAGTTAAGAAGGGAATCTAATTATGAAAAACGAAATAGGAATTTTTAAATCAATAAGAACCAAGCTATTTTTATCCTTGTGTATTATTGTTATTGCAATAATTATATCACTTATTTTACTTAACAATTTTGTACTAAGAAAGTTCTATGAATACAATAAAGAAAAGCAATTAGAAAATGTTTATCAAACTATAAATGAATATTATAATGATGATTCAAGTCAAAAAAATCTATCAGACGAATTAGACAAAATTGCGATAAATAATAATTTTGATATATTGATAAGAAGTGATGAAAATGTAAGTGTTTACAGCTCAAACAAAGACTTTTACTCTGCGATAGGGGAAATGATTATATCAATTTTAAGAGAAGAAAAAAATCAATCTGATGTATTAGAAAGAAACGAAAAATACACAATTAGTAAATATAGTGATAGCAAAACAAAGATAAATTACATAATGCTTGTTGCAAATTTGGACAATTCATATCATTTATATATAAGAATGCCTGTTACATCTATTGATGAAAGTGTAAAAATATCAAATGAGTTTTTATCTATAATTGCAATATTTGTCATAATAATTGGTGGAACTGTTTTGTCTGTTGTCTCAAGAAGATTTAGTGAGCCTATTGTAGAACTTAATCAGATTGCTAAAAAGATGGCAAACCTAGATTTTAGCCAAAAATATAAATCTTCTTATGCAAATGACGAAGTTGATATGCTAGGAAACAGCATAAATAAATTATCAACTACACTAGAAGAAACAATTAGACAATTGCAGAACAATAATACTCAGCTTGAAAGGGATATAGAGGAAAAGTCTCAAATTGACGAAATGAGAAAAAGCTTTATATCTGACGTTTCACACGAGCTAAAGACGCCAATTGCATTAATTCAAGGCTATAGTGAGGGATTGATTGAAAATGTAAACAGTGATGAGGAATCTAGAAAATTTTATGCTGAGGTTATCCAAGATGAAGCAAGTAAAATGGATAGATTGGTTAAAAGATTATTAGAACTTATGAAACTTGAATATGGTAAAATGGAGTTTAATAATAAGGAGTTTAATATTGTTGAACTAGAAAATGAAATTTTAAGAAAATCTGTTGTTATGATGGAAAAAGAGAGTGTAAAGTTAGAGAAAAATATAGATTTGTCTAAGGTGATTATGGTTTATGCTGATGATTTCTATATTGAACAAGTGTTAACAAATTATATTACAAATGCTATTAAATATTCGATTGAGATTAATGGCGAAAAAGTTGTTAGAATTGAAAATGAAATTCTAGAGGATACTAATAAGGTAAGAATTAAAGTATTTAATACATTTGAGGAATTTTCTAAGGATGATATGGTTCGTATTTGGAATAGATTTTATAAAGCAGATGAATCTCGTAATCGTGACAAAGGGGGTAGTGGAATAGGTCTTTCTTTGGTTAAGGCGATTATGAATAATTATGGCAACAGCTATGGTGTTAGAAATGTTGCTGGTGGTGTTGAGTTTTGGTTTGAGTTGGATTTGAGTAAATGATAGTGCAACTGAAATTCGGTGCATATTTGCAAAGCCTTTTATTATAGAATACTTGCAAGGAGGTTGCAAATATGAACAAATTAAGAATACCACAAAATCATAGCGGAGTTAGTAAAACTTTGAGATTACCAGAAAATCTAGTAGATGATGTACAAAATCTTGCAAATCTTAAAAATTTGTCTTTTAATAGGATTGTGATTTCTTTGTTGGAGTTTGGACTTAGTAATTTGGATGAGAGAGATTGCAAAGAATTAGAGAAGATGCATAAATAGGGAAAATCGAGTAGCAGATATAAAATTTGCTACTCGATTTTGTTTTAGTTATTGTGATATGCTGTTGTTTTTGTGTAATTTTCTTTTATTTCTTCTGGTGATAGGAAACGGTTATAAAGTTTTATATTGTATAAAGTGAATTTGGTATAATTCCATATTCCAATACCGCCGAACCATTTTCCTAAATAAAAATTTATATTAGAATCTTCAAATATTTGTTTACCACCATTTGTTCCATTCCAATATTCAGGAGAAACAACAGTTTTTTCAGAATAATTTCCATTTTTATATATAATGAATTTATTGTCTGATGGTATAAATGTTAAATCTAAATAACAAATTTCTCTATTTTTATATATGGAAGGTGATATTAAATTTCCGTTATTTTCTGTATCATTTGCTGACCAATTAGAATTTGCTGATTTTTTTGAGGTATTGAATGCAAAATGATCTTTTTCAAAACCAAATCTGCAAGAATAGTCCATGTCATTGTCTTTCTGTTTTACCAAGATACTACCTACATCAAATATCCCATAAAAAGAAACTGTAACCCCCTCATCAAACGTATTATTCGACTTAAAAGACACACAATCATCTACACCATCAAAATACAATCCGTTTGCATTATCTTGATTTTCATCATTATCAAACCCATACAACTCAACACTATTACCCCAAGTAGACTTATCAGATACAGAAATATCATTTGAATCTATATTAAAAATTAAACCATCAGTAATTAAAACATCATTACTAATAGAAAATTCAACATATTCATTACTTGCAAGCTCTATAATTTCATTTGTATCATAATTAACTAACCATTCATTTTGAGCTTTACCATAATTATCTAAATTAACATCTTTAGTTATATAATACCAACCATCACCATAAGATTTGTTATTATTAGTTGTATAAATATAATCCCATTTATCGCTATTTACAAAATTTTTAGTATACAGTTTTTTTCCAATATAATTGGCGTTATTACCAAGAGAAGTATCAATTTGAGCTGAAGCAACAATTAAAGAAATTGCTTCTTTCTCACTTGATATTTGATATGTTCTTTTAGCCTCAGTAGCTCTATTCAAAATTCCATTCTCACCACTAAGCATACTAATACTAATTCCTGCTAAAATCAACAAAACAATAATACTCACAACCAATGCAATTAAAGTAATACCATTATTTTTTCTATTAAAATTGTAATTCTCCATTAAATTATCTCCTTTGTAATATTTTTTCTATAAATACAAATTTATTCATAGTACATTATAATATTATCATTTATTCACACCAGTGTCAATAAAAATTTTGCTAAAAAATATATAATAATAAACAAAAAAGATAGGAGTTAAAATAATGAAAAACGCTGGTAAATATGAAAACAACTTAAACTTAGTAGGTCCGATAATAAAACAAAAACGTATAGAAAAAGGGTATTCGCTCGAAAAACTTTCATCAAAATTACTGTTACTAGGAATAAATATACCAGTAACCTGTCTACATAGAATAGAAAATAATCAAAGAACAGTAAGAGATTACGAAATATGTGCTCTTTCGGTTGCATTGGAAGTTGAAGTATCAGAATTATTAAAACCAATAATAGAAAAATTTAAAATATCATAAAAAATAGAATGTTGTAAAAATAAAACAACATTCTATTTATTTTTTGCCAAAAGAAACGGTCCCAATGAAAAAAGAAACAATCTTTTTATTGGGACCAAAAAGAACCGACCCCTATGGTCCCAAAACAATCCTCTTAGCTCTTTCAATATCCTCATCATTAGCTTCACGTACGCCTTCCAACTCATACTTATCACCATACTCAAGCCACTTATATTTACCCATAGTATGATAAGGTAAAAACTCAACTTTTTGAACAGACTTCAAAGAGCCAATAAAATCTCTTAATTTAATCAAATCATTTTCATCATCAGTAAACGTAGGAACTAAAACTTGTCTAATCCACATAGGTTTACCAATATCACTTAAATACCTAATAAAAGCAAGCTCTCTTTCATTAGAAAATCCAACTAAATCTTTACATTTATCTGGATCAATATGTTTAACATCCATCAAAAATAAATCAGTTAAATCAATGAGTTCCTTCATTTTATCAGTCAAACCAACCATACCAGATGTATCAATACAAGTATGAATGCCTTTAGCTTTAAGCTTCTTAAAAAGTTCAATTAAAAACTCAAATTGCAAAAGAGGTTCGCCACCAGAGCAAGTAACGCCACCATTTCTTATATAATTTTTATATCTCAAAATATTATCAAAAATATCATCTAAAGAACGGTAATCTCCTGCATTTATGTCCCAAGTATCTCTATTATGGCAATATTTACATTTTAGGCTACATCCTTGTAAAAATAAAACATATCTTATTCCAGGTCCATCAAGGGTACCGAAAGATTCAACTGAGTGTACTTTTGCATAATATTTTAAATCATCTTTGTTTTGCATATCATAATCCTTTCATTTTTTGGATTGGGGACGGTTCCTTTTCGGAAAAGGAACCGTCCCCAATCAGAAAAAATTATATTTTTTCGTGAATAGTTCTGTTAATAACATCCATTTGTTGTTCTCTTGTCAAAGAAGTAAATTTAACTGCATAACCTGAAACACGAATTGTAAGTTGAGGATATTTTTCTGGATGGTCCATAGCATCTAGTAATAAGCTTCTATCAAATACATTAACATTTATATGATGTCCAGTTTCTGCGAAATATCCATCTAACATATTTACTAAATTTGTAACTTTTTCATCCTCAGTTTTTCCAAGAGTTCCAGGAGTAATTGAGAATGTAAATGAAATTCCATCTTCAGCTGAATCGAAAGGCAATTTTGCAATTGAGTTCATAACAGCTAAAGCTCCATTTTTATCACGTCCGTGAAGTGGGTTAGCTCCAGGTCCGAATGGGGCACCTGCACGACGTCCATCTGGTGTATTTCCTGTTGCTTTACCATATACAACATTTGATGTGATTGTTAATATTGATAATGTGTGTTTTGCATTTTTGTATGTTGGATGTTTACGTAGTTTTTCCATAAAGCGTTTTACTAAGTCAACTGCTATTTGGTCAACACGGTCATCATCATTTCCGAATTGTGGGTATTCTCCTTCTACTTCATAGTCTGTAGCAATTCCATCTTCATCACGAATTACTTTTACTTTTGCATATTTTATTGCAGATAATGAGTCCGCTGCAACAGAAAGTCCAGCTATTCCACAAGCCATTGTTTGGAATACATCTTTATCATGTAATGCCATTTCGATTGCTTCATAAGAATATTTATCATGCATATAGTGAATTGCATTTAATGCTTTTATATAAATTTTTGCAACATAATCCATCATTTGATCATATTTTTCCATTACTTCATCATAGTCTAAGTATTCAGAAGTAATTGGTGCAAATTTTGGTGCAACTTGTTTTTTAGTTACTTCATCAACACCACCATTGATAGCATATAATAAAGTTTTTGCAAGGTTTGCACGAGCTCCGAAGAATTGCATTTGTTTTCCAATTCTCATTGGAGATACGCAGCAAGCTATTCCATAGTCATCTCCTAATGTGATTCTCATTAAGTCATCATTTTCGTATTGAATTGATGATGTTTTTATTGAAATATCTGTTGCAAATCTTTTGAATCCTTCTGGTAATCTTGTAGACCATAAAACTGTCATATTTGGTTCTGGTGCAGGTCCTAAGTTTACTAAAGTGTGAAGTAGTCTAAAAGAGTTTTTAGTAACTAAAGTTCTTCCATCAATTCCCATTCCACCAATACTTTCTGTTACCCATACAGGGTCTCCAGAGAATAGTTCATTATATTCTGGTGTACGAAGGAAACGTACTAATCTTAATTTCATTATAAAATGATCCATTAATTCTTGTGCTGTTTCTTCTGTTAAAGTACCATTTTTTAAATCTCTTTCAATATAAATATCTAAGAATGTAGATGTTCTACCTAAACTCATAGCAGCACCATTTTGGTCTTTTATTGCTGCTAAATATCCAAAGTATAACCATTGGATTGCTTCTTTTGCGTTATTAGCAGGTTTTGAAATATCAAATCCATATTTTGATGCCATAACTTTTAAGGCATTTAAAGCTTTTATTTGCTCAGCAACTTCTTCACGATGACGAATTATATCTTCTGTAAAGCAGTCTACATCTAATTCTTCGAGTTCATGTTTCTTTTCTTCTATTAAAACATCAACACCATAAAGTGCAACTCTTCTATAGTCTCCAATTATTCTTCCACGTCCATATCCATCTGGTAAACCTGTTAATAATTTATTTGAACGAGCTCTTCTTACATCTGGTGTGTACACATCAAATACTCCATCATTATGTGTTTTTCTTATTGTATGGAAAATTTTATCAACTTCTGGGTCAACTTTTCTTCCATAAGCTTCACATGATTTTTCAACTATTTTGATACCTCCAAATGGCATAATTGCTCTTTTTAAAGGTTTATCTGTTTGAAGTCCTACTATTTCTTCTAGGTCTTTGTCTATATATCCAGCATCATGTGCTGCAACTGTTGATACAGTTTTTGTATCTATATCTAAAACTCCACCTGGAGCTGCTTTTTCCTCTTTGTATAATTCTAATACTTCATCCCACAATTTTTTTGTTTTTTCTGTTGGATTTGCTAAAAAGTTTGAATCGCCTTCATAAGGTGTGTAATTTCTTTGTATAAAGTCTCTTACATTTATCTCTGATTGCCAGTCACCTTTTTCAAAATCGTTCCATGCATCAAATTTCATTTATATCATCCTTTCATTTTTACATTTGTTTTTATTATTTACATTTTCGAACGAAATTATGATATCATAATGGGGAATTTATAGCAATATGTTTTTTTGAAATTTTTGTGAATTTTTGGATAAAAAAGACGTTAATCCAATTTTATAGTAAAAACAGCTCCGATTTAAAAAAGGTTTTCAAATGGTATTGTAAAAAAAAAGCATAATTGGTAAAATATAGATGGATAATTTATTTTACAAAAGAAAGCGAGGTGAGAACATGGAAGAAAAGAATATTACAAAGATAAGTTTATCAACGTTTTTTTTAATATTAGCAATAATTGCAATAATAGTTATGGGAATATTCATTTATAAGCTTAATAATGATAAAACAGCAGAAACTCAAAAATCTACTGAACTTCAAGCACAAGTAAATAGCCTAAATGAAACTGTTGGTGAATTACAAGGAAAGATAAATACAATTTCTGATACGGTTTCTAGTAAAGATAATGCAAATACTAATACTGTGGATAACACTATAAATAATAAAAAAGAAAATCAAACAACAACATCATTGGTAAATAAAAGATTATACAAGTTATATAGCAATCAAAGATATATTCTTTTAATGGATGATAATGCATATGATACTGATCAAGACTTTTTAAAGAAAAAAACATATATTTTAGACTTAAACATGATAAATGGGAATGAACTAGTTAAAGAAGTTAATTTATCAAACAAATTAACTCCATTTGTCAATGAATATATTAATAAAAATAAAGGTTCAAAAAATGGTACTTGTACTGTAGAATATTTTGGAGTTGAAGATATGATGACACCTCCTGATATTAATGAAGAAAATGAAGTTGCTTTTAAAGTATATTATAGGTGTGTTGATGAAAATACAGAAACAAGTATGGGATCTGAAATATATGCATATAATGTAAAAACAGATACAATACGTGATTTAGGCAGTGCAAATTAAAAAATATAAAATAGAATAATTGATGGTCAATAAAAAAAATTATTGATCATCTTTCATAATTAGTTATTATTGTTTTTCTGACTTTTGCACCGATATTGTAATGAGTTTTATTGGCTTCTTTTTCAAGTATAACAGCAGTATGTGGTTCTACATAAGCAATGCCAATTTTTTTCTACCATTCTCAAATTACAATTTTTTATCTTTGGTTTACAATTACTAAAAGTGCAAGCCCATTCAATCTTAGTACTTTTTTTACTGTAGATATCATATCACAGAAACCTCTGTTTTCAATATTTTGAGGCTAATTCTTATTTTTTTTACCAATCAAGATAATTAAAAGCCAAAAAAATAAGCCGACTAAATCGACTTATATATCGTGAAATAATATTTACTTTTGTTTAATTCAAATTCGCCTGTCTCAATAATTACAAGTAGTTCGACGAAAACGCATAATAGCCACAAATAAATTAGCCATTTCCTAATTAATCATTGTGCCACCCCATTCAACAACAACAAATCCATTTCTTTTAGGAGTATCTAATTTTTGCTCTTCAACATTTATTGGCTTATTTAATCCCTTATATGTCATTAAAACTCTAATTAATGTATCTGGATTAGGATTTATACTTAGAGGCATATTATTATTTATTTCATCAATGGTTGCAAATCTTATATAATTATATTTATTGTGTTCAAGTTTTGGCAACCAATAAATAATAAATTCTTCAGATTCTCTTTCATTTAAACCTAAAACAGCTAATTTTTCTTCTAAGAAAGAACTAGCATCACTTCCTTTGATTACAAATCCATCTTTTTCTATTTTAGGCTTAATAACACTTTTACTTTCATAATATAAAGAATACAAATTTTTCTTTGTAGACAAGTCTATTAAATTGCCATCAGGCTTTGCTAAAACATGCCATCCAATATTTGGATTATATTTTGGATATGAAACTGTTATATTATTGCTATATTGTAGATTAACGGTTATATCAGTATCCTCTTGTGGGTATAAATATATAATTGGTTTATCTATAGTAGTATTTGCGTTATTATATACATTTAGAGCAGTCATACATAACAAAATAATTATTATGGAAGCTATAATTATTTTTAAAAGTCTAAGCATTGTTCCTCTAATACTTTTATCTTCAGATTTTTTAAAGAATGTAGCAAGTAGAGCTATTAATGATATGAGAATAATTATTATTCCGATCAATTTTTCATATTGGTAGGTGTAATCAGATAAATATTTAATTTTTGCTATAGTTGTTTTTTTGGGTACAGGAATAAAATATGCTTTTCCTATAACATCGGTTGTATCTCCAGTAGCATTTATGTAGATTTCCATATTTACAGATGTACTATGTTCGTTTACAGAAATTAATTCTGTATTTAAATGCGCAATGCCCTTAAATATAATTTCTGTAAAAATTAAAGAATTGTTTTCAAAAAAATTAGAATCATATGTATATTTGATGTCTTTCCAACCGCATTGCTTAGCTTTTTTTAGTAAATTACTATATTCGGAATAGTTATTTAGTAATAAGTAGTCATTATTAGAGTCGAGCAACGAAGGTGGTAAGTCTCCAGAACTAGAGTAATTAATCATTTGATAGTCACCAGTATAATTGTGGTCATGGGCATTATATAAATGAAAGCCTATTAATAGTAGAAGTATTTCAAAAACTATTATTAGTAATTTTGGGGGAATAATTATACCTTTTTTTAATTTTTCTTTTTCCATTATTTTTACTCCGATCTTTTTTCTTATATTATAAAATAATTAGAATTAAATCTCAATATTATACTTAAAATTT
>ENA-UONS01003263-UONS01003263.1-human-gut-metagenome-genome-assembly--contig:-CS19-NODE-3263-length-11340-cov-6.147807_pt1 | contig 11340 bp, 8 predicted proteins | sample MGYA00242458_ERZ724005 | MGnify/ENA metagenome assembly ERZ724005
TGCCCTCGGCGTTGCGGGTGCACTGTTCGGGCTTGAACTTGTTGGCGCCGTGCGACGTGCCGATCGAGATGGCCAGCGAGTCGACGCCGGTCTTCGTCACGAAATCGATCACCTCTTCGGGCTTGGTGTAGTGCGCGACCTCCGAAGCTACCTCGTCTTCGACGCCGGCCAGTACGCCCAGCTCGCCTTCGACCGTCACGTCGTGCTGGTGAGCATACTCGACGACCTTTTTCGTGAGGGCTACGTTCTCATCGTAGGGGAGCGACGAACCGTCGATCATCACCGACGAGAAGCCCATGTCGATGCAGCTCTTGCACAGTTCGAACGAATTGCCGTGGTCGAGGTGCAGCGTAATCGGAATACCCTTGCCGCCGTTGAGCTCCTTGGCATACTCCACGGCGCCCTGTGCCATGTAGCGCAGCAACGTCTGGTTGGCGTATTTGCGGGCGCCGGCCGACACTTGCAGGATAACGGGCGAATTGGCCTCGACGCACGCCGAAATGATCGCCTGCAACTGCTCCATGTTGTTGAAGTTGAATGCAGGAATGGCATAACCGCCCTTGATGGCCTTGGCGAACATCTCGCGCGTATTCACCAGTCCGAGTTCTTTGTAAGATACCATAACCGTTAAATTTTAGTTATTTGATACGAAATGAATCTCTATGGGAGTTCATGCAAAGATACAACAAAATTCAGAAACCGCCGCGCGGGAATTCGGAATATTTTTTAATAAATTGAAAAGCGTGCGGCGCGGGCGGATATTTCGCAAGAATTTCGTATCTTCGACGGCGTCTTAGATACTTCGTCTCGGCATAATCAAACATAAATGTTTGCTTCTGCGCTCGACTTTTCGTACTTTGACTGACGTCTTAGATACTCTGTCTCGGCATAATCAAACATAAATGTTTGCTTCTGCGCTCGACTTTTCGTATCTTTGGCCTCTGTAAATCGCAGACCGGCGGAGGGCGCTTTGCGCCGTCGTGCCGTGCATCGCGGCCGGGAAGCGGAGAGCGGATTTCCTTCGGGAAGAATGCCGGTGCGATTGTAATGTTAAGGAACGTTTTCGTTAAGCCGAGTGCAGAGCCGAACTTGTTCAGGCTATGCCGAAGCGAGAAAACGAGGAAAGGAATTCAACATTTAACGATCTAAAAAATAACGCGAATTATGCCAGAATTCATCTATCAGGAGCCGTTTCCCGTGGGCGAGGACACCACGGAGTACCGTCTGTTGACCAAGGATTACGTGAAAGTCGTGGAGTGCGACGGCCGCAAGATTTTGAAAGTCGACCCCAAGGGGTTGGAGGAGTTGTCGAAGGCCGCCTATTCCGACGTGTCGTTCTACCTGCGTGCTTCGCACTTGCAGAAACTGCGCAACATCCTCGAAGATTCCGAAGCCTCCGACAACGACCGCTTCGTGGCCTACACCATGCTGCTGAACCAGTGCGTCGCAGCCGAAGGCGAACTGCCCACCTGTCAGGACACGGGTACGGCGATCTGTATCGGCCACAAGGGCGAGGACGTCTATACGGGCGCCGACGACGCCGAGCATATCGCGCGCGGCGTCTACGAGACCTACAAGGAGCGCAACCTGCGCTATTCGCAGGTGGTTCCCTTCACGATGACCGACGAGAAGAATTCGGGCACGAACCTTCCGGCGCAGATCGACATCTACGGAGGCCACCCCGGCATGGAGTACGAGTTCCTCTTCATCACCAAGGGCGGCGGTTCGGCCAACAAGACCTTCCTCTACCAGCAGACCAAGGCGCTGCTCAACGAGAAGACGCTCACCGAGTTCATCCGTACCCACATCAAGGATCTGGGCACTTCGGCCTGCCCGCCCTACCATCTGGCGATCTGCATCGGCGGAACGTCGGCCGAAATGTGCCTCTCGACCGTGAAGAAGGCCTCGGCGGGTTATCTCGACGCGCTGCCCACGTCGGGCAACGAGGGCGGCCGCTGCTTCCGCGATCTGGAATGGGAGGAGAAGGTGCTCAAAATCTGCCAGGAGAGCGGCGTGGGCGCTCAGTTCGGCGGCAAGTACCTCGTGCACGACGTGCGCGTGATCCGTGCGCCGCGTCATGCCGCTTCGTGCCCCGTGGCCATCGGCGTGAGCTGCTCGGCCGACCGCAACATCAAGGCGAAGATCACCCCCGAAGGCATCTTCCTGGAGCAGTTGGAGAAGAATCCCGCCCGGTTCCTTCCGAAGCAGGCGCCTGCCATGTCGCCGGCCGTCGACATCGATCTGGACGAGGGGATGGACAAGGTGCGCGAGATTCTGACGAAGTATCCGATCAAGACGCGCCTGAACCTGCGCGGAACGCTCATCGTGGCGCGCGACATCGCCCACGCCCGCATCAAGCAGATGCTCGACGAGGGCAAGCCGATGCCCGACTATTTCAAGAAGCATCCGGTCTACTACGCCGGCCCCGCGAAGACTCCCGAGGGGATGGCTTCGGGTTCGTTCGGCCCCACGACGGCCGGCCGTATGGATCCCTACGTCGACCTGTTCCAGTCGCACGGCGGTTCGATGGTGATGGTGGCCAAGGGCAACCGCTCGCAGGCCGTCACCGACGCCTGCCGGAAGCACGGCGGGTTCTATCTGGGGTCGATCGGCGGGCCGGCGGCGATTCTGGCCAAGAACTCGATCAAGTCGGTCGAGGTGGTCGACTTCCCCGAGCTGGGCATGGAGGCTGTCCGCAAGATCTACGTCGAGGATTTCCCCGCCTTCGTCATCGTGGACGACAAGGGCAACGACTTCTTCGCCGACTTCAAGCACTGATGCCTGAAAAGGTCTGATACGCACCACAATCGGCTCTTCGGAGCCGGCTGTGGTGTGTTTTGTGCCGCAGGCAATAAAACGGCCTGTTTTTCGTTACATCCAAGATAGTACAACAGTCAATCGATATTACGGAATGAAACGAACCGTTTATACGTGGATGCTGACCTTGCTGACGGTATTCGGCGCAACGGTCGCGTCGGCCGACGAAAAGGTCTCCTTCGAGGTGAAGGCGCCGATGGTGGTGGCCAAAGGCGAAGCCGTGCGCGTCGAATTCTCGCTCAACGCCTCTCCCGACGAAGGTTCCTTCACGGCCCCGTCGTTCGAGGGGTTCGACGTGATCGCAGGACCGGCCTTTTCGCAGGGCAGTTCGATTCAGATCGTTAACGGGCAGATGACCCGCAGCAGCAACTACACGATCACCTACGTGCTTTTGCCGCAGCAGGAGGGCAACTTCACCATCGGTGCGGCCTCCGTGCGGGTCGGCAAGAGCCAGTACAAGACCAAGGCGCTGCCGATCGAGGTGGTGGAGGAGACGCCGGAGAGCAGCGGCGGCCAGCAGGCGGTGCAGGGCGGCCAGTCGGCCGACGACGTGCAGCAGGTCTCGAAGGACGACATCCTGCTGCGCATGATTCTGTCGCGCACGACCGCTTTCAAGGGCGAGCCGATCCGTGCGACGCTCAAACTCTACTACCGCGTCAACCTGCGGGGCGACAACGGCAGCAAGTTCCCGTCGTTCAACGGCTTCTGGGCACAGGAGATCGAGCAGGACGCACAGCCCCAGCGCGAACGCTACAACGGCAAGGTCTACGAGACGCAGGTCATCAAGGAGTATCTGCTCTACCCGCAGCAGTCGGGCGAACTGACCGTCGAACCCGCCGAGCTGAACGTCGTGGCGCAGGTGTTGGTGCAGAGCGCCAATCCCGATCCCTTCTTCGGCGGCGGCCACGAGGTCTACGACGTGCGCCGTTCGCTGCGCACGGCACCGGTCAAGGTGACGGTGCGCGACCTGCCCGCGGGCGCTCCGGCAAGTTTCAGCGGTGCCGTCGGCAAGTTCACGATGGCCTCCGACGTTCCTTCGACGGAGCTGGCGGCCAACTCGGCGGCGACCTATACGATCAAGATTTCGGGTACGGGCAACCTGTCGTTCGTACAGGCGCCCAAACTGACGCTCCCCAGTTCGTTCGAGCAGTACAACGTCAAGACGACCGAGTCGATGAAGACCACGGCGGCCGGTACGACCGGCTACCGTCAGTTCGAATACCCGTTCATCGCCCGCGCCGAAGGCGAGTACGAGATCGCACCGGTGGAGTTCACCTATTTCGACCCCGCGAAGAAGCAGTATATCACGCTTTCGACGGCGCGTCTGCCGATCAACGTCGCGCCCGATGCGGGCGGCGGCGCAGCGGCGCAGGTGGTCACGGGTCTTTCGAAGGAGGATGTGAAGCTGCTGGGGCAGGACATCCGTTTCATCAAACTCGGACGCGGAAACCTGCATTTGCAGGGGCGGCCGTTCATGGGCGGGACGCTCTATTTCGTGCTGCTGGCGGCGATCGTGGGACTCTTCGCGGCGGCATACGTCGCGCTGCGCAAACGGATCCGCGACCGTCAGAATGCGGTGCTCATGCGCGGCAAGCGAGCCAACAAGGTGGCCGTACAGCGGTTCCGTGCTGCGGCGAAATTCATGCAGGAGGAGAACCGCCATGCCTTTTACGAGGAGATGCTGCGGGCGTTGTGGGGCTACATGAGCGACAAGTTCAACATTCCGGTGGCCAATCTGACAAAGGAGAACGTGCGCGAGGAGCTCAATAAACGGGGCGTTTCGCAGGAGTTGTCGCAGAGCTTCTCGGAGATCATCTCGCAGTGCGACGAGGCGCAGTACTCGCCGTTGGCCGGGGCGCGCATGAGCGACGTCTACAACGCAGGGGTGGATTTTATTTCGAAACTCGAATCGGTGATTAAAAAATAGGAGGCTATGAGAACCAGCCGGATATTTTGGAGCCTGCTGCTCCTGTTCCTGAGTCTTACCGCTGCTGCGCGGGCGCAGGGCGACCGCGATTCGCTCGCTGCCGCGACGACCGATCCGCTGACCGTGCAGACGGCCGGCGGCAACTCGCTGGCTGCCGTCGAGCAGGTGTGGGACGCCGCCAATACGGCCTATATCAATTCGGACTATCATCGGGCGATCGATGCCTACCGGCAGTTGATCCTGCGGGGCTATGCGTCCGATAAACTCTACTACAATCTGGCCAACGCCTACTTCAAGGTGGGGCGTTACGGCAAGGCGATTCTCTACTACAACCGCGCGCTGCGGCTCGCTCCGGGCGATGCGGACATCCGCTACAATCTCGACGTGGCCAATACCTTCACCAAGGACAAGATCGCCGTCGTGCCGGAGTTTTTCCTCAAAGGCTGGGTGCGCTCGGTGCGCATGTCGCTCGGGTGCACTGCGTGGAGCGTCGTCTCGCTGGCGGCGCTGGCGCTGCTCTTCGCGCTCGTGCTGCTTTACCTGCTGGCCGGAAGGCTGGCGTGGCGCAAGGCGGGTTTCTACGGTACGCTGGCGATGCTGCTCGTCTTCGTCGCCTCCACTTCGTTCGCCGTGACCGAGCGGCGCGAGCTGCTCGACAGTACGGAGGCCGTCGTGATGAGTTCGTCGGTCTCGGTCAAGAGTTCGCCCGACAAGGCGTCGACCGATCTGTTCGTGTTGCACGAGGGGACGAAGGTCCGCACGGTGAGCGAGCTGGGCGACTGGCGCGAGATCGTCATCGCCGACGGCAAGAAGGGGTGGGTCGAGGCCCGCACGATCGAAACGATTTAACGAAAACGCATCGCGGCGGCGACCGGTTCAGGTCGCCGCCGCGGATATTCATTCTCGAATGTCTCAATTACTGACCGACGTGGTGGAGGAGTTGTCCAAACTCCCCGGAATCGGCCGCCGCACGGCGTTGCGGCTGGCCATGCACCTGTTGCGCATGGAGCCGTCGATCGTGGCGGGCATGACGCGGAGCATCGACCGGTTCCGCCGCGAAATCCGTTATTGCAGGGAGTGCAACAATCTGTCGGACACCGATGTCTGCCCGATCTGCGAAGATCCGAAACGCGACCGTTCGACGATCTGCGTCGTGGAGCAGGTGGCCGACGTCCTCTCGATCGAACATACGCAGCAGTACCGGGGGCTTTATCATGTGCTGGGCGGCGTCATCTCGCCCATGCAGGGAATCGCGCCCTCCGACCTGAAAATCGACCTGCTGGTCGAGCGCATTCGCCGGGGCGGCGTGGGCGAGGTGATTCTGGCGATCTCCACCTCGGTCGAGGGCGAGACGACGCTCTTCTACCTGATGAACCGTTTGCGGGAGTTCTCCGACCTGAAAGTCACCTCCATCGCACGCGGCATCGGGTTCGGCGACGAGCTGGAATACGTCGACGAACTGACGCTGACCCATGCGTTGCTCAACCGGCGTGCCGTGGAGTAGCGTACATGCCGGTCGAAAAGAGCGCCTGCCGTTCCGTTTTCAACGCATTCACCCCTGCCGCAGCACGCGGCAGGGGTGAATTTCATTTCCGGAGATTTTTCGGCTCGTCTCCGGTTGCCTGTGTCCGTTTAGAAACGGAAACTGAAATAGACGCGGAACGATTTGGTTTTGAGCTTCAAATCCTGCAAGTCGGTCAGCACGTCGTCCGCCGAGGGGATGTCGCCGCTGAAATCGCCGTCGGAGTAATCGCCTTCCAGATCGTCGAGGTTGAGACCCAGACCGTCGTACGACGCTTTGCCCCAACGCCATTCGCAGCCGACCGAGAGTACCTTCCAGGCTACGGCGAAACCCGTGTTGCAGAAGGTCGCATAGTGGTGGTAAAACTCGTCGTTGAGGTACATCATCGAGTAGGAGGGCGTTACGCGGAAGTAGGCGCTCACTTTGAGGTGGTGCACCGGATTGATCGTCACCGACGGGCCGATCTGCATACCGTATTCGAGCTGGTGGGCCTTTTCGGAGTAAAGCTCGTCCGTGTCGTAGTCGTAGGTTTCGAGTTTGTATTGTGCGTAGTTGAGGTCCATCCACGACCAGTCGATGCCGAACTTGATCATGCCGGCCAGCGGCTTCTTGTGCAGGTAGTAGGTTTTACCCCAGACGATCGCCGCACCGAAGTCGCTTTTCAATTCGCCGCCGCCGAGTTTGTCCCACCCGTCGATGTCGGGAGAGAGTTTCTGGTTGACGTAATTCAGGTTGAAATACTTGGAACGGTCTTTCCAGATCGCGCGGTTGCTTTCCGCTGCTTCGGTCTCCTTTACGCGGGCCGAAATGTCACTGAGCGCCTGATTCAGCGAGTCCAGTTTCTGCTGCGAGACTTCCTGCGCCGATGCGGCGATTCCCCCCCCCATGCAGACGGTGAAAATGAGCAGTACGAGTTTCTTCATAAAATCGATTTAGATTAGAAATTGGAATTATGTAAAGCAGTAAATGTCTTTTTTCATTTTCAACTTCCGTTTTCCCTGCCCGCTTTTCGTCTTCATCGGGCGATAGCCGTTTCGCGCGGAGACGTGTTTCGGCATTCGTCGCCGTTTCGGGGGGGCGGAACCGCTTCCCGAACGCAAACCGTTGATATGCGGACGCATGGGAAAACCCGCTCCGGTTGCAAATATAGGAAAAAATACGAAAAGGTCGACTTTTCTGAATAAAAAGTCGACTTTCCGAGGGACAAATTTAAAGTGTATGACCGCTGTCGCGAATCAGAGCACTCCCAGGTTATCCAGGAAGATCAGCAGGATCACCACCGGACAAACCCAGCGCAGCAGCATGCCGAGCAGCGGCCAGAGGTGCAGGCGCAGTGCGCCGTGGTTGGTCAGTTCCGCCGGCATGAACCGCCGGTCGAGTACCCAACCCGTGAAGATGCAGATGAAGAAACCGCCTGCGGGCAGCATGATGTTGGCCGTCACGAAGTCCAGCAGGTCGAAGAACGATTTCCCGCCGAGCTGCAACCACTGCCATGCGCCGAGCGACAACGAAGCGGCCGCACCCAGTGCGATGCAGGCGCCGGTGACGATCCATGCCGCCGCACGGCGGCTCAGACGCCACTCCTCCTGCACGTAGACGGTCAGCACCTCGTGCAGCGAGATCGTGGAGGTGAGGGCTGCGATGACCAGCAGCAGGAAGAAGATCGTCGACCATACCATGCTCAGCGGAAGCGTGTTGAAGATCGCGGGCAGGGTGACGAAGACCAGCGAGGGGCCGGCCGTGGGTTCGATGCCGACGCTGAAAACGGCCGGAAAGATCACCAGCCCCGCCAACACCGCCACGAGCGTGTCGATGAAGGCGACTTGCAGGGCGGTGTGCGTGATGTTGGTGTCGTTCTTGAAATAGGAGGCATAGGTCACCAGGCAGCCCAGACCGATCGACAGCGAGAAGAAGGCCTGTCCGAGCGCGGTGAGCACCGTCGAGGGCGTCACCTTCGAGAAGTCGGGAGCGAAGAGGAATTTCACGCCTTCGGTGCCGCCAGGCAGCAGGATGGAGTGGACGGCCAGCACCACGAGGATCAACAGCAGCAGCGGCATCATGATGCGAGCCGAGCGTTCGATCCCTTTCTGGACGCCCAGTGCGATGACGCCGTGCGTCAGCAGGGTGAAGACGACGGTGTAGAGCAACGGTTTCCACGGGTTCTGCGTGAAGGCGTTGAAGAGCGATTCGTAGGCTTCGGGGGTACTGATGCGTGTGAATTCGCCCGTGAGCGAGTGGATCATGTATTCCAGCGTCCAGCCCGAGACCACCAGATAGAAGCCCATGATGAGCAGCGGAGCCAGAATACTGTTGTAGCCCAGGATCGACCAGCGGCTCGAAAGGGTGCGGTAGGCGCCCACGGCGTTGCGGTGGGTATTGCGTCCGATGGCGAATTCCGAAAGCATGATCGGCACGCCGAGCAGCAGGACGCTGAGGATGTAGATCAGCAGGAACGCGCCGCCGCCGTTCTCCCCTGCGACATAGGGGAAACGCCAGATGTTGCCCAATCCGACGGCGCTGCCCGCCGTGACGAGCACGGCGCTCAGCCGGCCGCCGAATGTGGCCCGATGAGTTGTCTTCATAGCTTGACGTTTTCGTTAAGCCGCGCACAGCGCAGAACTTGTTCCGTCTATGCCGCAGCGGGAAAAGGTGCACCTATCTTCGTCGGGAGAGGGCGGCGTTCGGGCCGGTCTCCCGTCTGTTCGCAGTATGCGCCCTGCTTCGGGCGTGCGTGTCCCGTGCATGTGGGCCGGCAATGCCGCGACGGCGATCGCCCGCGTCGTTTCGGGGCTATCCTTCCAGCGTCACCGAAACGCGGGCGATCTTGCCGCCCAGCGGGGGGGCGAGTTTGGCTACCGTGCAACGCACGTGCCGCACTGCGGGAAAGCGCGCGTGCAACGCTTCGATGATATTCGTCGCCACGCGCTCGATCGTGCGCTGCGTGACGGCCATGCGTTCGCGGACGATTTCGTAGACGGTCAGGTAGTTGACGGCCTCCTCCACGGCGTCGTGCGCGGCGATGCCGCCCAGTTCGGTCGTAATCGAGAGCGTCACCTCGAAACGGTTTCCGACGCGCTGTTCGAGGTCGTAACAGCCGTGGAAGGCGTGGAACTCCATGCCTTGAAGATCGATCGTGTAGAGCATAGGCGTATGCAGTATGCGCAATCGGGAAGATTCCTTTACGGAGCCTTCCCGATTGCGATGAAACTTATTCGACGGTCACGAGATAGTAGTTCTTCTTGCCGCGCTGCACGAGCAGGTATTTGCCGGCGATCAGATCGGCTTCGGTGACGGGGCGCATCGCATCGGCGACCTTCTCCTTGTTGAGTGCCACGCCGCCGCCCTGCACCATCTTGCGGCATTCGCCCTTCGAGGGGAAGATCTGCGTCGCCGCAGCGCAGAGGTCGACGAACGGCAACCCCAATTCGGCGCGTGCCACGGTGAACTGCGGCACCCCTTCGAAGACCTGCAACAACGTCTGTTCGTCGAGCCGGCGCAACGCCTCGGAGGTCGCGCCGCCGAAGAGGATCTGCGACGCTTCGACCGCCTTCTCGTACTCCTCGCGCGAGTGGATCATCACGGTGATCTCCTCGGCCAGCCGCTTCTGCAACGTGCGCAGGTGGGGCGCTGCGTCGTGTTCGGCGACGAGTGCGTCGATCGTCGCACGGTCGAGCAGGGTGAAGAGCTTGATGTAGCGTTTGGCGTCGTCGTCGCTCACGTTGAGCCAGAACTGGTAGAACTTGTAGGGCGACGTATAGCGCGGATCGAGCCACACGTTGCCGCTCTCGGTCTTGCCGAACTTGGTGCCGTCGGCCTTCGTGATGAGCGGGCAGGTGATCGCATAGGCCTCGGCGCCCAGCTTGCGGCGGATCAGCTCGGTGCCGGTGGTGATGTTGCCCCACTGGTCGGATCCGCCCAACTGCACCTTGCAGCCGTATTTCTCGTAGAGGTGCATGAAATCGAAACCCTGCACCAGCTGGTAGGAGAATTCGGTGAACGACATGCCGTCGCCCTCGCCGTTGAAACGCTTCTTGACCGAATCCTTGGCCATCATGTAGTTGACCGTGATCAGCTTGCCGATGTCGCGGATGAAGTCGAGGAAGCCGATCCCCTTCATCCAGTCGTAGTTGTTGACCATCAGCGCGGCGTTGGGGGCGTCGGAGTCGAAGTCGATGAGTTTGGCCAGCTGCCGCTTGATCGCCTCCTGATTGCGGCGCAGCGTCTCCTCGTCGAGCAGGTTGCGCTCCTGCGACTTGCCCGACGGATCGCCGATCATGCCCGTTGCGCCGCCGACCAGTGCGATGGGACGGTGGCCGCACATCTGGAAATGTTTGAGAATCATCACTCCCACCAGATGTCCGATATGCAGCGAGTCGGCCGTGGGATCGATACCCAGATAGGCCGTCGTCATCTCTTTTTCAAGTTGTTCCTTTGCGCCCGGCATGATCGTGTGGATCATGCCGCGCCATTCCAGTTCCTCGATGAAGTTCTTGATTGCCATATTGTTTTTGTTCTTATTTTTTCGTGTTTTCGGTTATTCCACTTCCAGATCGAGCTCCCTGCGCAGTTCGGCCAGCAGCGGATTCTTCTCGTTCATGTGGCGGAGCCGGTCTTCGAGTTTGATGGGGCGCACGGCCCTGATCTGCTCGTTGATCGTCACCTCCAATTCGAGCGCCCCCTCCACGCCGGCGATCGCGGCGATGCGGGTGAGCATCTCCAGCTTGCTGCGCAGGATCTCCTCGCGCAGCGCCTCGGTCGGTACGGCCAGCCGCAGCGTGTGTCCTTCGATGCGCAGCTGCTCGAAGAAGGCGTAGAGACGGGGACGTTCCTGCCGGATGTAGTCGAGGATCGCCGTGCGGCCGCTTTCCAGCTTCTGTCCGCTCGCCGGGTCGATCGTGACGGCAGGCTGCGGTTGCTCGGCAGCCTCCGGCGCCGTCTCCGGTGCGGCTCCCCGCCGTGCCTGGCTCAGCAGCGACGACAGCGATGCGCCGCCGATGAGCGATGCGGCGCTTGTCGCCGCGGCAGGTCGGGACGCCTGCGGAGCCGGGGCCCTTGCCGGCATGGGTGCCGTTGC
>ENA-UONS01003275-UONS01003275.1-human-gut-metagenome-genome-assembly--contig:-CS19-NODE-3275-length-11316-cov-6.878696_pt1 | contig 11316 bp, 8 predicted proteins | sample MGYA00242458_ERZ724005 | MGnify/ENA metagenome assembly ERZ724005
CAACTTGAACAATTCTTATTAAGATTATTTGTCTAACTTTTTGGGGTCACTTCACTCTATTTGCTACCTTTTTCTTAACTTTGTCACACATCATTGTATAACCTACGTAACATCCCCTGCCGCCGGGCAGGAAACAGTTGTATTTGCCCGGTTGGTGTGATATACTGCTATATTGATATGATAGCATTCCGGGGGCGTGTACCCCCGTGAGAAATGAGGGATTGTATATGAAAATCGTAGTGTTGGCCGGCGGCCTCAGCACCGAGCGGCAGGTATCCCTGACCAGCGGCACCGGCGTGTGCCGTGCCCTGCGGGAGCGGGGCCACCAGGCCATCCTGGTGGATATGTTCCTGGGACTGGAGGATTACAACGGCAGCCTGGCGGATATCTTCGACGCGCCGGACGGCCTGTGCGGCGACAACCGGGTCCTGTCCACGGCCCCGGACCTGGAGGCCGTGCGCCGCAGCCGCCGGGATCAGGGTCCCTCCCTGCTGGGCAAGGACGTTCTGACGGTGTGCGCCATGGCGGACCTGGTGTTCCTGGCCCTGCACGGCTCCTGCGGCGAGGACGGCCGCATCCAGGCCACCCTGGACCTGCTGGGCGTGCCCTATACCGGCAGCGGCTATCTGGGCAGCGGCATGGCCATGGACAAATCCGTCACCAAGCGCATCATGGACGCCGCCGGGGTGCCCACCGCCCCCTGGCACGACGTGCGCTATACCCGGGAGGACATTCCCCGTCTGGCCCGGGAGCTACCGGTGCCCTGCGCCGTGAAGATCATCAACGGCGGCAGCTCCATCGGCGTGGAGCTGCCGGACACCCGGGAGGAGCTGGCCCAGACCCTGGAGCGGATGCTGGCCTACGGAAACCACGTCATCGTGGAGAAGAAGATCAAGGGCCGGGAGATACAGGTGGCCGTTCTGGGCGACACCTACCTCCCCGCCGTGGAGATCATCCCCCGGGGGGCCTATTTCGACTATTTCTGCAAGTATCAGAAGGACGGCGCCCAGGAGATCTGCCCTGCCCCCATCACCCCGGAGCAGTGGCGCACCGTGGGCGAGCTGGCCCTGCGCCTGCACCGGGCCCTGGACCTGGGCGTCTATTCCCGGGCGGACTTCATTCTGGATGAGGAGGGGAGCTTCTGGTGCCTGGAGATCAACACCCTGCCCGGCATGACCCCCACCAGCCTGGTGCCCCAGGAGGCGGCCCAGGTGGGCCTGAGCTATGGCGACCTGTGCCAGCGCATTGTGGACGAGTCCCTGGCCCTGCGCAAGGGAGGCCGGGCATGAGGCCCCTGCCGGCGGCGGACATCTGCCGCGCCGTAGGCGGGACCTTCCTTCAGACCGGCGGCGGCACCGTCACCGGCGTCACCAGCGACAGCCGCCAGATCGCCTCCGGTGACCTGTTCATCCCCCTGGTGGGAGCCCGGTTCGACGGGCATGACTACATCGACACGGCCCTGTCCGCCGGGGCTGCCGGCTGCCTGTGCAGCCGTGTGCCGGAGGCCCTGCTGCCCGGCAAGTTTTATATTCAGGTCCAGGATACCACGCTGGCTCTGGGTGCGCTGGCCGCCTGGTACCGCAGTCTGTACGACATCCCCGTGGTGCAGGTCACCGGCTCCGCCGGAAAGACCACCACCAAGGAGATGATCGCCTCGGTGCTGTCCCGGCATTTCTGGACCCTGAAAACCCAGGCCAATCTCAACAACCACATCGGCACGCCCCAGACCCTGCTGCGGCTGGAGCCCTGCCATCAGGCGGCGGTGATCGAAACGGGCATGGACCACTTCGGCCAGATCCGCTATATGGGCAGCCTGGTGCAGCCCACCATCGCCGTGATCACTAACGTCGGCGACGCCCACATTGAAAACCTGGGCGGCACCCGTCAGGGGACCCTGCGGGCCAAGTGCGAGATTTTCGACCACCTGCGCCCCGGCGGCCTGGCGGTGCTGTGCGGCGACGATGAACTGCTCAACGGCCTGGACCTGCCCTTTGAGACCCTCCGCTGCGGCAGGAGCGAACACTGCAATGTCCGGGTCACGGACATCGTCCGCCGGGGCATCGACGGCCTGGACTGCACCGTCACCACCCCCCGCCGCAGCTACCGGCTGTCCATCCCCTCCCCCGGGGACTACATGATCTACTCCGCCTCCATGGCCGTGGCCATCGGCGAATATCTGGGCCTGTCGGAGCAGGAGATCGTCGAGGGCGTGGCCGGGTATGTGTCCACCGGCTCCCGTATGCGGCGCATCCGCCTGCCGGAGGACCGGCTCATCATCGACGACTGCTACAACGCCAATCCCCAGGCCATGGAAGCGGCGCTGGAGATTCTGGCAGACACCGCCTGCCGCCGCCGGGTGGCGGTGCTGGGCGACATGGGGGAGCTGGGCCCCATCAGTCGGGACGCCCACCTGCAGGTGGGCCGCGTCACCGCCCGGCTGGGGCTGGACGCGGTGATCGCCATCGGCCCCAAGGCCGCTGCCATCGCCGAGACCGCCGGTCCCCGGGCACAGCATTTCGCCGCCATTGAGGAGGCCCTTCCGGCCCTGCGCCGGGAATTCACCCCCGGCACCGCCGTGCTGGTGAAGGCGTCCCACGCCATGGATTTTGGCAAAATTGTCAGTGAATTGGAAAAAATGTAACGAATCGGCCATATGATAGATATCAGCGTAACCGACCTGGTCAAGTCCTTTGACCTGGAAAAGAAAATACTGGACGGCGTGTCCTTCCAGATCGACACCGGTGAGCGGGTGGGCCTGCTGGGCAAAAACGGCGCGGGGAAATCCACGCTGTTCAACATCCTCACCGGGGAGCTGGACTATGACTCCGGCCAGGTGCTCATTGCACCGGGCCGCCGGGTGGGCCTGATCTCCCAGATCCCGGTGTATCCCGCGGGATACACCGTGGAGGACGTTCTGCGCTCCGCCTTTCAGCGCACCACCGCCCTGAAGGAGGAGATGGACCGCCTGACCCGGCAGATGGAGCAGGGGGACAGCGATCCCCAGACCCTGCGGCGCTATGGCGAGCTTACCGCCCGGTTCGAGGGCCTGGGCGGCTATGACACCGACACCGCCGTCAACAAGGTCTCCAACGGCCTGTCCATCGACGGCGATATGCGCCAGCGGCTGTTTGACCAGCTGTCCGGCGGGGAGAAAACCCGGGTGAACCTGGGCCGCCTGATCCTGGAGGACACGGACATTCTCCTGCTGGACGAGCCCACCAACCACCTGGACCTGCAGGCCACCGAGTGGCTGGAGGAGTATATCCGCTCCTTCCGGGGCACCGTGGTCACCATCTCCCACGACCGCTATTTCCTGGACCGCACCGTCACCCGCATCATCGAAATTCTGGACGGCAAGGCGGAGTTTTACAGCGGGAACTACAGCTTTTATGCCATTGAAAAGGAGCGCCGCTATCAGGAACGCATGAAGCAGTATCTGAAGGAGCAGGCCAAGATCCAACAGCTGGAGAAGGCGGCGGAGCAGATGCACCTGTGGGCCTTTATGGGCAACGACGCCCTGCACAAGCGGGCCTTTTCCATGGAAAAGCGCATCGAGCGCATGCGCACCGTGTCCAAGCCCACCCGGGCCAAGAAGATGGACGCCCGCTTCGCCAGCCGGGAATTCCGGGGCGACGAGGTGCTACAGCTGAAGGGTATCTCCAAATCCTTCGGTGACCGCACTCTGTTTTCCGACGTGTACCTGCGGGTGGAGGGCGGCGAGCGCATCGCCTTTCTGGGAGAAAACGGCGCAGGGAAAACCACCCTGCTGAACATGATCACCGGGGGCGAGCCCGGGGACAGCGGCATCATCCGCATGGGGCCTGCCATCCGGGCGGCCTATCTGCCTCAGATCATCCACTTTGAGCACCCGGAGCGCTCCTTGCTTGACACCATGCTCTATGAAAAGAAGGGCATGACGCCCCAGACCGCCCGCAACCGCCTGGCGGCCTATCAGTTCCAGGGGGAGGACGTGTTCAAAAGCGTGTCGGTCCTCTCCGGCGGCGAGCTCAGCCGCCTGCGGCTGTGTATGCTCATGGACGAGGAGATCAACTTCCTGATCCTGGACGAGCCCACCAACCATCTGGACATCGCGTCACGGGAGTGGATCGAGGAAGCGGTGGAGGCCTTCGACGGCACCCTGCTGTTCGTGTCCCACGACCGGTATTTCATCAACCGCTTCGCCACCCGGGTCTGGGAGCTGGCGGAGGGTACCATCAACGACTATCCCATGGGCTTTGCCCAGTACCGGGCCGCCAAGGCGGAGGAGAAAAAGCCCGCACCCGCCCCGGTCCAGAAGAAAAAGCAGGACACCCGGCCCCCTCGGGCCGGACGGGAAAAACAGGCCGCCCGCCGCCAGCTGACCATCTGCGAAACCGGCATCTCCAAGCTGGAGGAGCGTTGCCGCCAGCTGGACGCCGAAATGGAGCAGAACGCCTGCGACGCGGAAAAGCTCCAGGAGCTGTTTCGGGAGAAGCAGGATCTGGAGGCCCAACTGGAGCAGGAGATGGCCCGCTGGGAGGAGCTGTCTCTGCAATTGGAGGAATAATCAGGAGGACCATTATGCGTGATATTTTGTGTATGTACTACTCCCGCACCGGCGCCACCCGCCAGGCCATGACGGAGATCGCCCAGGCCCTGGACGCGGAGCTGGTGGAGCTTACCGACGGCGTGGACCGCCAGGGCGCCCGGGGCTATCTCCGCTCCGGCATGGACGCCATGCGCCGGGCCACCCTGCCGCTGGCCCCCTATGAAACGGAGCGCCCCCTGTCCGAATACCGGCTGGTGATTCTGGGCACCCCCGTGTGGGCGGGCCGTTGCGCCTCCCCGGTCCGGGCGCTGCTGAAGCGCCGGGGGCTGGAGCTGGAAAGGGTAGCCTATGTGCTGACCCGGAAAAGCTCCCGGAAGTATGAGGAGATTTATGAACAGATGGACCAGTACACCGCCCGGCCCCACCTGCTGGAGGTATCCCTGCGGCCGGGAGCCGTGGGATACGAGTTCTGGCGGGACAAGCTGGTGGGCGAGGTGCGCCGCTATCTGGACGCCCAGTAAGGAGTCCGTATGCTGGAGAAATTACAAGCCATCGCCCGGCGGCTGGACCAGGTGGAGCGGCAGCTGTCGGACCCGGCGGTGTACGCCGACCGGGAGTTCCTGACCCGACTGAGCCGGGAGCAGAAGGAGCTGACCCCCATCGTGGCCGCCTTCCGGGCCTGGCAGCAGGCGGAGGCGGACTGCGCCGGGGCCCAGGAGCTGCTGTCGGACCCGGAAATGCGGGAGCTGGCCCAGGAAGAGCTGCATCGGGCCCGCCAGGAGCGGGACCGCCTGTCGGAGGAGCTCAAGCGCCTGCTGCTGCCCCGGGACCCCAACGATGACCGGAACGTCATCCTGGAGGTCCGGGCCGGCATCGGAGGCGAGGAGGGCGCCCTGTTCGCGGCGGACCTGCTGCGGATGTATGCCCTGTATGCCGAGCGCCGGGGCTGGCACATGGAGCTGGTGTATGAAAACACCACGGAGCTGGGCGGCGTCAAGGAGGCCAGCGCCACCATCGAGGGCCAGGGGGCCTGGTCCCGCCTGAAATTCGAGGCCGGGACCCACCGGGTCCAGCGGGTGCCGGAAACCGAGTCCTCCGGCCGCATCCAGACCTCCGCCGCCACCGTGGCCGTGATGCCCGAGGCGGAGGAGGTGGAGTTCTCCATCGACCCCAAGGACTTACAGATCGACACCTTCCGCTCCTCCGGCGCAGGCGGGCAGCACGTCAACAAGACCGAGTCCGCCATCCGCATCACCCACCTGCCCACCGGCACGGTGGTGGAGTGCCAGGATGAGCGCAGCCAGTATAAAAACAAGGACCGGGCCATGAAAATCCTGCGTTCCAAGCTCTACGAGGCCCAACAGGAGAAGCAGAACGCCGCCATCGCCGCCCAGCGGAAAAGCCAGGTAGGCACCGGCGACCGGTCCGGCAAGATCCGCACCTATAACTTCCCCCAGAACCGGGTCACCGACCACCGGCTCACCGGGGACGTGAAAAATTTCAACATTGCCGCCGTTATCAACGGCGACCTGGACCCCCTTGTGGATGCGCTGACCCTGGCCGACCAGGCCAGACGCCTGCAGGAGGGCGCTGAGAAAGGAGAATGAACCATGCAAGCACCTATCCAAGCCCGTTATGACAAGGCCGGTCCCCAGGTGGCCGAGGCTCTGCGACGCCGCCGTTTTGAGGCCCACTATGTCTCCACCGCCCAGGAGGCCCTGGACCTGGCCCTGACCCTGATCCCCAAGGACCGCACCGTTTCCTGGGGCGGCACCGCCACCGCCGCCCAGATCGGCCTGATGGACCGCCTGCACCAGGGGGACTATCAGCTCATTGACCGGGACACCGGCAAGACCCCCGAAGAAAAGCAGGCCCTGATGCGCCAGGCCCTGACCTGCGGCACCTTCATCATGAGCAGCAACGCCATCTCCGCCGACGGCCAGCTGGTGAACATCGACGGCAACGCCAACCGGGTGGCGGCCCTGTGCTACGGGCCGGAGAGCGTCCTGGTCATCGCCGGGATGAACAAGGTCATGGGCGATCTGGACAGCGCCATCGCCCGGGCCCGCCAGGTGGCGGCCCCCGCCAACGCCCAGCGCTTCCCGGGGCTCAAGACCCCCTGCGCCGTCACCGGCAGCTGCGGCGACTGCACCAGTCCCGACTGCATCTGCTGCCAGATGGTCATCACCCGGGCCTGTCGTCCCGCCGGCCGCATCAAGGTCATTCTGGTGGGCGAGGATCTGGGCTTTTAAGGCAAAAGAGGGATCCACTTGAACACCATTGTTTTTCACCCGGAATCGGACCCGGCCGCCATACAGGAGGCCGCGGCCATTCTGCGCCGGGGGGGGCTGGTAGGCATCCCCACGGAGACGGTATACGGCCTGGGGGCCGACGCCCTGAATGAGGAGGCCGTGAGCCGCATTTTCCTGGCCAAGGGACGGCCCCAGGACAATCCCCTGATCATTCATGTGCCGGACGCCTCCTGGCTGGAGCAATACTGCCGGGACGTGCCGCCGGAGGCCTATCGCCTGGCGGAGCGGTTCTGGCCTGGCCCTCTGACCATGATCCTGCCCCGGCGGGACATCGTTCCCCTGCAAACCACCGGCGGACTGGAGACCGTGGGCGTCCGCTGCCCGGACCACCCGGTGACCCTGGCCATCATCCGGGCCGCCGGGGTGCCCATTGCCGCCCCCAGCGGCAACACCTCCGGCCGTCCCAGTCCCACCACCGCCGCCCACATGATCGAGGACATGGACGGCAAGATCGACGGCATCGTGGACGGCGGCCCCTGCACCGTGGGGGTTGAGTCCACCATCATCGACCTGACGGTGACGCCGCCCCGGCTGCTGCGCCCCGGCGGTCTGCCTCTGGAGGCCCTGGAGGAGGTGCTGGGGGAGGTGGCCGTGGACAAGGCCGTCACCGGCCTGCTGGCCGCCGGAGAGCATCCCCGGGCCCCGGGGATGAAATACCGGCACTATGCCCCCCATGCGCCGGTCACTGTGGTCACCGGCGCGCCGGACCGCAGCGCCCGCCGTATCCTGGGCCTGCTGTCGGACCAGGCGGGGGTCATCTGCTTCGATGAGTATGCCCCGCTGTATGCCGGACACATCATCCATCGTCTGGGCCCGGCGGCGGACAAATCCGCCCAGGCCCGGCACGTTTTCGACGCCTTGCGCACCTTCGACGGCACGGACGTCACGGAAATTTTCGCCCAGTGCCCCGATGACGGGGGCCTGGGTCTGGCGGTGGCCAATCGCCTGAAAAAGGCGGCGGGCTTCCACCTGGTGGACGCCGACCGGCCCGTTCTCATCGGTCTCACCGGCGGCACCGGCGCGGGAAAAACCAGCGCCCTGGCGGCCCTGGAGGACCTGGGCGGCACGGTGCTGGACTGCGACGCCGTGTATCACGAGATGCTCCGCACGGACCCCGCCCTGTGGGGGGCCATCGAAGGGGCCTTCGGCCCGGTGTTCGGCCCCGATGGGACCCTGGACCGGCAGAAGCTGGGGAACATCGTGTTCTCCGACCCCGCCGCCCTGGGGCGGCTCAACGCCATCGTGTACGAATACCTGCCGCCGGAGCTGATGCGCCGGGCGGCGGGACAGTCCCTGGTGGGGCTGGACGCCATCAACCTGGTGGAAAGCGGCCTGGACCGGCTGTGCGCCTGCACCGTGGCGGTGCTGGCCCCGGCGGAGGATCGGGTCCGCCGCATCATGGCCCGGGACGGCATCAGCCGGGACTATGCCCGGCTGCGGATATCTGCCCAGCCGTCCGACGGCTTTTACCGGGAGCACTGCTCCCATATCCTGGAAAACACCTGCGTCGGTCCGGCGCAGTTCCGGGATCAGGCACGGATTTTCTTCCGGAAAATACTCCGGGAAATCGAACATATTTGAGGAGGAATCAGAACCATGACAGACGAAATGAAGGCCAAGCGCGAAAAGCTGTTCTCCAGCCCCAAAAACGGCTATGACCTGGTGGACCAGGCGGCCCTGGACGCCATGGAGACCTATTGCGAAAGCTACAAGCAGTATCTGGACAACGGCAAGACCGAGCGAGAGTGCGCCGCCTATACCGTGGAGCTGGCCCAGGCCCAGGGCTATGTCCCCTATCAGCGGGGCATGAGCCTGAAGCCCGGCGACAAGGTGTACCGCGTGAACCGGGGCAAGAGCGTGATGCTGGCCAAGATCGGCCGCCAGGACCTGTCCCACGGTGCCCAGATCGTGGCCTGCCACATTGACTCCCCCCGTCTGGACTTCAAGCCCCATCCCCTGTATGAGGACAGCGACTTTGCCTATGGCAAGACTCACTACTACGGCGGCATCCGCAAGTATCAGTGGGTGGCCATCCCCCTGGAGCTGCGGGGCGTGGTGGTCCTGCGGGACGGCACCGTGGTGAAGGTGGTCCTGGGCGAGGGCAGCGAGCCCAAGTTCGTCATTACCGACCTGCTGCCCCACCTGGGCGCGGAGCAGGGCAAGAAGCCCCTTAACGAGGCCATTCCCGGCGAGAACCTGAACCTGCTGATGGGCAGCCGTCCTCTGGGCGAGGAGGGCGACAGCGACCGCGTGAAGCTGCGGGTGCTGGATATGCTCCACGAGAAATACGGCATCTGCGAGGATGACTTCACCTCCGCCGAGCTGGAGGTGGTCCCCGCCTTCAACGCCACGGACCTGGGCCTGGACCGCAGCCTCATCGGCGCATACGGCCACGACGACCGGGTGTGCGGCTACGCCGCCCTGAAGGGCCTGTTCGACATCGACGTTCCCGAAAAGACTGCCGTGTGCATGCTGGCCGACAAGGAAGAGGTTGGCTCCATGGGCGTCACCGGTATGCAGTCCGCCTTCTTCGACACCTTCATGGAGGACCTGTGCCAGAGCCAGGGCGTCAGCCTGCGGGTGTGCTATGAGAGCTCCTTCTGCCTGTCCTCCGACGTCACCGCCGCCTATGACCCCAACTTTGCCGAGGTGTATGAGAAGCGCAACGAGTCCCGGGTGAACTATGGTCTGGGCATCTGCAAGTATACCGGCGCCCGGGGCAAGAGCGGCTCCTCCGACGCCGATGCCGAAACTGTGGCCTATGTCCGCCGCGTGCTGGACAACGCCGGTGTGGTGTGGCAGATCGGCGAGATGGGCAAGATCGACGCCGGCGGCGGCGGCACCGTGGCCCAGTATATGGCCAACCGCAACATCACCACCATCGACGCCGGTGTGCCGGTTCTGAGCATGCACTCCCCCTTTGAAACCGTGGGCAAGCTGGATTGCTACATGAACTATCTGGGCTGCATGGCCGTCTATAACGCGTAAAACGCTCCACAAAAAGCAAAAGCAGCACCCCATTTGTCAGACGACAAATGGGGTGCTGTGTTTATTCGTTCAGGAACGTCTCCTGCTCGATCGTGACGCCATAATTCAGGATTCGCTCTATGGCATCCCGGAACAACGGATATTTTCCATTCTCCATATCAATTCGCAGGGATGATAAATACGCTTCGGAACGTGCAAGGCCATGCTCGTGAAAGGAATCCACAAATTCGCCGGACATACGCATGGGCATCAGAGAGGGAATCAGCTCCTGCAAATGGCGGAACATCCGGAATCCGCCGACGTCGATATCCGCCCAGAAGCGTATCGTCGTGGTTTCGGACGCCGCATGGGCGATCAGCGTGACCAGCCTTTTCTTTTGTGGGCTGAGGAATCCGCCGTGATAGACCACCAGCTCCTCCGGCTGCTTTTCCGACAGCACATACGCGTCGTAGTTGGTCTTGTTCTCAATGAACGTGATGCACCGGATGGCGGTCAGGTCGATTTCCGCAATGAAATCCACCAGCGTGCCGGGTACGGCCAGCCCATACGGCGCGGCGCCAATATAAATACTTCCCTGATTGGTCCGGATCGTGCAGTTTCCGGCAAGCTCATAAAGCTCCGGACGGGCATAGACGCCTAAGTATGCCAGCTGTTCTCTTTCCCCCAATTTGTTTTCATCACAGGCAAGCGCCAACTCTGTGTCATATTTCCTTGCAATGGTCAAAAACAAATCGCGTACATTTCGCTCAAAGTACTTTGTGTCGGAAAAGCACCTGCTGCTGAAGGCCCGCATGGTTATGCTGCCGGACAGTGCGGCATACTCACGAAACGCGCAGAGCAAATCGCGCAAAATCGCGGTATCCTTTTTGCGGAATGCCGGAACCTTCATTTCCTCATCGGCGGACTTGCAGACGTCGTCCCTCCAGGCCGCGATCCAGGGAACCGCAGCGCCGCCCAGGCCAGCGCGAACCGCGTCAGTGACCTGCTTTGCCCTCACCCGGGGATGCACTCGTTCAGCCGCGGCATAGCACGGCATGATCCGGTCCAAGCGCAGCACAATGGCCGAAAGCACGGGACGCCCCTTTACCCACTCAAGCTGCACCAGATGCTGCTTTTCAAGCTCCAGGGCCGCTTCATTATAGGAATCCCGTATGGCCGCGTCCTCGTAGAGGTACCCGGGCAGCTCTTTCTTTTCCACTCTCAGCATGACCCGTCGGGTGGATGCCCCGGGTTCGGAGAGATGCCTGCTGTTTTCGTACTTGTCCAACAGCCGGTTCAGAATCATCCTCTGTTCTGTCATGGAGCAATCTCCTTGCCGAAGGGCAGAATGTGCATACTGTACTTGTCTTTGTTCACCAGCAGCGTGCGGTCCGCAATCGGCATAATATCCGAAACCTTATCGGGCGGCGTGCAGATAATGGCCTGCAGGCCCGTCTTTCGCAGAAGGCGGACGCTTTCAATAATGCGGTCACTGTCCATCTTATTGAA
>ENA-UONS01003280-UONS01003280.1-human-gut-metagenome-genome-assembly--contig:-CS19-NODE-3280-length-11307-cov-64.903928_pt1 | contig 11307 bp, 9 predicted proteins | sample MGYA00242458_ERZ724005 | MGnify/ENA metagenome assembly ERZ724005
AAATTTTCTTGCAGCAAGTCCCATTTGGGGCTTGACTTTTTCTTTGCAGGCTTTCGGCATGTGTATTCCGTACATATAGGAATGATCTCCGTTCCTACACTTTAATTATACACAGCCGAAAGTCAGATAGCAAGCCTTTTCATCGGTGTTATTTGCAATTTTCGCGTTTTCAGTCCGAATAGAATATAGCAAGCTCTATTGGGGCGCATTGCTGATCCATCCATATCTGAGGCGTAGCCCGATTGACCAAGATACGTTTACCGAGATGAAAGCAAGGAGATCCGGAACGTTTCACCAATGAATATCCCAATCCACAGGCAAGCTCATTCACAGTCAATGTCATCTTGGGATAAACCCTGCTAGAAGGTTGAAAATGTTCCTTCGGCATTTTGACCATCTTCAGCGTGCTGCCCGAACGACTTTTTTATAGCAATTCTCAAAAATCCAGTCAATAACCATCAGCAGTAAACCAGCCGAAACAATCCTCCGGTGAAACGAGAGCAAGTGCATGGGCGACCATCTGGGGCAAAAGTACAGCAATGTTGCAGCCCAGCTTCCGCAAAATAGCCTTCATCTTCGACCACAGCATTTCAATCGGATTCAAATCTGGGCTGTATGGCGGCAGATAGAGTGGAATTATGCCCGCTGCGCGCAGCACTTCTTCCACGCCCTTGACATGGTGTGAACGCATGTTGTCCATGACGACGATGCCGCCTTTGTGAAGCGTCGGAATGAGCACGTTTTTCAGATAGTCCAGAAAACGTTCGCCGCTTGTTCCGCCGGGATACATGGTGTAGGTGATTTGACCGTTCAAGCGGACAGAGGCCAGGACAGTTTGACTTGTCGGCACATTCAGCGGTGCGCTGCCATGCACCCGCGCTTTCCCGATGGCTCGTCCGTACCTGCGTGTCATCCCGATGTTCTCGCTACTTTTGCCCAGAAACACAAGTCTCCAATGTTCAATCGCCAATTTTAAGGTAACACCGCACAAATGAGGTGGTCGGCTGGCGAATGGATTTTTCGTCAGATGCAAATGCAAATTTCGAAGGTTTACTGGAGGTAAATCGAGGAATTTGCATGCCGCAGATGGTGGAAAAGGCATCGCCAGACGCGCCGCCGAATTGTGCGGTGGTGCCTTAACTCTTTCCACTTGATACGTTTTGCCTGCACATCGGGGACGCTCCCGTTCTGTCGCCGAAAGCCCGACTTTTTTCACGCGAAAACCCAATGCTCGAACCACTCGGCTCATTGTTGAAATGCTGACTTTCAGCCCTAACTGCGTGCGGAGTTCTCCCAAGCTGATCGTGGAATTTTTTGTAATGCGCTCAGCTATCCGTGCCTTGTCTGCGCTGCTCAGCAGAGCTTTCCGACCTCGCCGCCACGTTTGCAGGTCAACGCTGCCTGTTTTCCGCTTCCGCTCTTCCAAATGGTAAACGGTGTACTTGTTGACGTGGAAAATCTTCGCGATTGCTTCCGCGTTGTGCGTCGCTTCGTAACCCTCTACCAACAGTTTCCGTGCTTCATTGTGCAGCATTTCTATCATCTCCTATGCCTATTATACACCTGCTGTAAAGGGTGACCGCTTTTGTGAGAAGTGCTATAGTATAAGCATCGCCGACTTTATAGTCAATAGTTTTTGCTGAAATTTCAGAAAAACTTTCTGCATTACAAATGTTTTTCTGTCTATTTTGCATTGCAATTGACAGAATGTCGGAGAACAAAATAGAAAAAGTTTGCACTTCCCAAACGCAATTTTCATGCTTTCTGCGACAAGGCAGTGCCGTGTACTGAGACGCATACCTCCTTTTCCTCTGTGAAGAACGAAAAATTAAGGTGCCACCCGTCCTCCGATTTCCTTGCTATTTCCCGAAATCAATGGTAAAATAAGAGCAGGCTAAGGGGTGATTTCATTTGAGCAGTCGCAGAAATCAAAACCTCAGCAAACATCCTGCGGAAAGGAGCAGAGGCAATGGGTCGCTTTGTGAATCCGAACAACAGCGCTTTTCAGGTTGCGCTGAACTCGCAAATTTATGTTGACAAAACCGGGATGATTGCATACACCAATCGCGTTCTTGGCACGATGGAAGGTTATATCTGCAACAGCCGTCCGCGACGGTTCGGGAAGTCCATCACTGCCAATATGCTGACGGCGTATTACAGCAAGGGCTGCGACTCGGAAGCAATGTTTGCTGGATTGGAAATCAGCAAGTCTGCTGACTTCAAGAAGCATCTGAACAAATACGACGTGATTCATATTGATATTCAATGGTGCATCGAGCCCGCAGGTGGCGTGGAAAATGTTGTTTCTTTTATTTCGGAGAAAACCATTTCGGAGCTGGACACATACTATCCCAATATACTGGCGGAAAAAACAATTTCCTTACCAGATGCATTGTCGCAAATCAATACAGCAGTGGGAAAAAAGTTCATCATTATTATTGACGAATGGGATGTCCTGATTCGCGACGAATCTGCCAATGCGAAGGTGCAGAAAGACTACATTAACTTTCTCCGTGGCATGTTCAAGGGAACGGAGCCGACGAAGTACATCCTGTTAGCTTATTTGACAGGTATTCTTCCCATTAAAAAGGAAAAAACGCAGTCTGCACTGAATAATTTTGATGAGTTTACCATGCTTAGTGCATCTATATTGGCACCATATATTGGATTTACAGAAAACGATGTCCACTACCTTGCAGAGAAGTACTCGCTGGATTTTCATGAGGTACAGCGTTGGTATGATGGCTATTTTTTGAACGATTTTCATATCTATAACCCCAAAGCAGTTGTCAGCGTGATGCTGCGAAAGGAATTTAAGAGTTACTGGTCAGAGACATCCGCCTATGATACCATTGTACCGCTAATCAACATGAATTATGATGGACTCAAAACTGCCATCATCGAGATGCTTTCCGGCACAGAAGTTAAGGTGAACACAGCAACTTTCAAAAATGATACGGTCAATATCGCAAGCAAGGACGATGTGCTGACCTACATGATTCACTTGGGCTATCTTGGATATAATCAGAATCGAAAAACAGCGTTTGTCCCGAACGAAGAAATTCGTCAGGAGCTGACGATGGCGGTTGAAAGCAAGCGTTGGAATGAAATGATAACCTTTCAGCAGGAATCCGAGCGCTTGCTGGATGCGACGCTGGACATGGACGGTGCAGCCGTTGCCGCACAGATTGAAAAAATCCACCACGAGTACACGTCTGTTATCCAGTATCATAACGAAAATTCGCTGAGCAGTGTGCTGACAATTGCGTATTTGAGCGCAATGCAGTATTACTTCAAGCCCATCCGGGAACTGCCAACAGGTCGAGGTTTTGCTGATTTCGTGTTCGTACCGAAGCCTGAATACAGGAATGACTATCCGGCATTGATTGTAGAGCTGAAATGGAATCAGAATGCCCAGACTGCTTTGCAGCAAATCAGGGAGAAGAATTATCCAGCTTCGATATTGGATTACACGGGCGAGATTTTGCTGGTCGGTATCAATTATGACAAGGACAGCAAGCAGCATCAGTACCTGATTGAAAAGTATAAAAAGGAATAAGCAAAAATGCCCGTCAGCAGGCGGCGAATAGCACGACTGCCGACGGGCACTTTTGATATTTTGCAAGAATTGCTGCAAGGAATATTGCCTTACGTTTCCGCCGGATTTTCAGCCGCCTCAACGCTCTTCCCCTGCGTCAGCCACTTCTCGAACACCGAGTTTCCGCTGTATGCTGCGAAAACAATCGTCGCGTAGTTGATGTACGTCCGAACCGTACTAATCAGCGCGTCCGTGTCGCTGCGGAAGAAGCACAGCACCATCGCCAGCAGCGAAATCACTGTCACTGCAATAGTGACCAAAAGAACAATTTGTTTGCTGAACTGGACGTATGCTTTCTGCTTCGTCATTTGCTTCGCCTCCCTGGCGGCGTTTCCGGCAGAGCAAGAATGTCCTGTTCGTAGCTTGCGGACAGGTGATTTCGTCCTTTCGCCGCGTAACTTTTGTGCATGTTCAGCACCTGCTCTTTTTCCGCCGCAGTACACCAGCCCTGCCGCGTATAATTGTCATGCGCATTCTGCAAAAACGCCCACGTCAGAATCGCAAGATCTTCCTCCTGCTGCTGTTCCCTTGCAATCAGCTGCTTCATCGGCTTCCGGAACCAGCTGTACATCAGCGTCAGCGCCGTCACAAGTCCAGCGATGGTTGTCGCGTGGTCGCGCAGCTGTTCAAGAATCGCCCACATCTGCGTTCGCCACCTTCACCGTAAAATCACCCACAGGTTCAAACACGTTTCCGGCGCTATCGACGATTTGGATGCTCATCCGCGCCTGATTATCCGCGTTTTCCTGCTTCGTGAGGAACTCCGCCGCGCACCAGCCGGTGCTGTTTTTGTACTGCACGCGCCACCAGTCATCCGTTTCCATAAGAACAGTTATGGTCGCGCCCTGCGGGATTTTCGCAATCACTTCGGCGGACTTGCTCGCCGTTTTGCGCATGTTCAGGCTGCCGGATGCCGTCGTCACGACCGCTAATTTCGGTTTATACTATTTTCGGATGAAAATGAGCCAAGATGCGCCGCGAATTTTTGTATTCTGGCTAACGCGAATGAAACGCAGCGTAGCAGCGCTACGCTAAGTGGAATGAGCGGACGACAGAATCAAAAAGGCGCAAGCAGATGGCGCAGTTGAATCCGAAAATAGTATGACTCATTGCAATTTGTTCTCCTTTTTCGGCGTAATCCACGCCTTTCAGCTCGCCCCAATGCGTCCACCCGCTGCCGATTTTCGACGTGACAACGCCATACGCCGTGCCTTTGGCTTCGATAACCGCGCCCTCGCCGATATACAATCCGACGTGGTGATAACCCTCCGAGGCGTTGAATTTGTAGACGGCAGTGCCGGGTTTGAGCGGCGTGCCATCGGTTCGTTTTCCGGCGGACATACTGCCGGATGCGCTGCTGTAACGGCGAAACATGGTGTTGCTACCGTGGTAGCAGTACCCGCCGAGCTGCCGAAACGCCCACGCAAAAAGGCCGGAGCAGTCCGCCACGCGGTGTCCGACCCACTTTTGACCATATTTCTTTGTCTGTTCACGGCTCGCGGCGTTCTGCTGTGCCTGCGTCCAGATTTCGCCCGACGCGCCGTAGATGTACCCCAGCCATCGCGCAGTGCCGTTTGAAACTGCGCAATCAGCTCGGAGGATGAAATGTTTGGCATGTGACCTCCTATTTTTGTATCAGCATAACGAACTTTGTCGCATTGTTTTTCTGTAATTGTTCGGATATAAAAATAAATTCTTTTGAAAGCAATCTAATAGCATTGACTCTGATTTATAAGCATCTTTACGATGTAGGATTTTCATTTACAATATAGATGTGTTTTTGTTCTGCATTTAGAACAAGATATTGACACATCACAGTGCGAATTTCCCCTAAATCCACGACCTACTGGGGGAGAAGGTGAGGAATCATGCAGAAATACCGTGTCGAAACAATTTATGAAAATAACATGAAAGATTTTGTTCTCCTATGCAATGTTCTCCTGCACGGTCAGACAATTCACGGTCTGGGGCCGGAGGATATTGTCCAACGTGTTATGCTGCAGGCATGGGAGAAAAAAGAAAAGTTGAAGTACCATGAGAATCTCATCGGTTGGTTTGTCGTCGCCTGTTCCAAGGAATGCAAGGCTCTTTATCGCCGTGCCTACACGGAGCATCGCAACGTCGGCCATGCGGTTGAACTGAACGAGAATATCGTCGCCACGCCTGTTCAAGACAGTCTGCTGCGCTGACTTAGTCAGACGGAAGCAGTCGAATTTCTTGACGAACTGCAAAATCGCCTGACACCGTTGGAGCACAGCGTGTATGTGGAATACTACCAAAATGACAAAACCGCCGAAGAAGCCGCAGCTGTGTTAGGCGTGGAGCGCAGCACCGTGAACGATGCCGCGCGACGCATTCGGAAGAAAGCCGCCGCCATTCCGTTTTACATTCTTATCCTGTATATACAAACGCTGTTTATGAAGCACTGATGATTTTTCTCAGCTTGCCAGCTGATTCTCCGCATCCACCACGGCATGAGGCTGGACAAAGAACTGCGCGGCGGTGACCTCTGTCATAACAACATCGCCGCGCAGTTTCTGCGTCAAATACCCCTTGACATACACCCGCGCACCGGGTTTCAGCGTCTGCACCGCCCAGTCTGCAAGGCGATTCCACGCATGAACCGTGTAGGTTTCGTGAATCACCTGCTGCTGCCGATTGCGGTGCGAATACCGCAGCTGGCAGACGACGTGCGAAGTGTCGCCCGTCGTGGGCGCCTTGACGAGAGTGAGAATCGTGCCGGAAAGGAAAAGTTCGTTCATGGTTAATACCTCCTGTTAGTAGTGTGTTGGAAAATTGTGTAGTAGATAGAGTGGGGAATAAAAGCCAGCCCAGTGGCGGTTTGTGCCGTGAGGTACAAGCCGCCACCAGGCTGCAAGAAAATCATTCGACTGTATATATAAATCCTGAGTTGGTATACACTACGGAACCACAATATGCAAGAGGAAAGGCTATTGCTGTTTCTGCGTTAGCTTTTATGTCTAACAGTGCTCCTGCATATACTCTTTTGGCCTTTTGTGAAAAACCTGAGTCGCTTGATAACCATAAATTAGGTGCCCAATCTTTAAAATTTTGAGCATTTGCAATATATTTTGATTGTACAACATATTCTTTGCAGAAATCATAAGTGTGAACACAAAACAGTCCACTATTTCCCATCTTTTCATAGCTGTATATGGAAAATAAAGGAAAATCCGAATTCGGAGCAATGTCCAGTAATAAATAAAATGGTATAGCATGCTGATTTTTTTCAGCAAGTGCAAGAACAAAATCGTATGCATTTTCAGCAGTTATATCGGTAGGAACATTAATGTTATGTCGATCAAGCAAAATTACATTGTTATTTAATATAATTATCAGCATTGTTGACACAGCTAATGCCACTATAACTGTGAACATTATATAAGTCTTCCCTTTATGCATGTTTATCTCTCCTTAAACAGTTAGTCCATCGCGTCCTCCATAAGACATTCTTGAAATGCATCATAGTACAAGATTGTAGCTGCGCCATAGGATGGGTCTCCATTATATTTTGTAATTACTTCTTGAATTTGTTCGCGGGTTAAATCATTTGTATTTGTATAATCAAGACGTATTGCTTCCATCTTCAGCACCATTGCGGCATAGTATATACTATTATGCGGATTCCATAATTGTTTTTTCATTTCCTCTTGACTATATTGGCATGGCCCACCATAAACCATCTGTACAGCTTTGATAGCGGTTGTTGGTTTAATCTGTGCGAGACCAACAGAAGCATCTGGCAATATTCTATCACCGACTACATCATCGAGTCCGTAGCAAATCATCTCGCGAAATATTACACTCTGTAGCATAGCAGTGGGAATTTCAAAATATTCAGCCCATTGAACAATTTCCGAATTATATTTTTCCATGGTTTTTAGTGCATCATATGCATTTCCACCTACATGCTTTGCACGAGTAATGAATGGAAGATTATCTACGGCATTTATCAGTTCTTTTTTACTTGCCCTTCTGCCCAACCACATAGATTCCCTACCATCATCATCTACTTTATTGGGAGCATTATTCTCGCAGTATGCATAAGTATTACTACGAATTAGCTTTCCAATTGCGCCTGTGGAATTATCTGAAATGACAAATCTGCAGCATTCCGAACTATAGTACCGGCTCCGCAGATAGTACAGCCCCGTCTCCTCATCAAACACATACCCGCGATACCGGAACGGCTGCACCTTGCCCAGCGTCTCCGCCAGTTCACCGGTACACCACAGCGGCGCGCCCCACGCATCGTAGCCGTAGCTGACGACAGTATTGCCATTTTCATCCAGAATTGCAACAATATCACCCTGCAAGCTCTTAACATACGCATACACCGTGCCGTTGTACACCACCACCGCCGGGCGGTTCTGCGCGTCATAGAAAATGTGCAGCTCATCCGTGCCGGAAGTCATATGCACAACGTTCTTGCCGTGCAGCGTGTACTTCGTCACCACGCCGTTGACCGTTTTCTGCACGCGCAAGCCGTCCGCGTTGTAGACGAACTCCGCCGTCACGCCCGATTTCTGCATCTTTTGCAGCTGCCGGCCGTTCTGCCAAGTGTACGTCCACGTCCCGTCGCTCAGCGGATTGCCAATCGCATCGTAGCGAATTGTGCTGCCGTTGACCGCCGTGAGCTTGTCGCGCCAGTTCGCGTCGCCGTATTCGTAGGTAACGGTTTCCAGAGGAGTCGTCGTATCGGCATACGCAAAGCGTTCCTTTTTCAGGATGTTGCCGCCGAGGTCGTAGGTGTACTTCCACGTCGTGCCATTTCCACCGGAACGGGTGTCGCTGTGGTCGTTGACCTGAATCAGCTGCCCCAGCGCATCGTAGGTGTAGCCAGTCCACTTCCCGTTCAGCGTCGCACTCGCAATGTTGCCATTGTCGTCGTAACCGTAGCCACAATTGCACCCCGGCTGGGTAATCGACGCAACGAGGTTCGTCACGCTGCCCGTGCCGTAGCCGCCCGCCGCGAAATGGTACTCGCTCGTGAACGTTTTGCTGCCCAGCTTGACCGCCGAGAACGTCGTCCGATTCAGCTTGTCAATGGTCGTCGTGCTCTGCCCAATTTCCTTGCCGCTCGCACTGTACGTCAGCGACGTCGGACGATTTTCGTCATCATAGCCGAATTTCGTCCCAAATTCCTGTCGATTTTCACCCACTTTCTCCGTAAATTCGCTCAGGTTGCCGTACACGTTGTCATACGCGACCTGTCCCGTGTACACATGCTTCGCGTCCTCCGACGTTTTCACACGCACCGGACGATTCGCCAAGTCGTACTCGCTCTGCGTCGTCCGATTCAGCAGGTTGTCGCGAACTCGTGCCACTTGACCCTTCGCGTTGTAGTCATACTCATATCGCGGCGCGGTTTCCTCGCCGTACACCACCCCCGTCACGCGGTTGAAGTCATCGTACCGACTGCTGACTTTCGCCCCGTTGCCGTATGTCGTCGCGGTCAGCGTGCCGAAATTCGGCTTCGTCGGATCATTCTGATACGCACTCTGCGACAAGATCTGATTCCCGACCTTGACCGCCGTCTGGCGACCCAGCGCGTCCTGCTCGAAAGTATACACCACGTCGTTCGCGGCGTTCCCGTCCGTATTGTGACGGATTTCGACCAGATTCCCACGCTTTGCGTCATAGGTATATTCGTTATGTGCTGTCAGAATTCCTTCTTCTGCGCCCGTTTTTGCAGAAGTTTTTACAATTCGACGCAATTCGTCGTACTTGTATTCCACCGTCTGCCCCTTCGCGTCGGTCACGCTCGTCGTCGTGCCGCGCTGCGGGTCAGTCTCCGTGCGCACAATCTTGCCGCGCGCATCCTTCTGCTCGGCGACATAATTGCCGTCATCCGTGTACGTCGTTTCGCCACGGATGAAGTAGCTCGGATTCGCGTCCGCATTCTGCACCTGACTCGTCAGCGGATTCCCAAAATTGTCATAGCTGAACGTGCCGACGCTGCCCAGCGGCGCAATGCTTTTCAGCAGCAGATGCTTCTTCTGCTCCGCTTCCGTGTCGCCATACGAGAACGTGCTGGATACCGTGCGGCCTGCGGCGGTGTGCTTCGTCAGGTTGTCAGCATCGTCGAACTCGGATTTCTCCTGACCGCCGTAGAGCATCTTCCGCGTCTTGCGGTTGCCGTTTTTGTCATAAATATACTGCGTGCCGAAGGCTTCAGGGTACAGGTAGATGCCGGTGAAATCCGCGAAGTTCATCTGCCGATTCATCTGCAAGACCACACGGATATAGGTGCAGTTGTTGGGCGCAACAATGCCCGCGCTCGCGAACTGCCAGTTGCCTTCTTCTGCATTGAAGACCGCAGAGCCGCCCGTCGCCCAGTAGCTTTTGTCCGTCACAGGGTCAGCGGAAGTAAACTGAACGGTAATTCGGCAGTAGATGTAGTTGTCCGGGTCGTTCTTCTTCGCGAACGAGCTGCACCAACCGCCCACCGTGAAGCGGTCGCCGATTTTGCCGTAATGCCGGAACTGCTGGTAATACGTTACCGTGCGGTCATAGCGACCCAAGAGATGAATTTTCTGCGTATTGTCATGCTTCAGGCAGTCCGGTGCATGAAATTCATCCTTCGGCGCGTCCAAAGGCAGCACTTTAACATACGACGCATCGTTTTTGCCAACCGTCCACGCCTTCGGCTTGCCGTCCGTGCCGACCGCAGAAAAGTCACTGTTCTGAACCATATTGAAATGATTCAGCGTCAGCCCTTCTTCCAGCTGCATCGCATCGAACCAGCAATTGCCGCCCGCGAAGCCGTTCTGCATGTCGCAGTACGCCATGCAGTAAACCTTAGGTTCTGCATTCTCCGGCAGCGTGAAGGACACAGACACGCGCTCATACGGCATGTTATCCGTCTTTTCCCAGACCTTGCCCGGTTCGGAATCCAACGTGAACGTCTCATTACCCACCGCGTACGCAACGCGCATCACACCGCGCGGGCCACCAGATCGGACATATCCCGACAGCGTATACGACTTGCCCGGCATAAGCGTCACCGCCTGACGGACATACACGCAGTCGCTCGACCAAATCGTCAGGCGATACGAAACAAGGCCGAACTGCCGCGTGGATTGGTCGCGCGTAATCGTGCCGGTACTGCTTTTCTCCCATACGCTGCTGTTTTCCTCGCACATCGGGTCAAGAAGAAGGTTGCGCACCACTCGCTGCATCCGGGAACGTTCCGTCGCGTGGTTAATCGGCGCATTCGCGTTGTCGTCGGTGCGGTCGTAGCGGGTGTACATCGCATAACCCAATTCGTCGTCCACGCTGACCTGATTGCCGTCATCGTTGAAATGGTAGCGCAGTGTCTTGCCGGAAATTTCATCTCTGACCAGCGCCACATGATTGCCGTAGGTGTACGAAACGTTCGCCGCGGTCAGAGTTTCATCATTCTTCATGCCCGTTACGGTTGCGTGGGTGATGCAGTGCGGCAGTCCGTCAACGCGATTTTTGCCCGTGTTCGTGTACGCATATTCCACAAAAGCGCCGTCTGCACCATATGCCTTTTTCAGCAAATGGTAACCGATTTCTTCATTATATACATATTCGCTCGCGCGGTTATCTTCATGGCGGATTTTCACCAGCGCGCCGTTCTCGTACTTGAAACGGACACAATTTTCCGCATCCTGCCACGGTGTCTGAATCCGGTCGCACCGACCATCCGTGTAATGAAGCGT
>ENA-UONS01003282-UONS01003282.1-human-gut-metagenome-genome-assembly--contig:-CS19-NODE-3282-length-11302-cov-19.638392_pt1 | contig 11302 bp, 10 predicted proteins | sample MGYA00242458_ERZ724005 | MGnify/ENA metagenome assembly ERZ724005
AAGAAAGAGATCCGCAGCACTTTGCGGTCAGACAGTATAAAAAATACAAAATGGCCGCCGGAGATGTATGCTCTAAGTGACTTCTTAATCATGGTTTTTGTCATGGTTAGTGAAGCAGTCACTTAGAGTATTTTCATTTCAGGAGGTACAGCCATGAGAAACGAGAAAATCACCCCACTGTATGAGCGGTTGAGCCGCGATGATGAATTACAGGGCGAGAGCAACTCCATAAGCCATCAAAAGCAGATGTTAGAGGAGTTTGCCCGCCGGAATGGGCTGCCGAACCCTACCCACTTCACCGATGACGGCGTATCGGGAACCCGCTTTGACCGTCCCGGCTTTCTGGCGATGATGGAGGAAGTCGAGGCCGGACGAGTGGAGGCCATTGTTATCAAAGACATGAGCCGCCTGGGGCGTGACTATCTGAAAGTCGGCCAGGTCATGGAGATTTTGCGGCAGCGCGGCGTCCGGTTAATTGCCATCAATGACGGTGTGGACAGTCTGAAAGGCGACGATGATTTTACGCCCTTCCGCAACATTATGAACGAGTTTTACGCCCGCGACACCAGCCGGAAAATCCGCTCCGTGTTCAAGTCCAAGGGCATGAGCGGCAAGCACCTGACCGGCACTGTCATTTACGGCTATTTGTGGGACGAAAAACGGGAACACTGGCTTGTGGACGAAGAAGCCGCCGAAGTGGTACGCCGTATCTTTTCCCTGACGATGGAGGGCTACGGCCCCTATCAAATCTCCAAGCTGCTGTCCGAGGCAAAGGTTGAAATCCCCGCTGTCCATCTGGCACGCTTTGACGAAGGAGTAAACAGGACGAAGCCGGTCAAAGACCCCTACGGCTGGGGATCGTCCACCATTGTGAACATCCTGAAAAAGCGGGAATACCTGGGCCACACTATCAATTTCAAGACCCGCAAGCACTTCAAGGACAAGAAAAGCCACTATGTTGACGAAAGCGAGTGGACGATTTTCGAGAATACCCATGAGGCCATCATCGACCAGGAAACCTTTGACAATGTGCAGCGTATCCGGGCGAATGTCAGGCGCTACCCGGACGGCTGGGGCGAGGCCCATCCCCTGACCGGCCTGATGTACTGCGCCGACTGCGGCGGCAAGATGTATGTCCATCGCGTCAATAACGGCAAGCGTGACCCGCAGTTTACTTGCAGCCAGTACAGCAAAATCCCATGCGGGACGCTCTGCGGCACACAGCACCGCATCCGGGCCGAGGCTGTCCTGACCCTGATAACCGATATGCTCCGGGCCATCGCGGAGTATTCCAAGAATGACCGGGCCGAGTTTATCCGCACCGTCCAGGAAACGCAGGCCGCCCAGCAGACCGCCGACATATCCAAGAAACGGAAACGGCTGGCTGCCGCCCAAAAGCGGGCTGGGGAACTGGAAAAGCTGATTTGCAAAATCTATGAGGACAATGCCCTGGGCAAGCTGCCGGACGCCCGGTATGAGGCCCTGGACGCACAGTATGCCAAAGAGCAGGACGCTCTCCATGCGGAAATCACGGAACTGGAAAAGGCCGTTACCGGCTATGAGCAGAGCCGGAAATCTGCGGAGAAGTTTATCGCCCTGATTGACAAGTATGAAAATTTCGACACGCTGACAAATACCATGCTCAACGAGTTTGTAGAGAAAATCCTTGTCCATGAACGCGCCCGCAAAGGCAGCCAGGACACCACACAGGAGGTTGAAATCTACTTCAATTTTGTGGGCCGGTATATCCCGCCCGCCTTGCAGCCGGTTCCCCTGACCCCGGAGGAACAGGAAGAACTGCGGAAGAAGGAGGAACGCAAGGACAGGCTTCACCAGAACTACTTACGCCGCAAGGCAAACGGCAAGCAGAAGGAATGGGAAGAACGCTACAACGCCAAGCGCAAGGCCCAGGTGGAGGCGGCAAAGGCCGCGATCCGGGCCGAGGACATGGAAAAAGGCATTTTTATCCCTGCCGGTCAGCTACCCAGGCAGGAGCCGCGCAAGGCCACCTTACCGGCCAGTGCCGCAGTTTAACCATCACAGTGCAAAGGAGAATGAACATGAGCAAATTGACTTACACCCGCTGCGGAGATTACTACATCCCCGACCTGAAACTTTCCGAGCAGCCGGAGGCCCCCATTGGCAAGTATGGCCGTATGCGGCAACGCTACCTGAAGGAACACCGGCCCGGCCTTTACAGCAGCTTGATTTTGAGCGAAAAGCTGTACCCGCACCTGTTGGAGATTGACCGGGCGGCGCGTGAACGGATGGACGCCATGCTGCCCCGCATGATGGAGGCGGCAGGCGTCACAGAGGAACTGAAAGCCCATGACCCTATGTGCTGGGTGGGGCTAATGAACACGCTGAAATCACAGGCGGAGGGAATTATATTAGTAGAATTGATTAACAATTGATTCCCCAACAATAAATATAGTTATAATCAAAAAGATGAAGTTAGTGTAAATAGACTGACCTCATCTTTTTTGATTCCTATATTCTTCCGGGGATTTTCCATAAGCTTTACGGAACGCAGCAGCAAATTTACTTGCATTGGCATAGCCTAAATGCTCTGCAATATTGCCGATTGTCAAGTTCGGTTTTGACATCAATAAAAGTGCATACCGCATTTTTGCCTGTCGGATATAAGTCCCAATAGGAACACCATACATAGCCTTGAATGATTCCCGAAGTTTTGTTCGTCCCATTGCTGATATTTTGCAAAGCTGTGACATTTCAGGTGGATTTAAGATGTTCTGTTCAATGGCTTGCCGTACAGCTTCTAACGCCTTTTTTTCTTGCTGTGAAAAGGTCTGTTGCTTCAACGTCGCTTGTTGTTGCTTGTGAAAGTTTTCGGCAACGATGGAAAGCAACTCGCCTACCTTGCTTTCATAGTAAAGGCGAGAAGTTTCACCAGCTATCAACTTGTCCCGTATCTGTAAAAACAGTGTGCCGACTTCTGGGGTATTATAGTCAAAAGATTTCCAGTTATAGATCTCTGCATAATCAAAATCTTCAGAGGTAAACCGTTCTTGAAGATTCTTTTCTATGTAGTCCTCAAATAACAGCACTGATGAATAACGGATCGGTATATCAGGCTGGTATAATACTCGTCCCTGTGACGGTTTATTGAGATAAAGATGGATTCCTTCTGTGATAGTCTGGGCCTTTTTCCCGTTTTGAATCAGGGTAACGCCGCCGGATTCCAAATAATAAATTTTAACCAGAGGTTGATTGATTGTGTATTTACGCTCCATCGGTACATAAGGTGTCCAGTTTCCAGTTGAAAGAAATAATCCAGTCGTCGGTTGAACTTGATAGACACTACCATATCCTTGACGTTTTTGCGGTTGCAAAGTAAAAATTCCATTATGATTATCCTGTTGAAAATGATAATCGTACAGGTAAAAAGAAGCATCTCCTAATTCGTGGACAGCCTTTGGAGAATCAGCCAGCATCTCCTTCACTCCGTTTCTTTTATGGACGGAACAATCCGCAATATCTTTTTTTATGCTCCAAAATATCACGTTCCCTAATAAGTAAAAATGAAAAAGCACTGATATGCGCGATGCTTTTTCAACTTCGTCAATGTCTATCGACCTTTTTTGCCGCGTTTGACACGCTGAGAAACGCTGTATAAAATGATTTTGTTGGCGGTTAGCATCTTCTAACCATGACAATTCTATCATGTTTTTGTCATCAGGTCAATGAAGCTCCGCTAACAAATAAAAATTAGGAGGACGTTGAAAATGTCTAATTCACAACAAATGAAAAAAGGGTTGTCTGTGCGCGACCTGATTACCACCGGCATCCTTGCAGCCCTGTATATGGTATGCGCCATGATTGGTGAGGCTATTTTTGGATTCTTCCCCGTACTGACATTCCTTTGCCCGCTGTCTATTGCGCTGTTGTGCGGCCCTGTTTATATGCTGATTCTGGCAAAGGTTCCGAAGCATGGCCCCATCATTGTTACTGGTATTTTGGTAGGTGGCGTGTTGTTCTTACTCGGAATGTATTGGTCTATGTGTCTGGCCTACTGTATTCTCGGTGTCGTGGCTGATCTGCTGGCCGGTTCCGGCAACTTTAGAAGCAAGGGCCGTAATCTGCTGTCCTATATGATTTTTGTTATCAGCCCTGTATTCTCCTATGGGATGCTCTGGTTTGACCGTGACGCTTATGTGAGCTATTTGATTGAAAAAGGGACAGAACAGGCTTACATGGACACAATGGTTTCTACCGCTCAAAACTGGATGCTTCCAGCTATGATTATTGGTGTACTGATCTGTGCCGCTCTTAGTGGCTTGTTAGGCCAGAAACTTTTGAAGAAGCATTTTGAAAAGGCCGGAGTGGTGTAATGGAGCTGCAATTACAAACAAAAGATCCGCTGGCAGCATTACATTTAGACCCCCGTACTAAAATGTATCTGCTTATTGTAGGAAATGTGGCCTTGTTTCTCGCACCCTCTCTGCTCTATGAAATTGCGCTGGTTGTCTGCGTTGTGATTCTCGGAATCCTTGTAGGTGCAAAACGGTTTACGACAAAAATGGCTGTTGTCTATGCGGGAATGGTGATTCTGCATATCATTGGCACGAATTATCTGACAGGAACCTTGCAGATTGCGATTGTAACATTTACTGTCTTTATCCGAAAAATTTTCCCCTGTGCCATGCTCGGTGGAATCTTAGTTAGCACAACAAGGGTAAATGAGTTTATGGCGGCAATGAACCGTATTCATATGCCGAAAGCTATGATTATTCCTATGACGGTTATGCTTCGCTATTTCCCCATGGTACATGAGGATTGGGGGTATATCAGTGACGCAATGCATATGCGTGATGTGGCCCCAACCATCAAAAGCCTGTTGACGCATCCGGCCCGCACTGTGGAGTGTATTTATGTTCCTATGATGATGTCGGCTTTGAAAGTAGCGGATGAATTGTCTGCGGCGGCTGTGACACGGGGACTAGAAAATCCAAAACCACGAACTTGTTTACAGGAAATCCATTTTAGCATTGCAGACGTGATATGCGTTGCCCTATTTACTATGTTTATGTCCGTGTCTGTATGGCTAAAACTGAAAGGGGTGATTGGCTGATGATTTGTTTTGAAAAGGTGTCTTTTACCTATCAGGAATCCATGCAACACGGAGGTCTGCGTGACATTGAACTGACAATCCATAAAGGCGAGTGCGTATTGCTTTGCGGGCGAAGCGGCTGCGGAAAAACCACATTGACCCGTCTTGTAAATGGTCTGATACCCTATTTTTATCCAGGCGAAATTACCGGCACAACCTATGTTGACGGTAAAGATATACAGGACTATCCCATGTATGAAGTGTCCGAATATGTGGGGTCTGTATTCCAAAATCCACGCTCTCAGTTTTTTAATGTAGATACAGACAGTGAAATCTCCTTTGGAATGGAAAATTTGACTTATCCAAGGGAAAAAATGAAAGAACGCATTTCAAAGACAGTTGCGGAATTGGATATAGCCCATCTGACAGGGAGAAGCATATTTGAATTGTCTGGCGGTGAAAAACAAAAGGTGTCGTTTGCGTCCATCTATGCTATGTCCCCGAATATTTATCTGCTAGATGAACCATCTTCCAATCTGGATATGGATGCTATTGAGGATTTACGGCGTACACTTGAACTTCTAAAGAAACAAGGCAAGACCATTCTAATTGCAGAGCATCGGATTTATTATCTTAGGGAATTAGTTGACCGCATTGTGTATATGGAAAACGGGGCTATATCTGCTGTTTTTTCTCCGAACCAGTTTCTTTCTATGCCTGAAGAACAGCGGCACAGTATGGGACTTCGCGCTTTAGATTTGTCAAAGGTACAGCCAAGGGCCATTGCTGAAAATTCTCAAAAGCCGATTTTGGAAGTCAAAAACTTATCCTTGTTCTATAAGAAAAAGACGGTTCTAGACGATTTGAATTTGAGCGTGGCACCGGGAGAAATCATAGGAATTATCGGCCATAATGGAGCCGGAAAATCTACATTTTCCAGGACACTATGTGGCCTGCATACAAACTATACGGGGCAGATTCTTTGGGATGGTAAAGAGTTGAACGCAAAGAGCAGATTAAAACACTCCTATATGGTAATGCAGGATGTAAGCTACCAGCTATTTGCCGATACGTTGGAAAAAGAATGTGTATTTGGAATTAAGCATCCTGATCTGAACGCAGCAAAACAGGCAATGGAACGGCTGGGCATTTATGAGTACCGTACTCATCATCCCAATACGCTTTCCGGGGGCCAGAAGCAGCGTGCGGCCGTGGCAGTCAGTATGGTATGTCGAAAGGATGTTTTAATTTTTGATGAACCGACTAGCGGGCTTGATTATGACAGCATGATTCAGGTTGCTGGGTTATTTCAGGCGCTTTCTAAAATGGGAAAGGTAATTTTTGTTGTAACCCATGATTACGAATTTTTAGCGGCAGCCTGTACAAGAGTGATTCATTTTGATAACGGAAAACAGCAGGAAGATTACCCCCTTTCCCCCGACAATCTGCATCGACTACAAGATTTTTTCTTGCGGTCAGAAAGGAGGCAGAACCTTGAGGCGAATGGAAAATGACCTCCTGTTCTTTCATGAGCTGATCGGTAACTGTTCCGTTGAAAAGGATTCAAAGACATATACAATTTCTCCGAAATTTGGAAAAGGCACCATGCAGAGCTTTGAAGTGATGCCTGGTGCTGAAATTGTTTATAGCAATGTTCATATCACAACTCCAATTCAAAAGAATATCCAGTGTAAAGATCGTTTTATTGAAGTCACCTATTGCTTTCATGGGCAAATGAATATGCTGTTCAGTGACCAGCCGGATATGATTATGAGCGACCACTATATTTCTGTTTTTAATGGTGCAAGCCACCTGAAAAGCTGTGATTTTGGCAAAGAACCTTTTATTGGTGTTTCTGTGGTGGCCTATCTGCCACAGATCATAAACAGCCTGAATATCATGTTAGGAACAGTTGCGTTTGACGAGGATATGGACTTTCATGGTCTCTTTACAGCGGGCGGTTGCTTTGTAGCTCCGGCGACCAAAAGTGTAGAACATATATTTACAGAATTGCTTTTGTTGCCAGAACAATACCGCAATTATCTTATGCGTATTAAGGTAATGGAACTGCTTCTATACCTGGTTGGAAAAATGGAGTATCGAGAGGATTTGGGAATTTCACTATTTCACAAGGAGGAGGTGGATTGCAATGGGTGATATAAAAGCTCTGTTTGAACTGATTGACAAGAAAAATAAACGGAGATTGATTAGTGCGGTTTTCTGCTGTGTTCTGTCTGTTCTGTGTGGCATTTTACCCTATTTTGGCGTTTTTGGTATCGTAACCTGCTTTCTGAATAAGCAGACTGGAAATCTCTATCAGTATGTGTGTTTGATTGTTGCAGCAATTATCTTGAAGCATCTGCTTTTTGGAACCGGAACAAAAATTTCCCATAAGGTAGCCTATCAGACATTGGGCGAAACACGCAAAAAACTGTTTCGTAAAATCGCCTGCTTACCAATGGGATATGTAAAAACAACGGCATCTGGACAGGTCAAAACCATTATCATGGACAATATGGAACAGTTGGAAACTTTTTACGCACACAATATCCCGGAAATCATTTCCGGCCTTGCCGTACCGCTGTGTATGGAAATTCTGCTAGCAATATTAGATATTCGGGTGGCAGGTATCATGTTGATTCCTGTCGTGCTGTTTATCTTTGTCAGTGTTCTGATGATTATGGTTCAGATGAAAAAGATGGACGAATTTAATCAGGCATTTGCTGATGTCAGTGTTAAGACCGTGGAATACATTAACGGAATGAAAGAACTAAAGATATTTTCTGCGGACGAATCAACCTATGGCCGTCTGGCAGAGAGCATCCGCACTTACAGCACCGTTGTGACAGAATGGTTCCAAAGCTGTTTGAAGTACGTTGCCTTTAATCATGCCGACTTAAACAGCAATCTTGTATTTTTATTTCCGCTTGCTGGTCTGATGTATCTTTCCGGGAGCGTAACGGCAGCCAGCTTTATTATGTACCTGTTTATGGGCCTTGCTATGTTAATTCCACTGGAGACCGTTTCAAACAACTTCGACTACATAGGCATGAACGCCTCTGTTGCAAAAAAGATTGATGATATTTTGAAACTTAACGAAATGCCAGATACCGCATCACAGGTTGATCTTCCAAACCACACAATTTCCTTTGAACACGTTACTTTCTCTTATGGAGAAGACCAAACGGCGCTGAAAGATGTTTCTTTTTCTGTTCCTGATGGTAAAGTGACTGCGCTTGCCGGTGTTTCCGGCAGCGGCAAAAGCACAGCGGCTAGTTTGATTTGCCGGTTTTGGGATGTAACAGATGGCCGTATTTGTTTGGGCGGCGTTCCGATAGAAAAAATTCCTTTATCCGAATTGATGGCCCAGATTTCCTTTGTAACTCAAAATACCTTTCTGTTCAAAAAGAGCATCCGGGAAAATATTATGATGGGAAATCCTGCGGCAACCGAAGATGAAATGATACTGGCAGCAAAAGAAGCTGTCTGCCACGACTTTATTATGCGCTTGCCCAAAGGCTATGACACCATCATAGACAAAGAAACTAAATTGAGCGGCGGCGAAAAACAAAGAATCACATTGGCAAGAGCGATTCTGAAAAATGCGCCAGTGGTGATTCTTGACGAGGCAACGGCTTACATTGATGCCGACAACGAAGATTTACTTCAAAAGGCTTTGGCTAAATTGTCGGAAGGAAAAACCGTACTTGTGATTGCACACCGCCTTTCCAGTATCAAAGAGGCCGATTCTATTGTAGTCCTGGAACATGGAGCAGCCATTGACTGCGGTACACATAATGAGTTGATAAATCGTTGTTCTGCCTATCAGGATATGTGGGCAGCCTTCGAGCAATCCGACCAGTGGAAGATGGGAGGTGTGGACGCATGATTTCTATGATACAGAAATTCTTAGACCTTGCTGGAAAACGCAAAAAACAGCTTTGTCTTGCATGGCTTTTTCAGGCGTTGACCTCTATCTGCGAGGGTGCAATCTACTTTACTTTGTTCCTTGTATTGAGGGATATTCTGAACGGTTCCTTTACGAGAGAAAGTTTGCTGCGATATAGTCTTACTTTCCTGACCTATACTGTCCTGCATTTCGTTTTCTATTATTTTACGATTGCAAAACAGCGTCCGGTATCTTATGCCATGATGCGGGATGAACGGCTTTCGATTGCAACTAAAATTAAGCGATTCCCGCTTCATTACTTTACAAAAGACAAGATCAGCCAACTTACTTCTCTGTTCACAACGGATTTAGGCTTTGTGGAAATGAACATTATGGAGATTATCGCCGGTTTTATTTCCAGTGTGGCTATGACTGCTATTTTCGCTCTTATGCTTCTTATTGTGGATTGGCGAATGGCATTGCTTCTCCTTGTAGGAATTATACCTGGCTTTCTCTTGTATCAACGATTTCAAAAAAGTATGGTGCAGTGTGGAGAGCAAAAGAAAAATAGTCAGGTGGCTATGATTGATTCAACGCTGGAATATGTGCAAGGCATGGAAACGATTAAAGCATATCAACTGGAAGATTCCGAAGAACTGGTGGAAAAGCAGGTAGATAGATATTGTACTGCATCTGACCGCTATGAATCCACATTAACAAACTGGAATATGGCCTATAAAATTTGTTTGAATATAGGGTTATTTTTGAGTTTGGGAATCGGTATTTCTCTGATTCAGTCCGGCACATTGGCTCCTGCTACTTTTTTGTTTTTTGCGATTATGGGCATTATCTTTTACCGCCCATTAGAAGCTCTCATGGGGTCTTATGCTATGATGAATTTGGCAAATGCTTCATTGGATAACATATCAGAGATTCACAACTTACCTGATGAAAGTGTAAAACAGGGCAGTAGGCCGTTTACTGATATGCAGTCGGATGTCCGGTTTGACAATGTATCATTTAGCTATGACGGCAAACGCAAGGCTGTAAATCATATAAGTTTTTCAGCAAAGCCAGGAACCATTACCGCATTGGTTGGCCCCTCTGGAAGTGGAAAATCCACTTTGCTAAATCTTATTCCGGGATTCCTTGCTCCTGAAACCGGAAGAATCCTTTTGAATGGACATGACACAACAACTTTAGAGCATAGCGATCTAATTCGCCATGTCAGTATCGTCTTTCAGGATGTGTATCTGTTTCAAGATACGATGATGAACAATATCCGCATGGGGAATCGAAATGCAACGGACGAACAGGTAATAGAAGCGGCAAAGAAAGCCCATTGTCACGAATTTATAGAAAAACTTCCGCAGGGTTATCAGACGGTTATCTGTGAGGGCGGTGCGAGTTTGTCCGGCGGTGAACGCCAGAGAGTTGCGATTGCAAGAGCAATTCTGAAAGATTCTCCAATTATCCTTTTAGACGAGGCTCTTTCCAGCCTGGATGCGGAAAATGCCATTATAATTCAAAAGGGTATCGAAGAAATGATTAAAGGAAAGACTGTTTTCCTTGTATCGCATACTTTGTCTTATATCCAAAATGCAGATCAAATACTTGTGTTATCGGACGGAGCATTGCAGGGCTGCGGAAAGCATGATGAATTATTGCAGACTGTACCCCTTTATAAGACTATGTGGGAAAAAGAAAACTCTATAAAGAACTGGAAATTAGCATAATGAGCAGCAAAAACAAACTTCATGCGTCCGGGGAGGACTATCTGGAAACCATCATTGTTCTCCAAAAGAAACTCGGTATGGTACGCTCCGTAGATGTGGCCCGGCACATGGAGGTGTCAAAGCCCAGCGTGTGCCATGCAGTGGCTTCCTTGCGGGATGGCGGCTTTCTCACAATGGACGAAGATCACTTTCTCCATCTGACCGATGTGGGCCGCGAGGTTGCCGAAAAAATCTATGAACGCCATTGTTTCTTTACCGAGCAGCTTATCGCCGCAGGCGTTGACCCCAGGATTGCGGAGGCCGATGCCTGCCGGATTGAACACATCATCAGCGATGAGAGCTTTTCACGGCTGAAAGAGGTGGCCGCGCAAGAGCAAGAATAAACCGAATAAGACAAGCTATCCTGCCCCGCCAGACGGGGAAAGAAAAAAACCGTTGCAGGGCAGGTGGCTTTGTGCGCCCATAATGGATTTTCAGGGTACTGCGGCGGTTTTGAGTACATCAAGGCCGCCGTTCCTTATGCTCTCGACAAAGGAGTGACGCCTATACGCTGACACGGCGGCTTTAGGAGGGAGCCGCCATGAAGCACACTGACCGCCGACAAAT
>ENA-UONS01003296-UONS01003296.1-human-gut-metagenome-genome-assembly--contig:-CS19-NODE-3296-length-11246-cov-9.967295_pt1 | contig 11246 bp, 13 predicted proteins | sample MGYA00242458_ERZ724005 | MGnify/ENA metagenome assembly ERZ724005
AGTTGAATTAATGTTCTGATTGGATAGAAGATAGATTTCATTATGCATGGAGAAGAGCGCATATCTAGTAACACTAGGTGGGAATTTATTGGATGATTCCATAGGGACTGGATAGAGATATAGTTCAGTGGTAGAACAGCTAAAGTCAATCTTTAGAAGAACATCAGTTCGAATCTGGTTATCTCTACACCATTTTATTAATATGATTCTTTCAACATATGCAGTGTCATTTCTATCTCGACTCATAGTCATTATTACGAGTTAAAGTATCTGCAATTGTTAAATAACTACTAAGCTCATCGGTTCGAGAGAATATGTGAGCTTAGTTTAATACCGAGCAAACTTCTATCGTATTTAATACATATTAACTTTTATATGTGGGAAAGATTCATTACCTTTGCACTCACAATTCACAGTTAATATGGATTGTGTGAGGACAATGTTTTATGCTAACGCAATTAATTCCAAGAAGCAAGGTGACATTGGCATGTGCTACGCAATGGCGTACTGTGCTAAGCTGGGATGGACAGTTTCAATCCCTGTCACAGATTCTCAAGACTACGACCTAGTAGTTGATAATGGAACTAGATTGTTTAAGGTACAAGTTAAAACTACTAAGTCCATTTCACCCAGTGGTAACTACATAGTTAGCCTTAGAACCATAGGCGGTAATCGTAGTGGTACTGGGAAATGTAAGGACTTTAGTGAGAACTCGTCAGATTTACTGTTTGCTTTAACTGATAGTGGGGATTGTTATTCAATTCCAAAGTCAGAGATTAGTGCTGTAGCTCTCGGAGAGAGGTATCTACCTTATCGTGTAACATTGCATTGACAACGGGTGCGTAAACCGTAATTGGTAGCGGGCGAAACTGTAAATTTCGTGTCTAACGACTCTGGAAGTTCGAGTTCCCACTCACACTGCGATAATTAAATACAATATCTGTTGAGGTCAAACTCGACAAACCCTTCTATGGTTCGAGAGAATAGTAGAAGTAAACTGCGGGATTCGTATAATGGTTATTATAACAGCCTTCCAAGCTGAAGATGACAGTTCAATTCTGTTATCCCGCTCATTATTAATAATTAGATATGAGTGAACACTGTCTTATTAAGAAGAATACTCCAGAACTTCGTAAGAAACTAGAGGATGCTGGGTTAAGTGTGTGTATATGTACTACATTTGAGGATGCTGATTGGCTTAGTTGCTGGGGTTCTCATATGTCATATGATGTACATGGTGTGTATCCGGATGACGTGGACGATTTGTCTAAAGAAGCCTATCTGGAGATGTATCTCAAGGAAACGAATCCGATTATATGTGAATCGGATGATGAGTTTATTAACATGTGTAAACAAATTAAAGGGAAATGATTATGCGGTAGATTACTTACAAGCCACCATAAGATAGTTGATAAGGCAATTTATTTATTAACAATTAACTATCATGGCAACAATTTAAACAAGAAATCGCGAATTTAGTAAAAGCACAGAAAGCAGCTAAGAATATTAATGACTGCTCATCAGTTTATTACAACAGAGGAAGATTACATGCAATGTATGTAGCTTATTACATATTAAAGCATAAACTAATCGGAGAAGCTATGAATGAGTATCTAGCTAAAGTTATCAAAGAATGGAAATCACTTGAAACTCAAGGTTGGTGTGGTTATTCTAAGATGGAGAGAAGTATTTCCGAGAAAGAGTTGATTCACTGATTGATACATATTCTGATGAAGAAGCTGTATGTGCTGATAGACCGGAAGCTTGATGCAGGTGTACAAGGAGGTCATGCAGTAGCACAGTGGTTATTAGAACATCCTAATCAAGAGTGGAATAATAGCTATTTAATCTACTTATATGCAGACTTAGACAAATGGAAAGTAAGATTAGACTTAGTAAATAAGGACTATTCTTCATTCTATGAACCAGACCTTGGTAATCAATTAACAGCAATCGCATTACAAGATGACGGTCGCATGTTCAAGAAACTTAAATTAGTAAGAGAATGATATACAAACGAGATTATTATGTTAGTGTAGGAGATGACCATGTAGTTATCACTAAGAACCCTAATCCTCATTTAACTACATTAGAGGACCTCAACAAGAGGTATCTTTACAGAGAAGGGCAGAAGATTCTAACTCCTTTTGGCATCGAAACCATTAAGGAGATTATTAGAACTCATAGCAAGCAACGTGGCTACGAATGGTTAATCCTTGTAGAAGAGAATGGAAACCAATATACTCCATTTGAACTAAATGGCATAGTAGTCAAGGAACTTACACTTGAACAGTGGAATCAAATTATCGAATAGTTGATGAGTTGTGGGTAATCTCGTAAAACCCTCTGTCGCCCCATTACTTCAGTGGTAGAAGAGCAAATTCTAAACTTGTATGGCGTTGGTTCGAGTCCAACATGGGGCACTTGCGGGCGAGTGGAACGGATATACAAACCATCCTGGTCTCATAAGCCACGGGATAGCGGGTTCGACTCCCGCGCTCCGCAACTACAATCATTGTACATACTACATTTTCAGAATGTTAAGAAGACAAACAGCAATTTCCTGTATGTTGGCATAAGTAAATGAATCTATTGTCTTCTGATGATGGGTGTATAACTCAGGTGGTAGAGTAACACGCTGATAACGTGTAAGTCCTTGGTTCAAGTCCAAGTACACCCACAATACAACAATTTTCAATAGCTTTGAATAAGAAGTCTTACGGCACGAAAGAAAGTGTTTCATATTTTATGATTTTAATTAAACTAAGAGACTTCTGTAGTTATGGGTGTAATTCAGTAGGTAGAATGCTAGGTTTGGGACCTAGTTGTCGCCAGTTCGAGTCTGGCTACCCATACTCCCCGTGGTATCCAAGAGAGGATGCTGATAATCCCATAATAGCAAATATGGACAACTACTCCGTTCGTGAGAATAGAGTAGTTTTAATAAGAACCATAATTAACACAATAATATATAGTTTCACTAAACAATCATCAAATCAACTCAACAATCAACCCAACAACTTTTAATTTATGATTTGATTAACCTGTTTCATAGTTAAGCCCATAAGTCGTATTGATACGTGGGCTTGCCCGAGAGGTTTAGGGGCCGCTCTGCAAAAGCGGTTAGGACGGTTCGATTCCGTCAGCCCACTCTCGATTTAGTGAAACATAAGAAGGCGTACAGCACTAATCATTGTACAGTTTACATGTTTTTGATAACGCGCCTTCTGCGGATGATTCCGGAGCATGTATGGATATGCTATAGACTTTTAATCTATAGAACAGGGTTCAAGTCCCTGCGGAATCACATATGTACTAAGATTGTTGTCAAAGAACGAGTTTGACCACTCAGTCTGTGAAGATAGAGTGGAGATTATTAATTTAAAATCAGATACATTTATGAGTAAGATTATTGGAGTAGTAATTGGTTCTGTTATAGGAACAGTTGCTTGTATAGCTCAACATCAATTTAATCCATTCACTGGAGTATTATTGTTGCTAGTATTTTGCTTTGGTTGCTGTTTAGCGATGAGTTAGATTATTTATTTATTGACTAAAACTGATGTATTATGAGACTATTTAAGTTAATTAAGAAGGCAGTTCGTTGGTATTTTAGAATAGCTGCAAATAGCTATGCTTGGACACCAACAGGAGTAGTTCCTTACCATAGGGATTAACTCCGATGCAATCGGGATAGGTCAATTAAACATTTGGGAAGGAAGCTTAAGTGGTATACAGCTGCGGCCTGTTAAGCCGAAGATAGCGAGTCTCGCCCTTCCCGCATTATTAACATTAAATTATAAGATTATGCATAGTTTTGGTGCTTACATTGTGGGAGCTATAGTGCTAGTAGTACTGTATTACATCTTTAAAGATTCCACAATCTAAAATTGATGCGTCCTTAGTTCAATCGGTAGAACAATGGTCTCCAAAACCATTGGTTGCATGTTCGAGTCGTGCAGGGCGTGCTTATTAATTGGAAGTATGGCAGAGTTGGTCGATTGGTCTTGAAAACCAGAGGTCCTTCGGGGGTTCGAATCCCTCTGCTTCCTCAACTAATTTGAATGTACTATGAAGTTTAAAGTGAAATTAAGGAGAGTGTCTACGTTAAGTAGAAACCAAATTTGTAGAGTGTACAAATCTGGAATGCGAGAAATGGTGAAACGTCCCACATTAGTTAGAGTCCTTCTTAAGGATTACAAAACTAACGAAGATGTTAATGCTTTATTTGAGCAATTAAGTGAAGCAAGCAGAGCCGCTGAACAGGATTTATATGCAGAGTATCCTGAGTTGCCCAGAAAGGCTAAGAAGGAACTCAAGAAGAGGCTGAATGCAGTTAATAATGCCTATTGTATTGGTATTACTTTATTGCTGGCTGAATCAGATGGCTTATAAATTCATACCTACTCGATATGTAGACAATAACTCCAAGTTGTTGGCAAGAATTTATTAAATAGACAAAATTCTCGCCGAGTGGTATTACGAGGATACTATGATTTTGATAAAGAGAAGTTTTACATTTCATCTATATCAAAGAAGGCTAATACAAGGTCTGTGATGAAGTTCTTACTAAAGACTATAGAATGTAGTAGATTTCATTGGGAGTATTCAGGGAACTATGATGATAAGCTCTATCAAGAGTGGTTAAAGGAACATGCAGTATTTAATAGATTGTAAAATTATCGTATGAAAGGAATTAATTTAACAGGATTGGACATGAAGAAGTTTGTTGGAACCGGCTACAACCCGTCTCAAGACATTATTAACACTAATGGTAGAGACGATGGAAGAACTAAGAACGGAGAAACTGAAGGATTCACTAATCCAAAGAAACAAAAGGTGGAGGAACCTAAAGAAAGACCAGAAGTATATTACTAGGATTAAACTCCACGCTGCCTACTGGTATAATCCAGATAAAACGGCAAGAGGTAGACATTGGACAGAATTATATAATTCTAAATATACGTTTGCCTATAAAACAACCAGTACTCCTTGTAGTTGTCCTATATGTAAAGGAGAACGCTATAATAGGAGACAGTTTAAGAAAGAGACAAGAGAATTACTTAATCTAGAATAACTGAATGGGTAATATAAGAAGGCATCAGCACTTTTACTGTGTCATGTAGTTCAATTTGCCTTCTGATGATGCTCCAATAGCTCAGTGAATAGAGCAACGCCCTTCTAAGGCGTGGGTCGTAGGTTTGAATCCTACTTGGAGTACTAATAGTGGTTAACATGATTGGGTTCGTAGAGTATTTAATTAGTAAAGGGTATTCGCAAGGTAATGTCTAAGAAGGGTTCTACATATGTAGAAGATTCTAATATAGGATTTTATTCTTCTATGTCAGAGCATATTGACCTTCGTCTTATTAAAGGTAAGAAGGAAGTAGTGTATGGATTACATGAGAGAGGACATTCTCCTACTCTTATATATCCTAGACCTAAATGGGTTAAATCTGATGCAGATATGGATAGACTATTCCTGAATTATTCATTTGAAGAAATTGCTGAAATGATAGGTTTAAAATAGTGCACAATGAGGAGGGTATGCATGTAGAGTTCTACAACATGCTATGGGTTGGAGTCGGAGACTGACAAGAACAGTTGGGGTATGACTAAGTAATTGTGCATTTCATAGATTATCAGACCGGTAGGTAATCTTCCGTAATCAGTCGGACGTTGGGAGCTGATAGCCCTACGATAGTGTGGCTAAATATGGGCCTGTAGCTCAGATTGGCTAGAGCATCTGCCTTGCACGCAGAGGGTCGTGAGTTCGAGTCTCATCAGGTCCACAGATTGTTGAACTTAAATTGAAAGGTAATGAATCGAGAAGAATTAGAAGATTTGAAAATAACCAAGATTAGTGAAGAGGAATATGAACGCCTTAAAGATTCAGACGAAGGAGAAGCTATGGAAGTGTCAATTGACTCATTAAAAGCTGAACAAGAGAAGCTAAAGGAGTCAGCATCATTACTTGATGAAGCAAAGAAAGCCTTTTCAGCTTATTGGTTCTTATTGTCCCTCTTTATAGGACAGAATCTATGTTTGGGTGCTGTATTGTGTCAAATCTATTCAGCATGGTCTAAAGGAGAACCCTTCGGATTTATGGTACTATGTGCCATATCAATAATAGTAGCTGCTTCATATTCATGGAATGCAATAAGACCACATCGAGAAAGATATAAGAATTATAAACAAGTTCGCATTGCTTATAGTCGCCTGGTCGAAGCTAATAGAGCTGTGTTGGAATTACTAGAATATGTAGAATCTAAGCCCAAAGAAGCCGAAGAGTTAGCAGAGCCAATAGTTATGGCTGTGGCTGAACTATTCTTTGCTAGAATGGCATATACTAGGGCACTAAAAGAAGGATTAGAGTTGCAATAACTCAATATGGTGGCATTAGCTCAATTGGCAGAGCATTAGGTTGTGGGTTACGAGTTCAAGTCTCGTATGTCACCCAATTCTGCTGTTTAGGTATAAACGTATCATAAATCTTCCTGTTTGGTTTGACTTATTCAGCAGAGTTATATTTTATCTTGAAACGGAATGCCGAGGATGTGGTTAGGTGAAAATCCTAAAGTGGAATGTAGGGTACGTTGCGTGACGAAGTAATGGGAGTAGGTGCGATGGCAGCTTAATTAAAGTGGAGGCCTCTAATATATGTATGGCTGTACAGCACCGAAGGATTTAGACTGTCCAAAGCAACTGGCGTAATAAAGCATAAAATCCAGTGAAGACGTACGTGTAGGCAGTATGGGGCGGTAGCTCAATGGTAGAGCGCAGGTCTGAAGAGCCTGGCGTTGGAGGTTCGATTCCTCCTCGCCCCACTTTAATAGATTAAATAATTATTAGTAAGATGGACAATAACTTGTATTATATCTTAGGAGGCATCGCCTATGGTATATTTATCCTACAATTCATAATATCATGGGTTGCTGGGGAGTTCGATGTCGACGTAGACTTTGATGGTGATGCTGACTTTGATGTCAGTGATGTTGTATCCTTTAAAGGATTTATCCATTTCTTCATGGGATTCGGAGGATGGACATCTATTAAGCAATTATTAGGTTATGAAGTAACCTGGATTGATTGGTTAATAGGATTCTTTATAGGTCTTGTATTTGTATTTATGCTGTATCATTTATATAAGTTCTGTATGAAATTGCAGAACCTTCCTAAAGACGAACCGAAGACTAACTTAGTTGGCAGAACTGCTACTATCTATGTACATTTAGGTGAAGGGCGCCATTTGGCATCCGTGAACATAAGTGGAGCATTGAGAGAAGTAGAAGTTGTATCTCTTAATAAGAAGATATATCCTGTCAATGAGCCAGTAACGATTCGTAAATACGAAGACAATAAATTATACATAGATTAAATTTCAAGATGGAAATGACATCATTAATTATCGTTGGTGTAGTTGTACTAGTTGCAATCATCACTATCATTGGGATTCTATCCCGCTACCGTAAATGTAAATCTGACGAATTGTTGGTAGTTTATGGTAAAACAGGCTCTCACAAAGAGAAAGTTAGCGAACGCGACGCTAAAGGTAATCTGGTTGACAGAGAAGTTGAAATTAAAACTGCCAAGGTTTATCATGGTGGTGCAGCTTTTGTATGGCCGATTATACAGGGTTATGAAGTAATGTCAATGCAACCGATTCAATTGAATCTTGTATTGAAGAATGCTTTGTCAGCTCAAAATATTCGTGTAACTATCCCTACCACTGTAACTGTTGCTATTAGCCAAGAACCGCTGATTATGCAGAATGCTGCTAATCGCTTACTAGGTGCTGATGATGACGTTAAAGAAAGTTTGATTTCAGATATTGTTTATGGTCAGATGAGGCTTGTTATTGCTTCGATGACTATTGAAGAGCTTAACTCTGACAGAGACAAGTTCCTAGCTCAAGCTAGAGACAATATCAATACGGAATTGAACAAACTTGGTCTTTATCTGATGAATATCAATATCAGTGACATTCAAGATGCTGCTCAATATATTGATAATCTTGGTAAGAAAGAAGAGACTAAAGCAAGAGCGCAATCACAAGCTGATATCGCAGAAGAAGAGAAGAAAGGAGCAATCCAGATAGCTCAAACTACGAGAGAGAAGGAGATTGCAATTGCAGCAGCTACTAAGGAGCAAGAAACTATAGTGGCTGAAACTAACAGGGAGAAAGAAGTTGCTATTGCTAAGACCACTAAAGAGAAAGAAACTCAATTGGCCGAGCAGCATAAGGAGCAACAAATTGCTGTTGCAGAGCAAAGAAAGGAACGTGAAATTGGTGTGGCTACAGCCCAAACTGAAGAAGCTTCCAAAGTTGCCGAGCAAGAAGCATTGAGAGCTGCCAAGATTGCAGAGCAGCAAGCTTATGCAACTGCTAAAGAAGCAGAATTTACTGCCAAAGCTGAAGCCGCTAAGGCAGAAGCAGAAGCAGAGAAGGAAGTTCGTATGGCAGTAGCAGCACAAAACCAAGAAGCTGAAACTGTTAAAGCACAGCAGGAGAAAGAAGCTAAAACTGCACAGTATGAATCAGAAGCCCGTCAAAAGGCAGCTGAAGCAGAGAAAGCAGCAGGAGTAGCTGAACAGAAAGCTACTATTGAAGTTTCCAAAGCTAAGGGAGAAGCAGAGAAAGCTAAAGCTGAAGCTGAAAGAGTAGCTGGTACTTCCAAAGTTGAAGCTCAAATGGCAGTTGCTAAAACAGAGCAGGAACGTCAGGTAGAAGTTAATGAAGCTAAAGCTAAAGCTGAAGAAGCTAAGCTTAAAGCCGAAGTGATTATACCTGCCGAGAAGGCCAAAGAGAAAGCTAAGATTGAAGCAGAAGCTGTTAAGAGTGTAGCCATTCTTGAAGCAGAAGCGGAAGCAGCTAAAATCTTGAAAGCAGCAGAAGCTAAAGCAAATGCTACTAAGATGCAACTGGAAGCAGAAGCTGAAGGTACTAAGAAGAAACTTCTTGCCGAAGCTGAAGGTAAGAAAGCATCTTTAATGGCAGAAGCTGAACAGAAACAGGCAATGGAAATGGCTCCGGCTCTTGCAGTTGAACATATGATTAAATCAGGTATGCATCCTGAAGCAATCGTTCAATATGCAATGACCGACAGGTGGAAAGAAGTTGCTGAAGCCAACGCTAAGGTGTTTGAACATATCCAGCTTGGTAATGTTACTGTGTATGGTGACTCCAATACTGCTGGGCAGTTCATGGCTAATATGGCTAAGAATCTTGCTCCTAGCTTGGAGATTGCCCGTAATTTGCCTATTGCAGATTCGCTTAAGCAAATAATCACTGGCAAGAAGCCGGAAGAATCACCAGCTAAAGGTGATAATTTTCCTCCTGTAAAGTAATCCTTTTACAGTGAATTTCTAAGAAGACTTACAGCACTAAGGTAATCATAAGCGATTGATATAGCATAAATAAGTCTTCTGTGGATTGGAGAGTTGGGTGAGTGGCTTAAACCAGTCCCTGGGACCGAACCTCAAAAGGGTTCCGCTGGTTCGAATCCAGCACTCTCCGCGCTGGCTAATAAGAGTTTGCGAAAATCATTATTAACCTAATTATTAGAATTATGGTGAAGATATTAAATTCAAGAGAATTGAGGAGTATAGATTTAAAATCTATTCCTGACGCAGTTATCTTAGCTTTTAATACTTTAATAGTTAAGAACTGGAGTGGTAAAGCTTCTGAATTTAAGCAATCAGATGTAATAGCCTATGTAGCATCTGAAGGTCTAACTGAAGAAGAAGTAATTAAGAACCATTGGTTAGATGTAGAACCTCTATATCGAGAGAATGGTTTTGATGTGAAGTATGTAAGATGTCCAGAAGGCAATAAGTTTGTATTCTGGAAGGCTTAATAATTACAGCTTATGAAAGAATGTAACAAAGTATTCTTTGGCGAGAAGGGACTAACCCAAACTTCTGCCAATCACCTGGCTAATATAGCTAAGGAAACAGTAGAATCTAATAGACAAGCTTTAGATTCTGTAGGGTTTGTGAATGTCAATATTAGCTTGCTAAGTGGAGGTAACTCTAGGACTGTGAAGACAGGTAGAAATGAGGCATATCTTGATAATGTGCCCACATTACTTCAAGAAGTTGCTAATATGAATGCCTTCTGTGCATGGATTCGTGAAGCTATTAAGGCTAGAGAAGAAGAACTTGAAATTATTAACAGGTACACATGGGATTTATATGCTACAGACGTAGCTGGATTCAAGTTGGACACCCCGATTAAGGGTCATATCCTTACCGAAGAGGAAGCAATTGCTTCATTGAGCATTGCAGAACGTATGGAATATTACAGACTAGAAGCAGAAGCATCTGCTATTGGTAAGTATATTCATCCAATGCGTCCGTTTGCAAACGCCCGTAGAGCTTTAATGGATGCCTATACTAATCCTACTAAGGTTGAAGGTTCTGGCACTGACACAATCGTGTACTCGTATGACCCGTCTGTTAGTAGTGATAAGGTAGAGAATACATTCTTTGCATTACAGCAGAAACACAGAGACATATCAGCTAGACTTAATAAGATTAAGTTCAAGATTGATAAAATGGTAAAGGATTCTGAATATGAAGTCAATCAGGCTTATAAACAAGCTGTTGATAGATTCAATTTGGATGCCAAAACCCTGTCTCAACAATGTGAAACTTGGAAAGTTGAAGAACGTAAGAAACTATTGGAACTTAAGATAGTAATTCCTAATGAGTTACAAGCAACTTATGAGTTACTAACTAAGATTTCCAATCCAGATAAATAGGTGCTATAGTCTTGAATCTCATTGGATTCTAACATAGCTTTGCGTGAGTAGTTGCATCAAAGACTCTAGTCGATGTCGACAAATTAATCGTGTTTCATACAGGGACGATTTCCAGCATAATTAAGTATTATTAATTCAAACCCTGTCAGTCTATTGCGAAGTTACAAAATTCCTTTGACTTTGCCCTAGATAGCAATAGGCTGGTCTTTGACTTTAATCTTAATTTTGTCATAGTTGCTACTCACGACTATTTAACATACTGCTATCTACTAAGGGTTAGGTAATCAGTCTCTCACACTGAAAATACGGGTTCGAATCCCGTTGGCAGTACCTCGTACATAATCCTTCCAATCAGGTAACTGGTTAGGCAATAATAATCATGTACACTCTAAGGCAACGTAAGGGATGGAAGCTTAGACGGTAGCTAGCACCCACTTTCTATGAATTGCCATGTCCCATTTGGCACATCTGAATAGTGATTGG
>ENA-UONS01003299-UONS01003299.1-human-gut-metagenome-genome-assembly--contig:-CS19-NODE-3299-length-11236-cov-9.065021_pt1 | contig 11236 bp, 9 predicted proteins | sample MGYA00242458_ERZ724005 | MGnify/ENA metagenome assembly ERZ724005
TCCTCCACGTTTTCCAGATTTTCGATCAGCTGGCCGTATTTTTCGTTCTTGCACAAGGTAAAGATCTCGCGGTCCACGCCCTCGGCGCGGATGCGGGCGATCTCGTCCAGCAGCAGCTGCCGCACGGTGTCCGGCTCGTCGCTCTCGCCGGTGAACAGGATGCAGCAGCAGCCGTCCACCCGCAGCACCTCCCCGCCGAAACCGGGATTCACAAGACCTTCGTCGTACAGGCGGCGGTACAGCGGCGACATGCCGCCCACGATGCAGCAGAGGATGAGGTCATACAGCGCCTCGGTGCGCAGGTCGCCCTCCGGCAGCGGCTCTTCCTTGAAACCGAGGCCGAAGCAGGGCTTGGACACCGGCATTTTCAGGGTCGTTTCGGTGGTGACAAGGGTCATGGGCTCCGGCGTCCACAGCCGCTGCACCCGCTCGGTGCTGCGGGGTTCCATCAGGCCGTGGCGCGCGCAGGCGGCCAGCACCCGTTCCATGGTGGTGTCACCAGCGGCGGCCAGCACCATGTTGTCCGGGGCATAAAAGGCCCGGCAGCTGTCGTAGAGCATCTCCGGGGTGATCTCGGCAATGCTTTCCACCGTGCCCGCAATGTCGCTGCGGATGGGGTGGCTGTGATACAGGCACTCGAACAGGCCGGTGATGAGCCGCCAGTCCGGGCTGTCGTCGTACATTTTGATCTCCTGCCCGATGATGCCCTGCTCCTTGGCAATGGTCTGCTCGGTGAAGTAGGGGTGGGTCACCATGCCCAGCAGCACATCCAGACTTTCGTCCAGCTGCTGGGTGGCGGTGAACAGGTAGCAGGTGCGGTCAAAGCTGGTAAAGGCGTTGGCGTTGGCACCGGTCTTGGCGTACTTGGCAAAGGCGTCGCCGTCCTGGTCCTCGAACATCTTGTGTTCCAGAAAATGCGCCACACCGGCAGGCAGATGCACCTCTTTGCCGTCCAGCCGGAAATCCCGGTCGATGGAGCCGAATTTGGTAGCAAAGATGACGTGGGTGCTGGAGTAGCCCGGCATGGGCCGCACCAGCACGGTCAGGCCGGAGGGCAGCACCTTCCACTGGTCGGCCACAGCCTGTTCCAGCACGGTCTGTTTGGTATCAGGCATGGGTCGGTTCCTCCTTTGTGAGCAGATAGCTGACCGACAGGGTCAGCTGGCGCAGGATGCTGCGCACGTCCTCCTTGGTCACCGCCTGCAGGGCCGCGCGGGCCTGGGCCGGGGTCTGGATGGGGGCCGCACTGTTGGCACCGGCCCGCAGCACCTCGATGTAATACCAGGTCTCCATGCCGCCCAGGCTGTCCTCCACGCCGTTCATGCCGCTGAGCAGGCCCCGGCGGCAGTCCTCCAGCTCCTCGTCGGTGATGGGCCCGTCGCACAGGTCGGCCAGCTCCTTGAGGATGGCCTGTTCGGCGCGGGCCGCGTCAGCGTGCTCCACACCGCTGTTCACGGCCATGCTGCCGGTAAAGCTCTGGAAGGAGGCCGAGCAGTAGTAGCACAGGTGGTCCCGCTCCCGCACATTGAGGAACAGGCGGCTGGTCACGCTGCCGCCGTACAGAGCCATGGCAAGGCGCACAGCGGCCAGCTGCTGGGGCTGCATGGGCTGCCCCAGCGTAAACAGCATGCACAGCTTGGCCTGCACCATGTCAAAGTTCTCGGTCTTATGCACCGGCTCCTGCCGGGGGGTGGCCATATTTTCCACCAGCGGCAGAGGTGCCCGGTCGATGGCGGTCAGCTCGGCCAGCAGCGCATCCCGGATGGCCGCCGTCTGGGCATCGTCGCAGCCCAGCACGATGAGCTCGATGCTGGCGGTGCGCAGCATTTCGCGGTAAGCCGCGGTCAGCTGCTCCGGGGTCAGGCCGTCCACCTCTTCCAGATAGCCCTCCTGCCGCACGGCGGCAGGGCTGTCGCCGAAGAATTCCCGGTTGGCCTGCCGCAGGCAGTAGATGCGCTTGTCGTTCACTTCATCTTCCAGTGCCTTTTTCAGCATCTGCTTTTCGATCTCCACGGCCTGCGGGTCGAACACGCCGCCCACGAAGGCCGGGTGGAAAGCCGCCCCCAGCGCAATGGAGGCATATTCACGGGTCAGTGGCTCCCCTTCCAGCGCAAACCGATCCTTGATGCCGGTCACGCTGACGCACAGGTTGTGGTTGCAGCCCATGGGGCGGGCGTCCACGGTCAGGTCTGCGCCGTACAGCTTTGCCAGCTTCTTGGTCAGCAGGGTCATGTCCGGGCAGTCGGCGTAGCCGCGCTCCAGCACCAGCGGCAGCAGGGCGTGGGCGGTGGCCGTGGCCCGCTGTGCCGGGAAGGCAAAATGGATGCTGATGCGGCAGCGGTTGAATTTTTCCGCCGGGTCGCAGGAAAGATGCACGCCCGGCGCAATGAGAGTACGTTCCAATTTCAGTTCCTCCGTCTCCGCGCCAGGGCGCGGAACGTTTTATTTGCAAAGGTCACAGGGCCTTCTGTTCGGCCAGGAATTCCTCCAGGCTCAGGCCGCTGGCACGGATGGCCAGGGCATTTTCCACCCCCACATACCGCCAGTGCCATGGCTCGAACACCACCCCGGTGATGGCCTGCCGGTCCTCCGGGTAGCGCAGGATAAAGCCGTACTCGGCGGCGTAGGCCGTGAGCCACTGGTAGGCGCGGGTATCGGCAAAGCCGGTGTCCTGGGCGGTGTAGTCCGTGCTGAGGATGTCGGCCGCATAGCCGGTGCCGTGCTCGTTGGCGTCGGCTTCGGGCAGGATGGCGGCGGCCCGGGCAGATGCTTCCTCTTCCGACTTGTGCCGGGCAAGGTAGGTCTGTTTCTGCGCCTCATGGGCTGCGGTGCGGGTGTCGGCATCCTGATAGCCGGTGACCAGCGTCAGGGTGATGCCGTCGGCCTGTGCCGCCGCGGCCATGCTGCGGTACTGCTGCGCGGCCTCCGCTTCCAGCTGGGTGCCCGCCTCGTCGGCGGCATCCAGCGTGGGAGAAGGTTCCTCGTCAAAGGGCAGATTGGCGTTCACCAGCACAAGGCGCGCATCGTCGGCATCAAAGAAGTAGCCGGTGCTGTCGTAGGCGCTGGCGGCAAAGGTCTGGGGCCCGTCGGCACCGTGCAGGTGGGGCAGCAGCCAGAGGATGCCCTTGGTCAGCAGGAACACCACCAGGGCGCACCCGGCCAGAAACAGCCCCCAGTTGCGGGCCAGGCGCAGCTGTTTGCGGCGCTTCCATTCACGGTAGGTCAGGGGCTGGGTCTTTTGCGCCCGGGGCGCGGTGCGTTTTTGTTCCATCCTGCGGCGTTGCTCCTTTTCGGTCCGATTTGCAGCGCACAGCGCCGCACAGATACAGCATTTATTATACACCCCTTTGCATTTTGTGTAAACGCCGCCGGGTGTAAAAAAATTATGACCGGCGGGTTTCTGTCGGAACCCGTCGGTCATAATCATCGCATTCTTTGCAGAAAAGATCAGTCAAACAGCATATCGTGGATCGCGCTGACAGCCTTGTCGGCGTCGTCACGGTTGATGATGCAGGAGATCTTGATCTCGCTGGTGGAGATCATCTTGATGTTGATGTTGTTGTTGGACAGTGCCTCGAACATCTTGGAGGCAACGCCGCTGTGGCTCTGCATGCCGGCACCCACGATGGAGACCTTGGCGCAGGTGGTGTCCACGCTGACATCGCTGAAGTGTGCACTCTCCTTCAGCACACGCATCGCCAGGTCGGCCTCGCCCTCGGCGCAGGTAAAGCTGATGTCCTTCTTGCCGTCGCGGCCGGTGGACTGCAGGATGATGTCCACGTTGATGTTCTTCTGGGCCAGCAGCCCAAAGATCTTGAAGCTCATGCCCGGCTCGTCGGGAACGTTCAGAATCGTAATAACGGCAACGTCGGTGTCCTTTGCGACGCCCTTGATCAGCATACCTTCCATGTCCTTTGTAACCTCCTTAACCACCGTACCCGGGATGGGGTTCAGGCTGGAGAGCACCTCCAGCTCCACGTTATACTTCTTTGCCAGCTCAACACTGCGGTTGTTCAGCACCTGTGCGCCCAGGGATGCCAGTTCCAGCATCTCGTCAAAGGTGATCTCGTCCAGCTTGCGGGTGTTGCGCACCTTGCGGGGGTCGGCGGTGTAAACGCCTTCCACATCGGTAAAGATCTGGCAGCGGTCTGCGTGCAGGGCTGCCGCAATGGCAACGGCACTGGTGTCGGAGCCGCCGCGGCCCAGGGTGGTGATGTCATCCAGCTTGTTCAGGCCCTGGAAGCCCGCCACCACCACCACGCGGTTGCGCTCCAGCTCGGAGGAGATGCGCTCGGTCTCCAGGCGGCTGATGCGGGCCTTGGTGTAGGCACGGTCGGTGCGGAAGCCCGCCTGCCAGCCGGTCAGGCTGATGGCATGGCAGCCCAGCTCGTTCAGGGCCATGGCCAGCAGCGAAATGCTGATCTGCTCGCCGGTGGCCAGCAGCATATCCATCTCACGCGCCGAGGGGTTGTGGGTGATCTCCCCTGCCTTGGCGATCAGGTCATCGGTGGTGTCGCCCTGTGCGGACACCACCACTACTACATCATTGCCCGCGTTGTGGGTGTTGGCCACAATGCGCGCTACGTTGAAGATACGGTCCCGGTCCTTCACCGAAGAACCGCCGAACTTCTGTACGATCAACGCCATATCTTGTCACTCTCCTCTTTTTGCCCCTCGGAACCGCGAGGGGGTACGCCGGGCGGAAGCAGCAGGCAGTCTCCTTGCACTTCCTTTCCCCATTTATCATTCCACGGTTGCGCCGGTGTTATCGGCATCCAGTCGCAGCAGTGTAAATGCTTCACATCCGTCCAGACCTTCCAGCAGCTCCAGACCCTTTTCCAGCTTGGTATAGAACTTTTCGGCATCGGCCTTTTCGGCCACCGCCATCACGGTGCTGCCCGCGCCGGACACATACACAGCCTTTGCCCCGCACAGACGTGCCATATCGAACACTTCTTTGGAGCCGGGCATCAGGGGCATGCGGTAGGGCTGGTGCAGCTTATCCTCGGTGGCAATGGCCAGCAGGTCGTGCCGTCCCTCGCAGAAGGCCGCCGGCACCAAGGCAGCCCGGGACAGGTTATACACCGCATCCTTGTGAGACACTTCCTTGGGCAGTGCCGCGCGGGCCGCTTCGGTCAGCAGCTTGTAGTCCGGCACGATGGCGGCAAAGCAGAGCGTTTCGTCCACGTTCCGCTTGACCGAGTACACCTTGCCGTCCTCGAACACGCTGCTGGTCAGGCCGCCCAGCAAAGCCGGGGCCACGTTGTCCGGATGCCCCTCGATGGAGGTGGCCAGCGTCAGCAGCTCCTGGGTGTTGAGCACATCGCCCAGCATCCGGTTGGCACCCAGCAGGCCCGCGATGATGCAGGCCGACGAGGAGCCCAGGCCCCGCGCCATGGGGATGGGGTTGGTCTGGGTGATCTTGAGGGGCGGGATCTGCTTGCCCACCTTCTCGAACAGTCCCTTAGCCGAGCGGTACACCAGGTTGCTCTCGCCGCGGGGGATGCGGGTGCCGTCTGCGGACGAGATGTCCAGCACTTCGCTTTCTTCAAAGGTCACCGTGTTGTACAGGGTGACCGCCAGGCCCAGCGCATCGAAGCCGGAGCCGATGTTCGCGCTGGTGGCCGGGACCGAAACCTTGATCTTCATTGCCGGTGCCCCTTTCTTATGCTTCCTCGGGCAGGCGCTTGAGCACCAGCTTCACGCTGCCGCCCACGGCCTCCACCTTGCGTGCTGCCTCGGCCAGTGCCTTTTCGTCGGCACGCTCCACAAAGTAGGAGCAGCCGTCGTAGCGCTCATCCACCACCTTGCCATAGCCGTAGATGGCTTCCACCACAGCAGGAGCAATGCCCGCCACACGCACATAATATGCGGCAGGGGTCGGGTCGGTGAGCATGCCGTCCACCGGCTCGGCAGGCTGCCAGAACAGGCTGTCGTGCACCTTGGAGCCGTGCTTCAGGGCGTCCACCACGTCAGCCACCACGGCGCTGGCGGTGGGCAGCTTGCCGGCACCCTTGCCGTAGAACACCACGTCGCCCAGCATATCGCCCTTGACCAGCACGGCGTTGAATACGTCGTCCACGCTGGCCAGCTGGTTGGCCCGGGGTACCAGGCAGGGCTCCACGCCGGCAGCCACGCTGCCGTCCTTGCCCAGCTTCATCCAGGCAATGAGCTTGATCACGCAGCCCATCCGCTGGGCAGCCTTGACATCCCCGATGGTAATGGCCCGGATGCCCCGGGTGGGGATGTTCTGGGGGTAGATCTGGTGGCCGCAGACCATGGAGGACAGGATGGCGATCTTGCGGCAGGCGTCGCGGCCGTCCACATCGTCGCTGGGGTCCTTGGTCTCGGCGTAGCCCAGCTCCTGGGCGATCTTCAGCGCATCGTCAAAGCTCAGGCTCTCCTGCACCATCTTGGTGAGCATGAAGTTGGTGGTGCCGTTCACGATGCCCTGGACCTGGCTGATAACGTTGGCGGCCAGGCACTGATGCATGGGGGTGATGATGGGGGTGCCGCCGCCCACGGATGCCTCAAACAGGAAGGCACAGTCGTGGGCCTTGGCCAGGCCCAGCAGCTCGGCACCGTAGGTGGCCACCATCTCCTTGTTGGAGGTGCACACGCTGCGGCCGCTCTCCAGGCAGGCCTTAACGTATGGGTAGGCAAAACGGGTGCCGCCGATGGTCTCCACCACCACCCGAACCTCCGGGTCCTGCAGGATGGTGTCGATGCTCTTGACGAACAGGTTTGCAGCCGGGTGACCCGAAAAATCCTTCGGGTCCAGGATGTACTTGACCTCCACCGGCTCCCCGGCGCGGCGCGACACGCCCGCAGCGTTGCGGCACAGCACCTCGTACACGCCGCTGCCCACCGTGCCAAAGCCCAGAATTGCAATTTTAGCCATAACGTTTTCCCTCTCCCTCTGTTACAGATTGTACCCGCAGTGCACGCCCACCACCATGCGCTGGCGGGAGAGCTTCTCGGTCAGCTCCTCCGGCGTCATCTGCATGGTATCGGTGCGGATGGTCACCGCCACAAGGGCAGCCCCGTTTTCCGGCGTGGACTGGTTGATGGTCACGATGCTGGCCCCGGCGGCACTGATGCCGGCCAGCAGGCTCTGCAGTGCACCGGTCTCGTCCCGCAGGGTGGCCATCACGGTGACCACCTCGCGGCCGTTCTCGGAATCAAAGATGCAATCTTTATACTTATAAAAAGCGCTGCGCGACAGGTCCACGGCGCGGGTCGCAGCCGAAATGCTGCGCGCTTCCCCGCTGGCCAGAAGCTCCTTGGCGCGGACCACCTTGAGAAATACCTCCGGCAGGACCTGTGCGTCCACCAGATAAAAGCGGCGTTCCAACTTGTTCACCTCACAAACACAAGTGTTCTTGCAGAGAATATAATAACATCCGACCCCCTGCAATGCAAGAGGCCGGATGTGATTTTGGCAGATTATCCAGTTTTGACTCGTGAAGTACCGTTTTTCCTTGCCGGTATTGCGGCTCCGGGGGCGCAGAAGTGCGACTTTTGTTGTTCTTCGTCCACGCTCGGCGCACAGATCAGTCGGTATCGAGGTTGCTTGTATCTGTGGGGATGACAGTCTGCTGGGGAGCTTCCTCTGCCGGGGCCGCCGGGGCCGCCGGATCCGCTGCCTGCGTGGAAGCACCGTGCGAGTAGGTGCAGGTGTCGGGCAGGTCGTCGGCACGGTAGTAGCCCACTGCCGTGCTGGGGCAGGAGCTGCCGGCCAGCAGGCCGCTCTGGGTGCAGTAGCGGCGCTCCACCACCCCGGACGAGGCCGGGAAGGCCTTGTACGGCAGGTCTGCCTGAGCCTGTTCCATCAGGGCCTTCCAGGCCATGACGCAGGTGCTGGTCTTAGCCTGCTGCTTGGTCAGGGTCTTGGTCATGTCATAGGGCGCATCGTAGCCCCACCACACGGCCGTGACGTAGTAGGGGGTGCCGCCCACGAACCACAGATCCTTTTCGTCACTGGCCGTACCGGTCTTGCCAAAGGCTTCCATGCCGTTGGATTTGGGGTAGCGGCCGCTGGCGGTGCCCACGCTGGAGTACAGCACGTTCTTCAGCAGGCGGTTCATGACATACGCAGTGTCGCTGGTCAGGGCCTGATAGCTGGTGGCGTTGTTTTCCAGGTAGATGTTGCCGTCCCGGTCCAGCACACGGGTGTACAGGTGCGGGGTGGTATACTCACCGTCGTAGAAGATCTGGAAGGCCGACGCCAGTGCCATGGGGGTCACGCCCTTGGTCTGGCTGCCCATGACCATCTGGGCCAGACCCACGTCATTGGCGGGGTCCAGCGTGGTCAGCTGCAGGGTGTTGTACAGGAAGTTGAAGATGTTGCTTGCGCCCACAAGGTCGCCCACACGCACCGCAATGGTGTTCAGGGAGCGGGCCAGGCCGTTCCACAGCGGCACATCGCTGTTGTCGCCGTAGTTGCCGCCGTAGTTGCGGGGCCAGCTGCGCCAGGCGTTGGGGTAGGCATGGAGCTGCTTGTCGGAAAGGCCCATCAGGCCGTTCTTGCGGCAGTAGTCCTCATCCCGGATGACCATGTCCTGCTTCTGGTACAGGGGCGAATTGTTGAGCATGGTGGACCAGTTCACCAGCCCGTACTCCACGCCCAGTGCATAGGCGCCGATGGGCTTGATGGTGGAGCCGGTCTGCCGCTCCACGCTGTAGGCGCGGTTCAGCGAGAGGCTCTTGGTCTTTTCGCCCAGACCGCCCGCGATGGCCAGCACGTTGCCGTCGTAGTCCAGCGTGACCATGGCCGCCTGGGTGCGCACGTTGCGGTAATAATACACGGTGCCGTCCTCGGCAACGCGGGTCTTGGGGGTGCCGTCCTCGTTCATCACCTGCACGTCGTCGTCCGAAATGGAGGTCACCTCTTCCTCATGCCAGCCGGCCGGGAAGTAAGCGTCGTTGGTGTTCAGCATCAGGTTTTCCATCTGGGACTGCAGCTTGGTGTTCACCGTGGCCTCGATGGTAAAGCCGCCGGTGTACAGCATCTTCTGGGCGTCCGCCTCCGAGATGCCCTCCTTGGCCATGATGTCCTCCACCACTTCCTGGAACAATGCATCGGTGAAGTAGGAGGTCACGGAGGTGTTCTTCTTGTCGCTGTCGTCCTCCGCCAGCGTCAGCGGCTGGGCGGCGGCGTTGCGGTAGTCCTCCTCGCTGATCACACCCTGCTGCCACATGTTGTACATGATGAAGTTTCGGCGGTTGATCAGGTTCTCAGGGTTGGTGTAGGGGTTGTAGTTGGTGGGGTTCTTGGTGATGGAAGCGATGGTGGCACACTCCCACAGGGTCAACTCGCTGACGTCCTTGTTGAAGTACTCGTTGGCCGCCGTCTGAACGCCCTGGATGGTACCGGTGAAGCTGATGGTGTTCAGGTACGCCTCCAGGATGGTCTCCTTGGAGTAACTGCGGCTCAGGCAGAGCGCACGGTAGATCTCACGCAGCTTACGCAGAGCGCCCTCAATGCCGCTGGCGCTGTTGTCATCGGTCAGGTTCTTGATGAGCTGCTGCTCCAGCGTGGAAGCACCCTGCTTGGAGCTGTAGATGGGCAGCAGATACTCATTGACCATGGCACCAATGGTGCGTTTGAAGTTGACGCCCGGCTCGTTGTAGAAATCCTTGTCCTCGGTGCAGATGAATGCATACTGCAGGTTGGTGGGGATCTGCTCCAGGTCGGCCCACACGCGGTGGCTGTTGGAGGAGCGCAGGGTGGCATACTCCACCTGTGCACCGGTGTCCGGATCGTTGGCCATGACCACGCTGGACTGGCTCAGCTGGATGTTGTCCAGGTCCAGCAGGTCGCCGTCGTTGGCCGTGGCCTGCACCACATAGTACACCATGCCCACGGCCAGCAGGCTGCCGGCCATGATGCCCAGGCACAGCAGGGTGGCAATGGTGCGGCCGATGAACCGCAGGATCGGGTGCTTTGCCTTTTCCTTCGGTTCCTTCGGAGCCTTTCCGGGCTTCCCGAGTTCCCTGACCGGCTGCTCCCGGCGGCTCTGGCTCACATTTACCTTACGTCCCGCCGCAGACTGCGAAGAACTGCCTTCGCCGCCCCGGTGGATCTTTCTCATCTCATTGCTGGAGATAGGGATCGCCTCCTGACCCATACTGGTAAACTGCAGCGCACGCGGCGCTGTGATCTTCCTTTCAAAAAACCGCTGGTCACCCAGCATACGATACCATATTATAGCACGCCGGCCGGACGCGGGCAAGGACCAATCTTCTGTTGCGGGGCCGATGTCCCATTCAATCATGGTCAGTATACCACATCCGGCCCGGCAAAGTACAGCATTCCACCGCAAAAAATGATTTTCCGGCGCACTTCCGGGCCATACTTCCGGTAAAACCACGAAAGGGGTGTTCCCTGCCCATGCGCAAATTCGGTCTGTGCCTGTTCTACGGGCTCTGTGTGTTCACCATCGCGTTCAGTCTGTTCTGGATGGCGCTGCCCCGCCTCCCCCTGCCGGAGGCCCCGGCGGACGAAACTCCGCCCATTTCCGGCAGCGTCAGTTCCCTCGTGCAGGCGGCAGCTCCCACGGCGGCGGGCTACTATCTGTGCGACACCGGCGGCCGGGTGGCCGTGTATGCCTGCAATGCCGACGGCACCCCCGGTGCCCTGCAGCAGCTCACCGGCATCTATGTGAACCTTCTGCCCGAAAACGACGTACTGCGCATCCGGCGCGGCATCCGGGTGCACAGCCTGCCGGAGCTGCAGGCCCTGCTGGAGGACCTGGGCGGGTGATTTTTCTCAGTTTCTTCCAATTTTTATTGACATTGATGCATTAGAATTATATAATCAGAGTATCAAATCAAAGATTCTTAGTTCCGGGCTTCCGGAGGGAAGGAGTGCATCCAAATGTCTGAACCGGTCAGCATCCGCTACAAGTGCAAGTTCTGCGGCAATCAGCAGAACAAGAGCCTGCGCTCCGGCCCGCCCAACCCCGGCGTCTGCCTCAAGGCACCGGAGGACGGCAAGGGCTGGCATGGCCCGCACAAGTGGGTAGCCGTGCCGCACTGAGCCCGCACCTCATTTCCGGCATCCATCTGCGCAAAACAGCCCCGGACCATTCGGTCCGGGGCTGTTGATTTTTGGGGGTCAGGCTTCCATCTGCTCCAGCGGCACAAGGTACTCCTTGCGGCACTGCTCGTACTCCAGCATGTAGTCCTTGGTGGGGTTGTGGTGCATGATGCTCTTGAGGGTGTGGGAGTCGTA
>ENA-UONS01003310-UONS01003310.1-human-gut-metagenome-genome-assembly--contig:-CS19-NODE-3310-length-11210-cov-16.235679_pt1 | contig 11210 bp, 5 predicted proteins | sample MGYA00242458_ERZ724005 | MGnify/ENA metagenome assembly ERZ724005
CGAGGAAGCCCCACTCGCCGCGCAGGACGTTCTGCAGCAGCTCAGAGCAGCCGCCGGCCCAGCGATTGCCGATGTAGTTGAAAGAGGACATGACTGCGTGGCAGTCTGCATCCTTGACCGACATTTCGAAGGGCTTGAGGTAGATCTCACGGATGGCCTGCTCGTTGGACCAGGTGGCCGCCATGCAGTTGCGGTTGCCCTCCTGATCGTTCAGGGCAAAGTGCTTCATGTAAGCGTAGACGCCGTGCTCCTGTGCACCTGCGATGGCACTTGCAGCCATTGCACCGGACAGGACGCCGTCCTCCGAGTAATACTCGAAGTTGCGGCCGGAGAATGCGGTGCGGTGGATGTTCATGGCCGGGCCGTACCAGCCGGAGGTGTTCATCTCGTTGGCCATCTTGCCGATGCTGTCGCCGAAGTCATGGGCCAGATCCTTGCTCCAGGTCATGCCGATGAGGGTAGCAGCCGGGAAGCCGACCGAGCCGACGCCGGTGAAGTTGTTGTTGATGGAGGCGGGGCCATCGCAGTCGTTGGTGCGCACCTTGCCGACGCTGTCCACCGCTGCGGTCTGATAGCCGCCGAAGCCGATGGTCTGCTGCAGGTCGTCGATGCTCATCTCGTCCAGCAGGTCATCCCACTTGGAGTCGTTGTAATCCACGCCGCGCAGGTCAGCCAGCTTGAGGCCGTTCTTTGCGCCGGTGGTAATGTCCTCTGCGTTGGGGTCCTCGTCCTTCTCGTAGCCGGACTCGGTGTAGGTGAAGCAGTTCTCGAAGCCAGCCTTGACCTCGTCGCTCATCTCGTAGGTGGCAGGAGCGGCAGTGGCTTCATCGTAGTTTGCGAAGCCGTCTGCACGGGACAGATAGGTGATCTCGCCCTCAGCGAAATCGAACTGGTTGGTGGCCACGACCTCATCGCTCCCGCGCTTGTTGGACTCGTTGTAGACGATGTCCGAAGCGACAGTGCAGGTCTTGGAATCCAGAGCGGTGTGGGAGTCTGCGTTGGTGCTGATGACGTAATCGCCAGCCTCCAGCACATAGCAGCCGTTGTTCTGGTAATCGTAGGAAGCCAGCTCCTCCACCGGGATGGTGAAGTCGATGGTCTCGCTCTCGCCGGGAGCCAGCTCGTCGGTCTTGGCGAAGTCCAGCAGGTTTGCGGAGGCCTTCTCGATGCCGCCGTTGGTATACGGAGGATCGCTGTAGATCTCGACGACATCCTTGCCGGCAACAGAGCCGGTGTTGGTGACGGTGACGGAGAACTTCAGGTCTGCGCCATCATTGGTGATGTCGCTCATCTTCTGGGTGAAGGTGGTGTAGCTCAGGCCGTAGCCGAAGGGATAGACCACTTCCTTGTCGTAGTCGATGAGGCCCTCATCGGCAGCCGTCTCATAGAACTTGTAGCCGACGTAGATGCCCTCGACGTAGTTGACGAAGGAGGGAGTGGTGCCCTCGGGGTCGAACATACTTGCATTGGAGTTGAACTCGGAAGCGTTGGTGTACTTGAAGTCGCCGAAGTTGTTCCACCACGGAGAGGCGGTCAGGTCGGTGACATAGGTGTCTGCGGTGCGGCCGGAGGGGTTGACCTCACCGGCGACCACGCGGCCAAAGCCCTCAAAGCCGGACTGGCCGGTGCCGGGGCAGAGCAGAACGCCCTTGATCTGGGGGTAATCCTTGACCCAGCCCATCTCGAATGCGTTTGCGCCGTTGTAGACGACGATGACGTTGTCGAAGTTGGAAGTGACCAGATCGATCAGCTCTTCCTCGCGGTTGGACAGCTGCAGGAAGTGGTCGCCTGCATCCCAGTCGTTGCCCTCGTTCAGGGTGTCGTCATAAGAGCCGTTGTAGTAGCCAGCGCCGCGCTGAGAGCCGCGGTAGTCTGCCACACGGCGGACCCAGCTGCCGTCCACGACAGCAGCCATATCGGTGGGAAGGTCTGCGCCCTCGCCGCCGACGCGGGTGATGACCACCATGGCGGTGTCAGAGTATTCCTTGGCGTTTGCCATCATCTCGTCGGTGTACAGGCTGATGTTCGGCTCGGGCAGGGTCCAGTCCTGCTGTGCCATGCCGACGCTGGGACGGGTAGCGCAGTAGTCGGTGTAGAACTTGCTCAGCTCGTCGTTGGTCTCGATGCCCGCATCGTGCAGGCCGGTGAGCAGGTCGGTGACGGGATAGGCGTCGTTCAGTGCGCCGGAGCCGGTGCCGCCGTAGCAGGGGCTGGTGGAGGCCCAGCCAAAGACGTTCAGCTTGGAGCCGGAGGCCACAGGCAGGATGTTGTCATCGTTCTGTGCCAGAACGATGCCCTCCTGCGTGATCTCGTTCACCAGCTCGGTCGCCTCTGCGGAGGTCTCCTCGCTGATGGAGCCTTCACCGGAGACCAGATCCAGCATGGTGGACATGGGGCCGATGCAGATGAGGTTGACAACGATGACCAGTGCCAGCAGAATGGCGACACCAGACTGCGCACGGACCATCTTCTTCTTGGCTTTCGGCAGCTTCTTGGCCGCAAACATCGCAACGAGTGCGACCACGACCACGACGCCGAAGGCGATCAGGTAGTTCTGGATGTTGGAAACTACCTGCATTACATCATCCATATTGACGGACAACATAATTCTTCCTCCTTATTCTGAATTCATATTTCCCGGGCACAGCTCCCGGACTGTCGGCATCCATTATAAAGGAATTCAATGAAAATTTACAAAGATTTTCACAACCTGTCATTTCCGAGGCATATTTTGCAGAAGTTTCATTTTGGTTTCAAATCTTATTGTGCTTATCCACAAATATAGGCCCGGCTTTATTGTGCAAAACAGAAAAACCTCTCCGTCATTGCGAAGCAATGCCGGAGAGGTTTTTCTTTATTCCGGGATCGGCAGCAGGATCCGCAGCGTGAACCAGCCGTCGGCCCAATGAAGGGTCATGGTGCCGTCGTGGCGCCGGGCGGCCGCCTGCACGCCCTGCAGGTCGTAGCCGCCGTGGGCGTTGTGGACGGGCAGACCGTCCGCGCCCATCTCCACGGGCTGGGCGCAGTAGTTCTCGAAGCGGAGCATCACGCAGCCGCTCTGGTTATAGATGGCCACCCGCAGCAGACGCTTTTCGGGGTCAGGCTCGGCCAGCACGCTCTCGATGGCGTTGTCCAGCGGCGCACCCACGAGGGTACACAGCTCCCGCGTGCTCAAAAAGCCCAGTTGGCTGCCGTCGGCCACGCTGGTCATGTTGATGCCGCGCTGCTGGCAGTCCATGCTTTTGGCGGTCAATAGTGTATCCAATACCGGGTTGCCAGTCTTGTTCTCGGCCTCATACTGCCGGAGGCCGCTCTCCATCCGGGCCAGAGCCGCGTCCTGCTTGGCCCGGTCGCGCTCGGCGCGGATGTCCGCGATTTGAATTTTCAGCTCATGATAGCGGCTGTTGATGAGCCGGATGCCCTCCTTGCTCCGCTTGTACTGCTCGTACTGGCGGTGGAGCACCTCGTCCATGGCGGCAAGCTCACTGTGGAGCGCCGCCTCCCGCAGCTGTTCGTGCTGGACCGTCAGGATGAGCACGCCGCAGATGTCCACCAGCGTGCGGATGTAGTAGACGCTCATGTCCACCTCGCGGTCGCCCAAGAACAGCAGGTTGCTCACCGCGAAGACCATCGCCGCCATGACGACGGCTACGAGGGCCGCTTTTCCGCTGATGACGATGCGGCCCTTGGGGCTGGCGTGCTTGTGCTCCAGCAGCCAGATGCAGCCAAAGACCCCGCTGTAGACCACCGCCAGCAGCGCCAGCGACAGGCCATCGGCCCCTCTGCGCTGAGGCCAGAGGAAACAGTGCAGCTGCCACTCGGCGCTGGCGGCCAGCTCGGCCAGAACAAAGGCCCGGGCGCAGACATACCCGGCCTCCAGCAGCGAGATGGTGCGGGTGAGCCAGAGGTAGAGGTACTGCATCGCCACCGCCGCCGCCATGCAGGGGATCCACCACGCCAGCGGGACGCTGCCCGTGGCCTGCAAAAAAGCGCAGAGGACCAGCGCCCACGCCGCGCTGACGGCGAGGGTGGCTTTCGGGCCGAAGCGGCGACCCAGCGGCAGGGCGTAGATGCCCACGGCCAGACACTCGGCCAGCGCCGTGTAGAGGCGCGGGATATTGGGCAGCGCCGTCATGCGCCTCCACCTCCGATGTGGTCGGCCAGCGCCGCGAGGAAAGCCTTCCGCCGGGGCCGGCTCAGCTGCAATTCATAGGGTCCTACCTGCACCATCCCCTGCTGCACCCCCTTCACCTGCGCCAGATTGACGAGGTAGCCGCTGTTGCAGCGGGCAAAGGGCCGCTCAGCCAGCTTCTCCTCGAAGGCTTTCAGGGTGCCCGCCGCCGCGAAGTCCCCCTCCTCGGTGTAGAAGTGGACGCGGTGGCCCTCGCTTTCCAGATAATAGATGAGGGAGGAGTCCAGCCGCCGAAGCCCGCCCTCCACCGGCAGGGCCAGATAGTGCCGCACCCGGCGGCGCAGCTGCTCCTCCACCTTCCGGAGCTGCTGCGAAAAGGCAAAGTAGGGCACCGGTTTGAGCACATAGTCCAGCGCACCCACCGCGTACCCGCCGATGGCGTACTGGGCCATATTCGTGATGAAGACGATGATGACGTCCTTGTCCAGCTCCCGCACCCGCCGGGCTGTCTCCATCCCGTCCAGATGCTTCATCTCCACGTCCAGAAACAGGACATCGTACACCGGGCGGTAATCATCCAGCAGCTCCATCCCGTCGGCAAACTCCGTCACAGCAAACTCGGTGCCATACTGCCGGGTGTGCCGCTGCACATAGCCTTGCAGCTGCGCCCGCACCTCTGCCTCGTCCTCCACCAGAGCGATGTGTATCATTGCCGCACCTCCTTTTTCCGCAATTTCTCTGGTTTTTATTGTAACACGAAACTGGGCCGGTGGCAAATGGGAAGGCCCTTTTTCTGCCGCGTCCCCCAGTCTGACAGCTAAACACAAAAGCAGCAGCCTCACTCTGCGTTCGGTGAGGCTGCTGCTTTGTTCTTTCAGGGAAGATCTCAGTTCGTCTTGACGGCCACGAGGATGCGGATCTTCTTTCCGCCTGCGCAGCCAAAGTTGTCGTACCAGCCGATGAGCTTGTAGTCCTCGGTGTTGACCTTGGGCAGCGAGGTGGCGAAATACTGGCCGTTCGACCACAGATAGACCTGCATATCGTCGGCGGTCTCATACCGCTTGTCCCCGCTCATGACCGAAGCCGCACCCAGCCTGTCGATGACCACCGGCGAGAGCTGGAGCATCCGGTTGATGGCCTTGCCGTCGGCAGAGCGGCCGATGGCGATGCCGCCCGCCACGATGGGATACTTGGTGGCAGTGCTGTAGGCCACCTGCTTGCCGCCGGTGTAGCAGACGTAGGTGGCACCCTCACCCAGATAGTTGAGGAAATCGCCCAGCGTGCCGCCCACACTGTCGCCGGTGCGGCGGAGCACATAGCTGAAGAGCTGGTCCGTCTTGCCGGTGAGGGTGTTCCAGGTAGAGCTGACGATGCTGCCGTCGATGAGGCCGTAGAGCACATCGCTGGTGCTGGGCACCAGAATGTTCTTCACGTCCTGAAAGGTCTCCTCGTCGGTCTTCTTCACCGTGGTGGTGGTCGTTGTCGTCGTGGGGAGGCCTGCGGCCTCCTTTGCGGCGTCCTGCGCCTTCTCGCTGATCTTCTTGTCGATCTTCTTAGCGGCTTCGTCCGTCAGGCGGCGGACGGAATCCAGCGCGGCATACTCCCACAGGTCGCCGGTCACATCGTTGAGGATGACCCGGTCGATCTCACCGGCGGCGTTGGTGGTGTAGTAGCGGACGTCGTTCTCACTCAGCGTTACCCCCGATAGGCGGCTGGGGCGAACTGCCCCAGCCACACCCTCCGACGTCGTATCAATGATCTGCACGTTGTCTGCAAACGGGGTGTCGCCCAGCGCGGTGCCGTCGGCGCTGACGGTGCCGCTGGTCGAGCGGGGCGAGATGGACTGGACGCTTTCGCCGTCACCGTCCACGCTGATCTCCACCAGCTTGCCGGCCGGGAAATTGAGCTTATTGTCCACATTGACGGTGCGGGCGGTGCCGTCGGTACACATGACCGAGACAGCCTGCTGCACCTCAGCGCTGTTCGTCTCCACGAGGGTGCGGGATGAGGACTGGACCACGCCGTAGAACACAGCGTCTGCCGCGTCGCCGGTGAGGACGGAGACAGCTGCATCGTTCATGCCCAGCAGCAGAGTGACCACCTGGCCCACGCCGCCGCCGGACAGGGAGGACAGCTGATAGGCCACAGAGGGCGAAGCGATGGCGTAGGTGACGCCGGCCACGGTCACAGAGGTCGGAGCGCTGGCCGAGGGCGAGACAGCCGTCACGCGGCCTGCGGCGCGCTTGTTGTAGAGCCAGACGGTGCGGGCGCTCTCGTTATAATAGTAGACATCATAGGGAGAGAGGGCCGCAGAGGTGGTGACTTCGTCGTTGCGGTAGATGGCTGCCGGGACGAAAGGCAGGACAGTGGAAGCATCTGCCACGAAGGGACCCTTGACGTTGTCCAGCAGGACAGAAGAGATGTCCACCTGGCCGTTGCTCACGGCAAAGCCCAGGGTGGAAGCGTAGACCTGACCGCTGCCGTTCATAGCGGTGAGGGCGTTGTAGAAGAGCATGGTACCCTGCTCGAGGGTCAGAGTCTCGCCCTGACGGGCATTGATCTCATTGCGCAGGCCCAGCGCGCTGGCCTTACTGAGCTGAGCTGTGGGGAAGGTACCGCCCAGCTTTGCCACATCATAGCCCAGCAGGCGCAGCGCCATGGTGCAGGCTTCTTCCAGCGTGACGGTGTTGTCCGGACGGAAGCTGCCGTCGGAGTAGCCGGTCATCCAGCCGTTCTGGACGGCAGTGCGGATGTAGACCGCATAGGGAGAGTCGCTGTCTACATCGCTGTAGAGGCGGCCGGTGCGGCCCTGTGCCGTGGTGGTATCGCGGTAAGCAGAGAATGCGGTGAGGAGGCGGGCCGCCTGCCCACGAGTGAGGGGCGCACCCAGAGAACCGGCCTGCTCGGCGGTCAGACCGCCCAGTGCCGTCGCCGTCTGGACTGCCGCGTTGGAGCCGACCGCAGAAGCGGGCAGCACCAGCATGGAAACAGCCACGCAGACAGCCAGCAGGAATGCGAGGAATCGTTTTTTCATGGTAAACTCCTTAATCATATCTGAGCGCTTCGATGGGGTTCAGGCTGGCGGCACGGCGGGCCGGCAGGAAGCCAAACAGGACACCGATGCCGCAGGAGATGCCCACGGCGATGGCTGCTGCGTCCGCCGAGGGGGTGACGTTCAGGGTAATATCCGTCAGGATATACGGAAGGATCTGGTTGATAATGGCCGACACGACGTAGCCCAGCACAATGCCGAGGCAGCCGCCCAGCGCCGACGTGACGCCGGCCTCCACGACGAACTGGGTCAGGATGGTGCTCTCCTGTGCGCCCAGCGCCTTCCGGATGCCGATCTCGCGGGTGCGCTCGGTGACAGACACCAGCATGATGTTCATGATGCCGATGCCGCCCACCAGAAGCGAAATGCCTGCGATGGCCGTCAGGACGCCCACCATAATATTGATCATAGAGGACATCTGCGACATTGCCGCACTCAGGCTCATGACGAAGACGTAGTCATCCTTACTGACCAGCTTCTTGAGCCGCGACTGCAAAAACTCCTGTGCCTCGTCCGAGTGGTCTGCATCCTGCAGCACGACGTAATACTGGCTGACGCTGCTTCCACTGCTGAGGCTCAGCAGGGTGGTATAGGGGACAAGAACAACGTCGTCGTTTCCGCCCTCGTACTGGGCGGCGGGCTTGGAGCGGCCTTCCAGCACGCCCACGATGCGAAACTCGTTTGCACCCACCTTGAGGGTGCTGCCGAGGCCGTTGCCACCGAAGATCTTGCGGTCCACATAGTCGCCGATGACGCAGATGTTCTTGTTGTCCATCAGGTCGGCGTACTGGATGCCCCGGCCCTTGGCCACCTTATAGTTGTTGATGGTCAGATAATCCTCATTGACGCCGCTGATGTTGGTGCGGCGGTACTTCTCCCCTGCCACCCGCAGCGGATCCGTCCCGGCGCTGGCGATGGGCGAAAGGCCCCTGTAATACTCCGGCTTCTGGTTGATGATGTTATACACATCGCTGACCTCCACCGTGCGGGTGCTGGCGGTCATGACGTTGACCGACAGAATATCGCTGCCCATATCGGAGTAGAAGTCCTGCATCATGTGGGTCATGCCGTTGCCGAGGCCGACGATGACGATGACGGCCATAACGCCGATGATGATGCCCAGCATGGTGAGGAAGGTGCGGACTTTGTTGCTCCACACGTTCTGGATGGCCTGCTTGAAGGTCTCCTTTATCATGCGTGCGCTCCCTCCTCTCCGGCTTTCGGGGCCGACATCATGAAGTTCGGCTGCACGACCGCCTCGGGGGCGTGGGCGTCGCCGTCGTAGACGACGACACCGTCCTCCAGACGGATGATGCGCTCTGCCTGCACGGCGATGGAGTTGTCGTGGGTGATGAGGACCACGGTGTGCCCCTGTTTGTGCAGCTCCTGAAGCATCCCCAGCACCTCCCGGCCGGTATGGGAGTCCAGCGCGCCCGTCGGCTCGTCGGCCAGAATGATGGGCGGGTTGCGGACAAGGGCGCGGGCGATGGACACACGCTGCTGCTGGCCGCCGGAGAGCTGGTTGGGCTTGTTCCGGAGCTTGCTGCCCAGACCCACCTGCTCCAGTGCGGCGATGGCGCGGCGGCGGCGCTCGCTGCCGCCCACGCCTGCGTAGATGAGGGGGACTTCCACGTTTTCCAGCAGGGTCAGCTTGGGCAGCAGATTATACTGCTGGAAGATGAAGCCCAGCTTCTCGTTCCGGATGGCCGCCAGCTCACGGCGGTTCATCTTGCCGACGTCGCTGCCGTCCAGCAGATACCGGCCGTGGGTGGGCACATCCAGACAGCCGATGATGTTCATGCAGGTGGATTTGCCGGAGCCGGACTGGCCCACGATGGCCACGAACTCGCCCCGGTCTATCTTCATGGAGATGTGGTCTGCCGCTTTGACGAGGGTGTCACCCATCTGGTAGTATTTGCAGACCTCGTCAAACTCGATCAGGGCGCTCATTCGTCGCCTCCTTCGGCAGACACCATCATGTTGCTGTAGAAGTCGGTCGCGCTGACCGTCGAGGTGTCGTAAGCGATGGTGTCGCCCTCCTGCAGGCCGCTCTTCACCTCGATGTAATCATCGTCGCTGATGCCGGTGGTCACTTTGACGTAGACATAGCCCTCGGGGGCGGTCATGGAGGCCTCGGCGTTGGCAGCGCTGGGCGAATCCTTCGTCACCAGCACATAGCTGCCCCGGACGAGGGCGGCGTTGGGCAGGGCCAGAACGTCCTTGACGCTGGCGGTGGTGATCTTGGCCGAGGCATTCATGCCGGGCAGCAGATCGCCCATCTCGTCGATGCGGACGGTGACGGGGTAGCTGGTGGAGCCGTTGGCCGTGGTGCCGGCCACGAGGATGCTGCTGATGGTGCCCTTATAGGTCTCGCCCGGGACGGCGTCGGCGGTGATCTCCACCTCCTGCCCGACCTTGAGCGAGCGGATCTTCAGCTCGTCCACGTTGAGCTTCAGTTCCAGATAGCTCATATCGTAGATGGTGCAGAGGTTCTGCATAGCTGCGTCGTTGGCGCTGAGCTTATCGCCGGCTTTGACCTTTTTGTCCACGATGGTGCCGCTGATGGGCGCATCGATGGTGTAGTGGCTGATGTTCCGCTCTGCGGAAGACATCCGCAGCTCGGCAGAGCGAAGATTGTCGGCGGCGTTCTGGGCCTGCTTGTCCAGATCCTTGCCGGTGATGCGGAGGAGCACATCGTCCTGACGGACGGTGCTGCCCTCCCTGACGCAAAGCTCGGACACGGTGCCGGAGGCAGCGGCCACGACGGTCTCCTCGCGCTGGTAGGCAAAGTGAGCCGAGTTGAGGGAGCTGACGCCGTTCACCTGCGCCACTGCGGCCTGCGCGGTGGTCAGGCTGCCCGTGTTGGGCACCGCGATGGTGACGGTGCAGGTCATGAGGCTGGCGTCACCGGAGGGGTCTGCGCCCGATACCGAGCGGATGGTGCCGTTCAGCACCTCAAAGGTGGTGTCCGGCATGACCTGCGCGGCCTGACCGACGGCGAAGCTCTGGGCCTCGGCGGCGGGGAAATCCACGGCCAGCAGCATCACAGAGGTGTCGCGGACGGTGGCGACGGTCTGACCAGCCTGCACCGCATCGCCAGCGGCCACGGCAAAGGAGCTGACCTCGCCGCTGATCTTCGTGCGGACATTCCGGGCGTCGGCGGCGTCATCGTAGCTGCGCTGGGCCTGAGACACTGAAAGCTGTGCGCTCTCGAGGTCGCCCTCCACATCCGAGCTGTCGATGACGTAGAGGACATCGCCCTTCTGGATGGTGTCGCCCAGCTCGAAGTCAGCGGTGAGCACCGTGCCGGTGACGAGGGACTTGACGGTGTAGGAATCGGCGGCATTGATGGTACCGCTGCCGTCGTAGACGTTCACAATGTCGCGGCGTCCCAGCGCCTCCTGCACATACGCCATGTCTGCCGATGCACTGCGGCTCCTGCGGGGGATGACCACCACCGCCAGCACCGCCACGGCCACGACCGCCGCGATGCAGCGCTTTTTGTGGGTCCGGATAAAATGGAGCACCTTATTTTCCCCGCCGGTGTTCTCCTGCGGAGAGGCGTCCTGTGTCTTTTTGTTGAAACCTAGCATGAAAAGCCTGACCTCCTGTGATTTTTCCTGTAGACCTGTGATAAAGAAGAATGCATTCCTCCTGCGTTCATCGCTCTGCGCCCTTCCCTCTGCACCCGCAAAAATCATCCCACCTGCGAGTTCCTGCTCCGGGTCAGCTGCGCAAATCAATGTCATGATACCATCTTATAAAACGGACTACAAGGAAGATTTCCTGCACGATTTGCAACTTTTTTGAAAATTTTTCCACTGTCCTGAATATCCCGGGAAATAAAGGCTCCTACCCGGGGCAGATCCTCCGGGCGGGAGCCTTGCTGTTTTTTACGTCTGCTTACAGACAGCCGCATGGCAGGCGGAACAGGCTCATCTTGCAGGAAATGAAAAACAGGAAGCTCCCGCCTGCTGGGTATCCGTAAAACAGTTTTCGAAAAATGACACGGCAACTGCCTGTCAG
>ENA-UONS01003311-UONS01003311.1-human-gut-metagenome-genome-assembly--contig:-CS19-NODE-3311-length-11209-cov-6.629729_pt1 | contig 11209 bp, 8 predicted proteins | sample MGYA00242458_ERZ724005 | MGnify/ENA metagenome assembly ERZ724005
AACAAAGAAGCGGCGCAGATCAGCCCGTGGGGGTGGGCTGGTCTGCGCCGCTTCTTTGGGTTTTGGAGGGGTGGGGACACGGGAGCAGGAATGCGGACTGTGGCCACACGCCGACAAAACCAGGGGTTTCCAAAGGGGGGCTTGGTCTCCCCTTTGGCACACGACCTTGCTTGCAAGGTGTAGTGTGTTATACCTGCTGGCGCGGCTGACAGGGAAAGCGGGGTGCGATGCGGTTTGCACCCCGCTTGCGCTGGCAGGAAAGTGGGCGGTGGTTTTGTGGCCGGGAGGGAGCAAAACCATTGTCCATTTTCAGTAAGCGACAGCAGGTATACAGCTTATCTAGTTGATCCGTTGCAAATAGCCTTAAAATCGCAAGAAGTACACCTAGTCTTTGATGCGCATAAAGGAAAACGCCCTTGCTTTATTGCGGTTACCGTGTTAGCGATTTGATGCTTCATATTTTCCATTTGTTCTTCCGAAAGCTCTACATCTTCTTTGATGTGAGGTTGGTTAGCATACAAGAAATGTGCAGTTGCTTTTAACGGTTCAAGTCCGAGAGCGTCCTGAGTTGCAATCGCATACATTTGCAGTTGTTGCTGGACATGGCTGCGACGTTCAGCAGCAGCTAAATCATCCCCAGATTTGCCTGTTTTAAAATCAACGATTTCCACCTTAGCTTCATTTTCGCCTGCTGGATCGGCTTTATTTAACAAATCGATTGTTCCGCTTATCATTGCGTCGCCAATAATAAATTCGAAAGGCTTTTCTGCATGAAGGACTTTGCTTCGAAGTTCAGGGTCATCATGGAGATAGTTTTTCAGAATACGTTTAGCAGCAGCCTTCATTGCTTCTAGTGGCTCGCCGCGGGTATATCGCAAATTGAAATGCCCGTCTACCTGGGATTCTATCCATGCATCATCAACATTTGAATTCGGCAAAGTTTCATGCAACAACGCCAGCAAATTATGAATTTGCTGGCCATAGCCATAACTTTCATTTACGCCGGGACTAAATCCCATAAGCCTACGAAGCAAATAGTCTTTTGGGCAATCCCAATAATAACGCAAATCACTAAAATTCGTTGGTAATATCGTTGCATCTATCGGAACAGAGGGATCAATACGATTCGGCCTGGAAAACACAGTCTGTGGATCAGTGCAGACATAATCATGTTGAATATTTGAAGCAAATTGCGAAGTATGTGTACGAGTACATTCTATACCGCTAATGAACAAATATTTTTTGCTTCTAGTCAGTGCAACATACCAAAGACGCAATTTTTCATCAAATCTTTCTTGCGCTTCTGGAGAGTTGTTTCTAACGCTAACTCGGCCAGTACATTCATCTGATTCCATCAGGTGTTCGGTTCCACGATTCCTTCTTTGCGAAGGAAAACGCCGATTGGTTAAGGTTGGGATGAAAACGACTGGCCACTCTAATCCTTTTGCTTGATGTATCGTGGAAATTTGAACTGCATCTTGCGCACCAAGATCTTGATGCCGAATATCATTAGCTTCTCGTGTTGCCCAATATCCCAAATAGTACGCGAAGTCCCTCATATCATAGGGCGTTACCCATTGATGAACCGACTCGAAATCCAGAATAAGTTCACTAAAGCGACCTAAGTTATACAAAATATTTTCTGGGACATCATTCTTATTAGTTCCGAGTACCTCCAACAACTCATAAAAGAGTTCTTGCGGAAAGATACGCCGGCTCAAGTGATAACGGATGCGTGCTTGAGGATCAAGCATTCGTTTGAATAGAACTTTCTTCTGAGCAATCCATCCAAATAAAGTATTGCTGTCGGCGTACGGTAATGCACCAATCCGGTTGAGAAAGTCTACATTTGTGCGAATGACATCTCTGGTAGCGGCTTCGCCATAAAAAGTATATCTGTCAAATTGTTCAGGGTCTGGAGTCACATATTGACTGTCAAAAAGCAGACAAAATGCGGCGTGGACTACCTTAATCTCCGCACTTTCAAATAAGCCCTTTGAACCTTTTATAATGTATGGAATACTTCTACGATCAAGTTCATCCGTTATGGCTTTAGTATAATTCAAACTACGGCACAAAATAGACATATCTGCGTAAGATAATCCTCTCAAAGTGCCAGCAGAATTCCAAGGAATGCCCAACAACTCTTGAATTTTATCAGCAATAAAAGTTGCTTCTTGATTCTCACTACTAAAAGTGCAATTCCAGACATCGCCGTGCTCCGCCATTGTTTCTTCGAATTGGTTTGTTGCGGCGTTATAATGCTGTGCTTTCATTGTCTTTGGCAGACGCCGATGTAATCCTAAAATGTTTCGTCTACCAATACGCTGCCCTGATACGGCGGCGTTAGCGATTTCGACAATGGCGTGGGATGATCTAAAATTGGTGGATAAGGTAATTCGATTTACAGAAGGGTATCGGTCTTCAAACGTTAGAATATTTGTAACGGTTGCGCCACGGAAGCGATAAATTGCCTGATCGTCATCGCCGACTGCACAAACTGCCGCAGTTTGCCCATCGTTGCTTAAAAGTCGGATAAGCTGTTCTTGACGGTCATCAACGTCCTGATATTCATCCACAAAAATGTTAGTGAAGCGGTTCTGTACCTGAGCGCGAATAGCTTCATTGCTCTCAATCACACTAGTCAATTCGGCTATAATCTCATCAAAGGTAAGGAAACAATTCGGGCGCTGTTTGATGAAATTTTGATATTGATGGACAGAATTAATCAAATCCTGGTTTTTTAAATTGTCTACATCTAGATTTTCTCTGTATATTATATTTAGCGTTTCAATAAAGCGGCGGATAGTTTCAATTTTGGAATTCGCTCCTTGTAATTTGTCTAGCCCAAAATCGAGATACTTAGATACGATAATAGCCGCTTGGCGCTTTTCATCAATAATATCGTAATTTCTGTAGCTTGGGTGTATTTCTTTTAGGAGCTGTAAGCTAAAGCTATGTATGGTCCCAATATATATTTCACCTAGAGACGCATCATCGATCCGTCCTTCTTCACGCAACGACGCCAGCTCTTTTCTGATACGTGATTTCAATTCCCCGGCTGCCATATCAGTAAAAGTAAAGGCAATAATACTTTCTTTGGGTACCCCTTCGGATACAAGCAAAGCAATTCTGCGCGAAAGAACTTGAGTTTTTCCGCTTCCTGCACAGGCAATTATGAGCAGGTTTCCACCGCGATAGTCAAGGGCTTCTTGTTGGTTTTTTGTATAGATCATAGCTTGTCTCCTTTATTTGAGAGAAAAATCAAAGCTAAGTTTTTTGCAAGATTTACAGGAACTGCGTTTCCTATTTGTCTTGCTATTTGTCCGGAATTTCCATAAAAGCGATAATCTATCGGAAAAGTTTGTAGAAGTGCGGCTTCACGCAAAGTAATTGCTCTGTCAAAAACAGGATGTGCGTACCGCCCTTTGGTTACATCGGTGCATCCTGTAGTTAACGTAGGTGCCACTGTGTCCCACCGCATACGTCCATAAACATCGCAATAATAAGTTGCTTCGCCTGTATCATCAAGTTTCTTGTGGCACTGCAACCTCAAGTGAGCTGGAAGCTCGTCACGACTTCCTCCGTCATGGGAAATATGTCGCAATCTATCAATTGTTATCTTACTATGTTTTCTACAAACATGAAGCGAGTCTTTGGGATTGATGAACCCAGCCGCCGGTAAATCCCCGATTGCATCTCGAACAGTTATTCTATGTCCAGTTGGAGTAGTAGGTGACGGCAAATCAACCATTTTTTTTCGAGAAGCGACGATAACGCACCTTACTCGTCTTTGAGGAACACCATAATCTGCAGCATCAATTTGCTTCGGTTCGCTCAAATTATATCCTAATTTTGAAAATTCGGATTTTAACTGGTTGATTACGGTAGAGTTTTTTGTTATACCCGGCACATTTTCAAAGAGCACATACTTAGGTTTTAATGCTTTAGTGAAACGAACAGATTGGAGTATTAAATATACGCGTTCGTCTGGCTTTTTGGATTTATTTAGGCTGCTAAATGGCTGGCAAGGAGCACATACCACCAACAAATCTAGTTTGCGTTTTCCTAAAATTGATTTGAGGGAACGAGCACTAGTTTTACAGATGTCTTTTTCAAGAAGACTAACTTCTGGATGATTTAAACGATATGTTTGACAACATATCGGATCGTTATCTACCGCTGCAATAACTGTAAAACCAGCTTGCTTAAGTCCTTCTGTAACGCCGCCACAGCCGCAAAATAAATCTATGGCAAGAACTTCGTTTGCCGTGTTCTTTTCATTAAACTTGCTTTGGTCCAAATAATCACCCTCTTATCTGCCCGGATATCTTTCTACGCTCAAAATCTGTTTAATTTTTTCAACTGTACCATCTAAGTTTTTCTTTTGCAACTCGCACTCCCAAATCCGCAACACGGTCCAACCGCGAGCCTCAAACATAGCCGTCACTTCTTTGTCGTGTTTTATGTTCCGTTCACGCTTTTTTTGCCAATATTCCTGATGATCGGCCGGTCGAGTGTTTCGACAATCATGCCCATGCCAGAAACAGCCATCCACGAACACGGCAATCTTTTTCTTGGGGAAAATGAAATCGGGGTGGCCCTTTACCGGGTAATTTCTCCGCCAACCTGTGATTCCGTTCTGCTTGAATATTTCAATCAGTCGTAGTTCCGTAGACTTGTTCTTTTTAGACTTGATCTGCCGCATGACGTCAGATCGCTTTCCCGCATCAAAAATGTCTGCCACGACAAATCACCTAGCTTCAAACTCTATACGGAGACTGGGATCGGTTTCCGCTTCCAACACGATTTTGTTGTATCGGTCAATGATGCCGGAGAGCGTGGAATTCCGTTTTGACTCGTCAAAGAGACTATGTTCATAAACATTGGCAGACAAGAACTGCTGAATATCCCACACCTCTACGCGGCCAGCCAGCCCAGCGTCCTCAGCAAGATTAAGAGCGGTATGTACACGCTCAAAAATCGTGATGATGACAGGGTGGCAGCCAGCGCGGAGATTGGCCTTACATTTTTCAATCAGCAACGCGCCGGGCATGGTCGTACAATGGATAACCGTGCTGCCGATGACAAAATCACCGTTGCGATCCGTGGGACCGTCAGCCACAGACGCTCCATGGATTTCAAAAGAATTTTCCGGCATAATCAAACAGAGCTTCGCCGCTACAAGGTGCTGCAACACAGTACCGAGATACTGCGTGCCTGGATTTTGCTTCTGGCGCTTTTTCGCCTGCTCAAACAGTTCGTCCAGATTTGCGCCGATCGTTTTGGAAGTATCGGCGGTTAGCACGAACGGTTGATTTCTAAAGTATTCGCGCACCTGCTCGGCCCAGAATTCCTCGACCACGGAAAAATCCACGGATTCCTCTGCGTTCCATGCGTTCAAAAAGTCCACATACTTGATCATCAGTCCCATGCTGCCTCTGCTGGTTCTCCCGCCTTCGGAGGACAGCTGTTGGGTTATACCGTGTTCTTTCAGTATCTTTTTCAGATTGGCCCCGCCAAGCCCGGCGACTTGTCCTTTACTGCTCGTTTGGAAGTCGTCTGGATTCAGCGGAAAGTTCTTGTCTCTCACCATGCGGGTAAACTGCACAACCAGAGACAGTGGACCCTTCGTAGTAATATGGTTTTCAGATTGAAACGCTTTCAAGCGTTCCTCAGGACTAATCATCGTATACCGCCTCCGCAATTTTTGTTAGGAATCGTTCCCCTATAAACTGCGCGACCGGCGCGGCCACAGCGTCGCCCATCGCTTTATATCCGTCGTTATAGCTACCGGGGAGCACAAAACTGTCCGGCGCTCCCATCAGTCTGGCTGCTTCGCGCACGGTCAAGAGGCGCGCGTGTGTTTCTCCACCTTTTTTGACTACCAGATACTGTTTACTGCTACCACCCTCCGGCGTCCGCAGGCAACCGGCGATTCCGTCAAAGCGCAACTCTAATTGTTGGGTTCCATTTCGAGTTCTGCGGTATCCTGTAGCGTATACAGTGTCGTGTTCCTGCAATTTTGCCTGGTGCCGTTTTGGAACAAGCCGCAAAGCATCGTCTTTATCAAACGGCACGCCATCCTCGACAATATCTTTGAGCGACACCATTCGGCGAGAAGGTTTTTCTGTGTGCCACCACACCCAGCCTGGCAGTTCTTGGCCCAGTTGCATAGCGGCTTTGTTGTGCAGCCAGCAAGGTCCGGTTCCGACCAGTTCCTCTGGAATAGAGCAGCTTTCGTGTACGGCGATAATAAATACCCTGGGCCTGGATTGGGGGACAAAATGGGAGGCGTTTAGCAAAATGGCCCCGCAATGATACCCGCGATCAACGAGCGCCATATGGAGAACACGGTAGTTATTTCCACCATTTGTAGAGAGTAGCCCCGCCACATTTTCTAACAAAAGAATTTTAGGCTTATTATCCATCTCGTCTAGTACACGAAGCCATTCCCAAACCAACCCGCTGCGCGACGCGTGGATTCCGCCAATGGAACCGGCCAGAGATAAATCCTGACAAGGGAAACTGGCCCACGAAAGGTGAGCGAACGGTAAGTCACGTCCCTTGATGTTCTTGATGTCGTCAAGAATAAACCGCTCGAACCCGAAATTGGCTTCATAGACAGCGGCTTTCTGTTCGCTGATGTCATTCGCCCAAACAGGCATAAACATTCCTTTTAGACCATACGCAACGAGACCGCTGCCGGCAAAAAATTCGTGCATCGTCCAAGGAGCGGAAGATAAATTAATATTTTGTTTTTGATATTTGGTGCTTTGGAGAATCATTTCTTTCCCTACCCTGTCCTCTTTTATCATTTGTCGGCTTTTCTGCGTTTTCTGGAATAACCCAAATCCGACTCATACGTGCCGCCCCGGCAATTCGGTTTGCTTTGCACAAAATTTGGACTTGCCGGGGAGTCACGCCCCATTTTTCAGCGGCTTCCTGTACCGTCATATATCCGTTCACTTGTGACACCTCAAAGTCTGTCTCATGGGGTAATATTAAACCATTATTAGTATATTCGTTTAAGCGAAATTAGGCAAGGGCTTTTTAAGCGAAAGAACACAACTGCTCGTATACACAGCAAAAAATATTTTTGAATTTTAGGAACAAAAAGTATATATTTATGTCGTAAATAATTAGATAATTTATTAAGCGAGAAAGGAGGTCAGCCCTATGGACGAACCACATCCGCACATCCAAGTAACGTTTCCCTTTGACAGCAACATCCGCTATCTACCTCTTGTCTATCTTATCCCGGTAGACCAGATCGTCAGGTATCCTACACTGAATACACTGCCACGGTGTCTATCTGAAATAGCGGTATCCAAACCAATGATGGACTTGCTCGACAGCGACGCTTTCTTGAAGGACATCATGGACGCCATAGCTGCTTTGACTTTTCCGCACTTTGGCTTTGGCGGGTGGAAAGAACACTACACCGGCTACTGTCCAGTTTGGCGGCTATCCTATGCGCTGCCCCTTTGGGCCAGTTTAATGGAGCAGGAATGTGGGTGGGGCTTGCAGCTTTTATTCCGCATGAAACCCGGAACGCAAATTCCCTTCCCAGATGCTGAGCAGGTAAGGAAATTATTTGCCCGTGTGGTGAAGCGTGCGATTGCAGGGCAGGGGTGGCAACCAATTTTGGACATCGTGCGAGAAATGCCCTGCGATGAAGATTTTGAAAAATGGGACACCAACGCCCGCAAAGACTTTCTCCGCAGGTGGTATCACACCCGTTCCAAGAAGGTGCAGACCGTTTCTCTGGAAGGAATGCTGGAAAGTAGCGATGACGACAGTCCTATCTTCCATATTCCAGACCCAAGCCAAAATGTAGAGGAATATGTGATCGCTAAGGACTTTGTGGAACGGTTTTTAGCCACCTTGACGGAGAAGGATCGGCAGATTGTTGAGCTAAGACAGGATGGATTCACTTACGAGGAAATTGCAGACAGGCTGGGGTATAAAAACCACAGCGGAGTTATCAAACGAGTGGAGGCGGTAAAAAAGAAACTTCAAAAGTACAGACGCAGCGTATGAAAGCCACGCAGACCAAAAGGTTGTGCGTGGCTTTTTTCGCTCAAGCAGGATGAAAAAAGGTGAAAATCCCCCCCGAATTTTTGAAGGATCGCCGTTGAATGAACGATTGATAGATTTTGTATCGGTTATTTGCCGGAGAGCGCGCCACCGTGAAGCGAACTGAGTTCACGGTTTGGCGGGCTTTTTTTCGTTCCCGGCAAATCTTGTACAAAACAACGAAACCGAACATTGCCCTTTGTGGGGCAGACATGGAAAGGAGAGAGAACAATGGGCATTCGAGAAGAAATCAAGTCCTATATCGTCCGTTCTGGCATGACCATGACAGAGGTGGTGGATAGGCTGTACGACGATTACGATTGGAGCCGCAGCGTCCCCAATCTATCCGGCAAGTTGCGTCGGGGTTCCCTGCGATACCAAGAAGCCGTGGAGCTTGCGGATGTGCTGGACTATGACATTGTCTGGGTCAAGCGCAAGCGGTAAGGAGGTACAATGGCACAAAAAGCACAGCACGCAATTTTACGCTTTGTCAAACACAAGGCGGGGCCGGCAGGGGCATTGGAAGCCCACCACGAGCGTACAAAGGAGCGGTACGCCAGCAACCCTGACATTGACATCAGCAAAAGCAAGGACAATTTTCACATTATCCAGCCTACACAGAAGTACCGAAAGGAAATTGACACTCGCATCAAGGCGGCGGGCTGCCGTACCAGGAAGGACAGCACCATGTTTGTGGACACGCTGATCACCGCCAGCCCCGAATTTTTCACAGGACGGAGCAAGAGGGAGATACAAGCCTACTTTACGGAGGCGGTGGCTTTCATGGAGAAGAAGGTGGGCCGGGGTAACATCTTTTCCGCTGTGGTACACATGGACGAGAAAACACCTCACCTCCACCTGTGCTTTACTCCCATCACAGAGGACGGGCGGCTGTCTGCAAAGGAGATTTTGGGCAATCGGGCGCAGCTATCCCAATGGCAGGACGAGTTTCACGCCCATATGAAAAAGGCGTTCCCCGTCCTCAAACGAGGCGAGAGCGCCCTTATTACCAAACGCAAGCATATTCCCACATGGCTGTTCAAGCAGTCCATAGACCTGACCCGCCAGCAGCAGGCCATTGAGAAGGCGGTGTCCGAAATCGGAGTGATGAACGCCGGGAAGAAGCGAGACGAGATTTTGGAGATGGTGGGGCCGTACTTTACTCGACTGGAAAAACACTTGGGACAGATGAAAAAGTATCAGGCTACCATTGATTATCTGACTCAGGAAAATGCAGGTCTGTGGGAAAAGGTCAACGACGAAAAGAGCATCCAGAAGAAGATGGAGGTGTTGACACTGAAAAAGGAAAACGAGCGGCTGCGGCGTTTTGTGGACAGTATTCCCCCGGAAGTGCGTCGGGTACTCCGAGAGCAGCAGCGCCAGCAGAGACCTAAAGATCACGAGCTGTAAACCATCTTTGAGAAACACGGAGGTACATTTGGGTAGAAGAAAAAAGCTGATTAACAACACCGATATTCCCCAGCACCAGATCGAAGCGATAGCCCGCTGCATCCTGCCGGACATCCTCGCTTTCTACGAGAGCGAGGAAGGGCAGTGGGAGTTTTCTGAATGGAAGAAGCAGAGAGAAATGGAGAAGCAAGAGGCAAAAACAGAATAAGGGCATAGCAAAAGCGGGGTGTCATCCGAAAATGGTGACACCCCGCCTTTTTTTGCGTTTATATGGATTTCTTCTTTTTCCGTGGGCCTCTTGGCTTGGAAGTGGGCTTGCGCTCCACGCCGTTGCGGAAATGGGTGGTTTCATAGCGGTCAAAGAAAACAATAAATCCGAACCCATCACCGATTGGAAATAGGTTCGGATTATATTGGTTTGGTGCCGGCGGCGGGGCTCGAACCCGCACGGTGCTGCCACCGAGGGATTTTAAGTCCCTTGCGTCTGCCTGTTTCGCCACGCCGGCACACTCCGTCACATCGTACCACCGCAGCCGACACCTGTCAAGCACAGGAAATCGAATACCCGACACGCGCCTCTTGCATCCGGTCAGAAAATTTGATAAAATAATAAATTATTTCTATTAGGTATCGTTTTTGGATTCGAGGCACATTGCACTTATGAAATACCGCAACTGGCAAATTCCATACACGGCGCCGCAGCCGCCGGAGGCATTGCTGCGGGCGGGCTACTCGCCGCTGCTGGCGGTGCTGCTGGCCCTGCGCGGGTATGCTGACCCCGGGCAGGCGCGCGATTTTCTCAGCGGCGGCGACCAGAGCGTGTTCGACCCCATGCTCCTGCAGGACATGGACAAGGCCGTCGCGCGCATCCGCATCGCCATCGAGCGCCGGGAAAACGTGGCCGTGTTCGGCGACTATGACGTCGACGGCATCACGTCCACGTGCGTGCTCACGGACTATCTGCGCCGGCAGGGCGTGCCCGTGCATCCGTACATCCCCGACCGCATCGAAGAGGGCTACGGCCTGAACATGGACGCGATCACGAGCCTCCAGCGCACGAGCGACATCACGCTCATCATCACCGTTGACTGCGGCATCACCGCCATCGACGAGACGAACTATGCCCTGCAGCGCGGTATTGACATGGTCATCACCGACCACCACGAGTGCAGCGGGCAGGCGATCCCGAACGCCGTGGCCGTCGTGGACCCGAAGCGCCCCGGCTCGCAGTATCCGAACAGCGGGCTCGCGGGCGTAGGTGTGGCGTATAAGCTTTTGTGTGCGCTCGAGGGCGGCAGCGAACAGGTGCTGCGCAAATACGGCGACCTCGTCGCCATCGGCACGGTAGCGGACGTGATGCCCCTCACGGGCGAGAACCGCTACCTCGTGGCGCAGGGGCTGGCGCAGATCAATGCCCGCCCCCGGCCGGGCATCCGCGCGCTGCTGCACGAGTGCGGCGCGGAGGGCCGCCCCGTCACGGCCACGACCATTGGCTTCACGCTCGCGCCGCGCATCAACGCGGCCGGCCGCCTGGGCAAGACGGCCGTCGCGGCGCTGCTGCTGCTGACAAAGGACGACGGCGAGGCCGACCGCTACGCCGCCGGGCTCTGCCAGCTCAACCGCGAGCGGCAGGCGCTCGAGCAGCAGATCTGGGAGGAGGCCTCAGCCATCGCGTGCCGCTACCCGCCGCGGATGCCGCTCGTGCTCGCGAGCGACTCGT
>ENA-UONS01003330-UONS01003330.1-human-gut-metagenome-genome-assembly--contig:-CS19-NODE-3330-length-11133-cov-36.909731_pt1 | contig 11133 bp, 9 predicted proteins | sample MGYA00242458_ERZ724005 | MGnify/ENA metagenome assembly ERZ724005
TGCTCCTTCCGCGTGCAGCTTTTTGGTGCTTCGCCTAAGCCCTTGTTTGCTCCCCACAACTTTCCGTGAAGAACCAGGCTTTTTGCCCTTTTCCCTCACTGGAACAAGGACATAATCTCCTGCGGCGACAGTCCGCCCACCATGGATTCCCCCGGCTTAATCAGCTGGTCAAACAGCGCTTTCTTCCGCTGCCCCAGCGCAACCACCTGCTCCTCAATCGAAGCATGTGTTACCAGACGAATCACCTCTACCTTGCGCGTCTGCCCGATGCGGTACGCGCGGTCGGTTGCCTGATCTTCCGCCGCCGGGTTCCACCACGGGTCGTAGTGAATCACCATGTCCGCGCCCGTCAGGTTCAGGCCCGTACCGCCCGCCTTGAGCGAAATCAGGAAAATCTGTCCCTGCCCCGCGTTGAACTGCTCCGCCATCTCTACGCGGCGCTGTGCGGGCGTGTCGCCATCCAGGTACATCGTTTCATAACCCGCATCATCCAGCTCGCGGCGAAGGATTTTGAGCATCGAGGTGAACGCGCTGAACAGCAGCACACGCCGCCCCTTCGCAATCGCTTCCGGCAGCATATCCAGCAGCATATCCAGCTTGCCGGATGTACCCGTATAGTCGTCCAAAACCAGCGACGGATGACAGCAGATTTCGCGCAGCTGGGTAATCGCCGCAAGCACCTCCGTGCGCCCACGCTCGAAGCCCTTTTCCTTGACGATGGAGTCCACGCGCTGACGCAGCCGCATCATCGTCGCCTCGTATACCTTCGCCTGTTCCGGGCTCATCTGCGCCGTGAACACGGATTCGATCTTGTCCGGCAGTTCGGTCAGCACTTCCTTCTTCAGGCGGCGCATGAGGAACGGGCTGATGCGCCGGCGCAGATCCTCCGCGTCCGTTCCATCCTGATAGCGGCGCAGGAACGCGCTGTAACTGAGCAGATACCCTGGCAGGACGAAGTTGAAGATGCTCCACAGTTCGCCCACGCCGTTTTCCAGCGGCGTACCCGTCAGGGCAAAGCGCGTCTGCGCCTGCAATTGGCGAACCGCCTGCGCGCCCTTGCTGCCCGCGTTTTTGATGTGCTGCGCTTCGTCTAAGATAGCGAAGCGGAACTCAATCGTCGTCAGCTGCTCGATGTCCTGCCGAATCAGCGGGTAGGACGTAATCAGCACATCCACGTCGTGCGCTTCCTTGACGTGGCGAATCTGGCTGGCGCGCTGTGCCGCCGAACCGCCCAGCACCATCACCGACAAATCCGGCGCAAAGCGGCCAAGTTCGCTCAGCCAGTTATACGTCAGCGTCGTCGGCGCGACAACAAGGCTAACCTGCCCTTCCTGCCGCGTCGCCATCAGCAGCGCAATCACCTGCACGGTTTTGCCCAAGCCCATGTCGTCCGCCAGCACACCGCCCATGTGCAGCCGGTCAAGCGCCAGCAGCCATTGGAAGCCGCGTTCCTGATACGGGCGCAGGCTTAAGCCGTCGGGCAGCTTCACGTCCTGCACCTTGCCGGGGTCGGTCAGCAGGCGAACGGTTGCCTGCGTTTTTTCATCCACCTCGATGGGCAGTCCAAGGCTCTCCAGCAGGCTTTGCAGATAGCACGCACGGTACGCCTGCAGGCGGATGGTGTCGTCCCCCATCGCGACCGACTCCGCCCCCTCCGCCTGCGCCGCCTCGAAGATGGAATCCGCCAGCGGCAGCCACTCGTCCATCGCGGACAAATCAAGGAACGAGCCGTCTTTCAGGCGGAAATAGCGGCGGCGGCGCGCCAATGCTTCCATAATTGCGAGGATTTCCTGCGCGGGTTCGTCGTCCTGGGTGAATTTCAGTTCCAGCGCCGAGCCGTTCAAGCGCATTTTGCCCGCAAATTTCGGCTTTCGCGGCGTCATGCGCTTGAAGTCGTTGGACAGGTACACTTCCGCCAGTTCCTGCAAATGCTGCAAGCCTTCGCTGACGAAGTTGAAAATGGCTTCCTGCCCCGTCAGGTACACATGCCCTTTGCTGACGATGAAGCCCGCCGCCCCCAGCGCATCCAGCACCTTGCGTTCCGCCGCCGCGTCGCGCAGGAGCAGTTTTTCGCCACGCGGGAGATTCTCCGGCAGGGGCGTTTCGTCAAACGGGTCAATGGTGCGATCGCCATAGCGGAACTGTGCCCGCGCCACCACATCGCGTCCATTGGCAGAACGGTCAAGATACACACGCGCCACCAGCGGCAGTTGAATCAGCTGACGGCGCAGCTCATCGGAGATTTCCACCAGCCCGGTCAGTTTCAGGAACGGCACAAGTTCACCCATCACACGCGCCGCCTCGCGCACGGGATAGTCGAAGCTGCACTGTCCGCCCAACTGCTCCTGATACAGCACGCGCAGCACGCCGCGCTGCTGCTCCTCCACCGCCACGACGTTCTCCCCCACCAGCGCGAAGGAACAGGACGGCAGCAGCGGACGGAATTCCTTGGGGAACATGGCAACGACCGTCAAGCCGTGCAAGTCGCTGGAGACGCGGAACTGCAAGGGGATTTTCCTTGCGCGCACAGGCTTGACCGCAACCGTCTTTTCCCCGACCTTCAGGCGAAACGGCGTGTTCATCAGCTCCCGCAGGATTTCCTCCGCGAACGGCTCCGGCAGCGCCAAATCACGCTGTTCCGCGCCGCGCAGGAGCGCGCCAGCTTCCTTCTGTGCCAGACACAGCGCGCGCAGAATCTTCAAAATCCGCTCCTGCACCGTGCCGAAGCGCATCCATTCCGGGTGAAACACGAAGCCCTTGCCGTACTCCACAGGCGTCTGCGTGTCAATGGCATCAATCATCTGCGGAATCGACTTGACCACATACAGGCGTTCTTCACCAATCAGCAGGCAAATGCGGATGCGGGGCGTAATCTGGTCGCGCACAGGTTCGAGTGTCAGGCGAACCTCCATGTGGATGGTACCCTCCTCCGGCAGCGCGCGATCCATTGCCGCCATCAGCTTCGGGCCGGCAGCCTCCGCCTTGCGGCGCACCATATCGCCCATTGCGCCTTCATCCTGACACTTAATCATTGCCGCCACCACATGCCGGCACGCGCCGGCTTCCTCATAAATCGGGCAGCTGCAGCGGCTTTCGCCGTCGTCGGTGAATACCACATCGTACATTTCGCCATCCGCGACCTTGCAGCTCAGGCGCTTTGCGCTCTTCTCCACAATATGCACTGCGCCGCTGTGATACAGCCGTTCGCCGTAACGGGTTTCCGTTTCGCCCGCCAGAACGCGCAGGGTGTAGGGGACTTGGGTCATGCTTGAATCACACTCACACTTTCTGAAAGCCCAAAGGCGAAAAAGATCCTTCGAGCCAAAATTGCAACCCTTATTCTTTCTACGTTTTCGGCGAAATTCCTGCTTTCAGGCGGAAGGTTTTTCATCTTTTTTTGACGCTGGATGCATCCGGTTGACTTTCCGCACTTTTTTCCATCCTCGGCGTATGATGAAGGCAGAATCCTCCTGCCGTTTGTTCGGTGCTGCAATTTTCTATTTGGAAGGATGTGTTTGTGATGACTTTATCGCCCTTATCCGCCGCTATTCTCGCGACGCTGCTTATGTATCTGCTGACGGCGCTGGGTGCGGCGCTCGTATTCCCGCTCCGGCGATTTCACCCAAGCGTGATGAACCTGCTGATGGCGCTCGGTGCGGGCATCATGCTCGCCGCGTCGTACTTTTCGCTCCTTGCGCCCGCGCTGACGTCCGCGCAGTCCCTCCGCCAAAGCCCGCTCCTGATGTGCAGCGGCGGATTTTTGCTCGGCGGGCTGCTCGTGCTGTTGGCGGATGCGCTGCTTTCACGCCGGATGCGCCGAACGCCGCTGTCCGACGTGCGCCGCAGAACCGTTCTGCTGATTGGCAGCATCACCCTGCACAACATTCCCGAAGGCTTGGCGGTCGGCTGCGCGTTCGGTGCTTTGGCTTCTCCCGGCGGGGCGGCATGGCGCAGCGCGTGGATGCTTGCCATCGGCATTGCGCTGCAAAACTTCCCTGAAGGGGCGGCGGTCAGTCTGCCGCTCCGCCGCGACGGTTATTCCTGCCGCCGTTCGTTCTTCTTCGGACAGTTATCCGGCGCAGTCGAGCCGCTTGCGGGGATTCTGGGCGCACTGCTGGCGATTCGCGTCCGTGCCGCCCTGCCGCTGCTGCTTTCGCTCTCCGGCGGCGCCATGGTGACGGTCATCTTGGCGGAGCTTCTGCCGGAATGCCAAAAATGCCCGCGGCAGCGTCTGATGGTTCTCGCGACGCTGGCGGGCTTTGTCCTCATGATGGCACTGGATACAATGGGGATTGGGTGATAACGCATTAACTACGTTCAAGCACCCACGTCAATAGTTCTTCATAGCCAATCGTACCATCGGCTATATGGAGAATTACCTCTATCAGTTCTTCCTGCGTATAAAACAGCTCAATGCCGCTTTTTTTAAGGAGAATAAGCATGAGTTGCGTTCCTATCCGTTTATTTCCATCAATAAACGGATGATTCTTCACAAAACCAAAGCACAGTCTGGCAGCTTTTTGATACACCGATGGAAACAACTCAATCTGGTCATACGTCATAAAGGGACTTGCCAGCGCAGATTCCAGCAAGCCTTCATCCCGTACACCATACGAGCCGCCGGTTTTCTCAATCATCTGCTTATGCAGTGCAATGACGTTTTTCGCTGTCAGCCTAATCATTTGGCGAGCGCCTCATACGCAACCCGGTTTTTTTCAATAAGCTGTTCACCAAGCGCAAGCAATTCTTCGTCAGATGCTTCCTGATATTCCTCTGCACGGCTGAAATCAATTACCAAGTAGCGCGGCGCATTATTCTTCAAAATAACCGCCGAACCTTTCTCGTCAACCAGCCGCGCAACGCGCGAAAAGTCACGGCTTGCATCAGCAATAGATACCATCGTTTCAGACTGAATCATCATTGCTTCCACCTCCTGCTTTATATTATATCACACTTTGAAAGAACAATCAACGATTATTCGCTCTGCTTCCTCTCCACATACTCTTCCAGGCACTCCCCCGTCTCCCGCATCTCCATCGCCGCGTCCGTGCCAACGTAGCGGAAGTGCCACGGCTCATTCGTGATGCCGGTGATGGCGGTCTTGTCCGCCGGGTAGCGCAGGATGAATCCCCACTCCCAGCAGTGTTCTTCCAGCCATTTCGCCTGCTTCGTGCCGCCGAAGGACGTGCCCGGGACGGTGATGTCGAACGCCAGCCCGGTGTGATGCTCGCTGCATCCGGGTTCTGCGACGAGTTTGCGCGCCGCACTCCGCGCCTGTGCGCCAGTCATGCCCTGCTGACGATAGCTGTACACCTTGTCGTCGAACAGCTTCTGCTGATAGGCAACGCTCCGGTATCCCGCGCTGATCTGCCATGATGTCAGCCCTTCCGACTGCGCCTGCGCCAGCATTGCCAGCAGCGCATCCACCGCAATCTGCTCGCCCTCGATTTCGCTGCCCTTGATGCTCACGATGCTGCTGTCACAGTAGTCGCGCATGTTGACCAGCTGCTGCGGCTGATAATCATCAGGCAAAGGAGAATCCCGGTTGACCAGCAGCGGAAGCCCATCCGCCGTGAAGCCAACCGGGATTGCGTTTTCCGACTCCGCCGTCAGGAGGATCATATCGTCCTCCGCGGGAGCCTCCGTTGCTTGCGCGGCTTGGGTGGGCGCGGGCGTCGGTGTGGCATACGGCTGCGCGCTGTCAGAATAGAGAAGCTCGCGCGTATCTTCCCCCACGATGCCGTCCGCCGTCAGTCCATGCTGGCGCTGGAACAGCTGCACCGCCTCTTTTGTCGCCGGGCCGAACTGTCCATCGACGCTGCCGGTCAAATAGCCCAGCGCCTGCAAGCGCTCCTGCAATTGCCAGACGGCTTCTCCCTGCGCACCGGAACGCAGCACCGGCACGGGCGTGGGCAGGGATGGGTCAATCGTGACCTGCATGACGTTGCCGTACCCCGGAACGGGCGTCGGCGTGCGGCTCTGCTCCACCTGCACATCACCATAGAGCCGGATTTCACGCACGGCGAACACGATGACCGCGACCGCCAGTACGGCGAGCGCAATCATGGCAATCAGCCGTTTTGTCGTCATTCCTCCGCTGGATTTCTGCTGCACGCTTGTCCCCTGCCTTTCTTCTTTCCTGACCACAGTATACGCTATTTTGGGCGTTTATGCAAGAGGGGGGCGGAAAATGGGGGAAAGTGGTTCATGATGTATCAATACTATATTTTTATAATCAATATATTTAATATTTTATTTTCATTGTGTTTACACATTGTTCAAACATTTGTGCTACACTATACTCATATTGTTTTTTTTGAACAACTGTATTGTTGCTTTCCAATTTCCAGAACGGGCAAATCCGATTGAAAGGAGGGATGCAAACCCGTTCCGCGCCGCCGTCTCTGGAAATAGTATTACATCATAGAAAGGACGACACGCATGAAAAAGTTTTTTTCTTTGTTCTTGGCTGTACTGCTGATTTTCTCCTGCTGGACGGCGGCGACCGCCGAATCCATCGACGCCGTTTCCGGCGCGCCGCTGGACAACGACATTGAGATTGTCTACAAGGAGCATTTCGACGATATGGTGACGCACTATGCGGACGAGCTGACCGAGGCTGAACTACTGGTCAGCGCCGACGTGTACGACGCCATCGGCATGATTCGCTTCGATTCCGAGGACAGTCTGGCGGCACGTCAGCGCATCTACGGCATTGCGTCGGCGGACGACCTTCATGCCATCCTGACAGGCTATTTTGACCCGAACGATGCCGCTTACACGGCGGATACGGCGCTGGATGCGCGCTTGCAGGCGATTCTCGCGGCGTGCGGGCTGAATCCGGAAGACTACGACATCAGCGTCATCCGCAATCTGAGCGGGATGCCCGAACCCATCACGGGGACGAACTGGTACTGCACGCTCATCCGCAAGGGCGTCGAGGTAGCGGAGGACGAAACAAACCCGTATGACATGGTGATTGTGCTGTACGGCGACGAGATGACGGTGGGCGCATTTGTGCTGAATCCGGAGGTTTAACAAGGGCTAAAAAGACGGCAGGTGTGAGAAATTCTCTGCACCTGCCGTTTATTTTTGTTTTGGGATGGTCGGTCGCGCCAATGGGCGCGACAATATGCAAGTTGTGAATAGAGCAAGTTGGGGGCGCTCCTGAGGGAGCGCAAAGTTACTGGCAGGGACGCTTCGCTGCCTGCGCCTTTGTTGAGCGCATTTGGCATACTGGTCGCCCGTGAAACGGTTGGGGCGTTGCCCCAAACCCCACAAGGGGCGCCGCCCCTTGACCCTGCAAGGGAGGAAGAAAATGGGACGAATTCCCTCCCTTGACCCTTTTTGGCTGCCCGGCTTGAGTGCTTTTCCCTTACTTGTCTATTCCCTGCGCTTTGAGGCGCTCTTGGCGCTGGTTTAACCTACGCGCCCTCTGCCCCATCGCTTCCACCTGCTCCATGAACGCTTTCACTTCTTCCTCACTCATGCCCTCAAACAGCGCATCAGCCAGGTCATCCGCCATCCGCCGTATCGCCGTGCGGTACTGCATCGCTTTCTCCGTCAGATACACCCGCCGAATCCGTCGGTCGAACGTATCCACTTCCCGCCGCACAAGCCCTTTCTTCTCCAAGCCCTGCAGGCTGCGGGTCGTCGCGGCGCGATCCACCGTGTACGCCTCCGCCATCTCGTCCTGCGTGCGCCCGTCCTGCTCATACAGCAGCGCCAGATACAGCACGTCCGACGAGGTCAGCTTCTCGTCCAGCAATTCCCGGTTCAGAAACAGGTTCATCTGCCGAAACAGCACAATCACGGATTTATCCACGCGCATGGATTGTTCCTCCTCTTCGTTGTCACAACCCATTGTAGCGCATTTTTATTGACGTGTCAACAATGCAAAAGGAATTTCCGTCATTTTTTCTTGTTCCACAGCGCAAATCCGGCGGCACACAGCGCCAGCACGAAGCAGCCGCTGCTGTATATGGACAAGCCAAACACCTGCGGGCCGTTTCCTGCAACCGCGCCGCCGAAGATGAGCAGCCCCAGCGACAGCAGCATCAGGCAGAGCTTGCGCACCATGGCAATAACGAGCTTGCGGACGTCCTCGCCCGCGTGATGCTCAACGCCGAGATTCGCTTCGCCCTTCAAGCCTGTGCGCAGGATATCCGCCAGCAGCGCGGGGATTTCCAGCGACTTCCGGCTGCTCTCGTAGATGGCGCGGGCATCCTGCGTCAGGAGCGCACGCCAGTCCACGTTGTCAAACATCTGGTCGCCGATGCGCGCAGTGATGACATTCATGATGTTCAGTTCGGGGCTGAGGTCAGCGACGACGCCCTCAATCGTCGCCAGACCGCGCGCAAGCATCGTCAGGCTGCTGGGCATGGCGATGCCGTTCGTCTTCATGACGCTGGTCATGTCCTCGAACACTTCCGCCAAATCCATCGTGCCCAAATCCGCCGAGCCGTACTTATCCAGCATGGCCTCAATGTCGCGGTAGAGCTGCTTTTTGTCCGCCGTGCCGTGGAATTCGCCCAGCCCCAGCACCGCATCGCGCACAAGGGCAATATCGCCGCGCGCTACGCCGACAATCGCGTTGCCGATGAGCTTGCGTTCCTTCTCGTTCAGGCTGCCCATCATGCCCATGTCGAGCCAGACGATTTTGCCGTCGCGGATGCGGATGTTGCCCGGATGCGGGTCAGCGTGGAAGAAGCCGTCCTCCATAATCTGCCGGACGTAGTTGTCCGCCAGCTTCGCGCCGATTTCCGCGAGGTCGTAGCCCGCTTCCACCAGCTTGTCGTGTTCGTCGATGCCCATGCCGTCGATGCGCTCCATCACCAGCACGTTCGTTGTGGTGTACGCGCGGTAGAGAATCGGCGACGTGACGAACACGACGTCCTGATTCAGCGCGTGGAAGCGCTCCAGATTCGCCGCTTCGGTCTGGAAATTCATTTCTTCCTGCGCAACGACCCACATTTCGTCCAGCACCTGATTGAAGTCCACCAGACTGCTGGCGGGGGTGTACTTCAGCACCTTGCACGCCTGTTTGAGCAGGATGATGTCGCGGCTCATGACCTCGTGGATGCCCTCGCGCTGCACCTTGACAACAACGCTCTCCCCGCTCTTGAGGACGGCGGCGTGCGCCTGCGCGATGGACGCACTGCCCAGCGCCTTCTCGTCAAACGACGCGAACACTTCCTCCATCGGGCAGCCGTAGGAGGTTTCCACCACGCGCTGCACCTGCTCAAAGGGCATGGGCGACACGTTCGAGCGCAGCTTTTTCAGCGCCTCGCAGTAGTCCCGCGGCAGAATATCCGACCGCATGGAGAGGATTTGCCCCAGCTTGATGAACGTCGGGCCAAGATCCTCGATGATGGCGCAGAGTTTTTCCGGCGTGATGCCGTGCAGGATGTCATGCTTGCGCACCACGTCCACAATTTCGCGCAGGCGCTGGCGATTCTGGGCGATTGTCCGCTCCCGCTCCGTCTGATTCGCGCCGCGGCGGTTCTCGTTTTTCGGCGGATTGTCACTTTCAGGCTTTTCTGCCGCTTCGGTAGGGATTTCCGGCGTAACCGGCTGCTGTTCCTTCTCTGTCATATGCTGTCTGCCCTCAGTTCTCGGCCGTCTCGTCGGATGCCGAATCACCGGATGCCGGTTCACCGGATGCCGGTTCATCGGATGCCGGTTCATCGGATTCTGCCGATGCCGCCGTCTTTTTCGTCGCCTCGCGCGCCGCAATGTGGGCTTTCAGCGCCTCCAGCTGCTCATCGGAGAGCGAATCCACCGCCGAAATCACATCATCCGGCGGCGTGACAATCGTCACATTCTCGCGGATGGCATCCTTAATATTGTGCTTGAGTTCCTCGTTGAGCACCTTGCCCTGTTCAATGGTCAGTTCGCCTTTTTTGACCAGTTCATTCAGCACATCCGCGCCCTTTTCCTTCGTCACCGCCGCGACCCCGACGCCCGCCAGAATCAGCTTGCGCAAATTTTCGCCCAAATCCAACATAGTCAGTGCTCCCTTCACATTCGCCAAATCGGCGGATTGTTTGCATTTTGATTTTCGCGGCAGACAGCTGCCGTTTCTATGTTGATTCGCCGCGAAGGGGGCGCATTCCTGCAAGGAGGGGGATTTTTGTTCCTGACAATCAGGGGGATTTGTAAGGTTGGGATGAAAATGCGCCGTCGGTAAGTGTGCCGACGGCGCAAGGGGGATTGATTAGTCCTCGATGTAGGTGTATTTGATGTTGTTGGATTTGGCGTAGTTCTCGGCGTAGGAGTTGGGCAGGACACGAATGGTTAGGAAAAAGCAGTTGGTAAAGGCCGCATCCCCAATCTCAGTAACGCTTCGAAGGTCACCAATGGTTTCAAGTGCCAGACAGTTAAACCAAGCCCTGTTTCCAATATACGTTACATTACTCAAGTTACCAACTCTTTTCAGTGAAACGCAATCGTCGAACACTTGCCATCCAATGCTTGTTACACTGTTCATGTCACCAATGCTTTCAAGTAAGCTGCAATTGCTGAAAGCACCATCTCCCATGCTTGTCAAGCTATTCATATTACCTATGCGCACAAGTGAACTGCATTCATAGAACGCCCAGTTTCCAATACGGGTCAGACTGCTCATGTCACCTATGTTTGCAAGTGAGTTGCAACTAGAAAATGCACCATCCTGGATTTCTGTCAAGCTGCTCATGTCACCTATGCTTAAAAGCGAACTGCATCCTTCGAACGCCCAGCTTTTAATGCATTTCAGGTTTTGCATGTCACCTATGTTTGCAAGTGAAGTACATCCATCAAACGCATAGAAACCGATGCTCCTCAAATTGTTCATATCGCCAACTTTTTCGAGTGAGCTGCAGCTCGCGAACACAGAATTACCAATCGTCTCAAGTTTCGGCATATTCCCAATACTTTTAAGTGACACACAATCTTCGTTTCTAAGCCAATTTCCGTCAGTATCATAAATAAAGCTATGATAAAACGCATAATCCCCAAAGCTAATTAAATTAGGCAAGTCACCAATGCTCTCCAGCGAACCACAGCCCGCAAATGCCCACTCCGCAATCGTTGCTAATTTAGGCATGTTTCCGATACTTTTTAGCGCTCTGCATCCATAGAATGCATACTCCC
>ENA-UONS01003351-UONS01003351.1-human-gut-metagenome-genome-assembly--contig:-CS19-NODE-3351-length-11081-cov-5.808906_pt1 | contig 11081 bp, 15 predicted proteins | sample MGYA00242458_ERZ724005 | MGnify/ENA metagenome assembly ERZ724005
GCGTCGTCCGGCTCGATGACCATCTCGCCGGTCTGGCCGTCGACGATGGCGTACTTGCCCTCCATCTCGGTCTGCAATGCGTCGCCTGCACCGATAATAGCCGGAATGCCCATCGTGCGGGCCAGAATCGCCGTGTGCGAGTTCGCCGAGCCGCCCGCCGTGATAAAGCCGAGGATAAGCGACTTATCCAACTGTACGGTCTCGCTCGGCGCAAGGTCGTCCGCCGCCACGATGCACGGCACATCGGACACAATGCCGCTCTCGCCCTCACCGGTCAGAATGCCGATCACGCGCGTCGAAATATCCCGAATATCCGCCGCACGCGCCTGCATGTAGCTGTCGTCCATCGCGGCAAACATCTCCGCGAACTGTGCGCCGGTGTCGCTGACGGCGGCTTCCGCATTCAGACGGTCGTTTTCGATGAGTCCCTCAATGCTCTCGACGAAATCCAGATCATCCAGCATCATCTGGTGGGCCTCGAACAGCATTGCCGCGTCCTCGCCTGCCTCAGTGAGCGCCTTGTCATGCAGTACGCCGAGCTGCTCCTTCGCGGTCTCGCAGGCATCATGAAAACGCACGAGCTCCGCCGCGGTATCCGTCACCGAACGACGCAGGATTTCGCCGCTCGGACGGCGGTAAAAGCTGATCGGTCCCGCCGCTACGCCCTTTGATACGCCTTTGCCGAAAATCTGCTCCATCTCGCTCACTCCTTACAGATTTGCCTTGAAAAATGCCTCGAGCTGCGCCGCAGCCTCCGCTTCGTCCTCGCCTTCCACTTCCACGCGGACGGTATTGCCGTGCTTGATGCCCATGCCCATGATGGCGATCAGGCGGCGTGCATCCGCTTTTTTATCGCCGAAATGCAGGAAAACCTTGCTCTTGAACTTCGCGGCTTCCTTCGCCAGCATGCCTGCCGGACGTGCATGAATGCCAATGGAATCCGTAATGGTGTACTCAAATGCTGTCATGATGAAAACTCCTTTTTTCTTTGTTCAAATGGGTTGCTGCGGCAAGAAAATCCGCCGAGATCCGCTGTTCCTGTCCGTAAAAGTCCACGGCGCCCGGCCGGTGCGGCGGCCTGCTTTCGCTGAGGAAGCCGCTGCCGCCGGTGACGAGCAGACCGTATTTGCGCGCCAGCGAGAGATACCGCGCAGTGTCCGCCCGGGCGTGACTGCCGTATGCCGCAATGCCGTCGAATGCCGCCACCGGAAAGGTGTCGTCCATCTCATTCGGCGGCACGAGCACGGCCAGTCCGCCTGCTTCGTGAATCGTGTGAATCGCCTGCTCGACTGCAAACGACTGCACCGGATCGTTCCGCGTCCGCTCGATCTCGAGCAGCGCCGGACAAGTGATGTCAATGCCGATGCCGAGCGTGAGAAAATCCTGTTCCCGCCAGCGACAGTCGAGTTCAATGCCGGGCACAATGCGCACACCGAGCTGTGCGCCGCGCCAGATACATTCCGGCACACCGCTGACGGCACGCCGGTCGGTCAGCGCGGCCAGTGTCAGCCGCTTCTCACAGCAGCGCTCGGCCAGTGCGCGCGGCGAAAGCTCGCCGCCTGCGGTCAGGCTGCTGTGGATGTGCAGATCGGTTTGTGCCATGGAAAGACCTCCTGTTCAGGCGGTGCGTCAGGGTTCAGGAAAGTGGATGCTGCGCCGAGGGACAGGCCGCCGTTTCCGGGATAAACCAGCGCTGATGCACGCGCACAGCGCCCGAAATCATATGATTCTCACAGAGCTCGCGCAGCTCACTGACCGAAATATGCCACAGGATCGCGGCTTCCGGAATGGTCATAAACGGCATGCGCCCTCCTCCTCTTGTATTATTTGAATAGGTGATAGACCGCCTGTGCCACGCCGTCATGGTCACAGTCTGCGGTGATGTATTTTGCCAGATTCTTGAGCGCCGCGTCTGCGTTGCCCATCGCGACCGGCATGCCGACCGCGCGGAGCATTTCCGCGTCGTTGTCGCTGTCGCCGATGGCGACCATTTCATCCGGCGTGACGCCGAGCATCTCGCCCAGCCGAGTCAGCGCACGACCCTTGTCCGCACCGGCCGGCAGAATCTCAAAGTTGTCCGAGCCGGAGCTTGTGATCGTAATGCCCGGCAGCGGCCGAATCTCCGCGAGCGCCTGCTCGAGCACCGCTCGTTCGCCGATGGCGTACACCTTGGTGACGTTCAGATGGTTTCTCCGAATCTCACCGGCGATGTCCTCCACGACGATTTTGTTCGCGTGAAAGCCCTCTACGCGGTAATTTGCGACAAAATCGCGGTTGGAGTATTCGTTGATGTAGATTTTGCTGCCGACGTAGATCATCACGCGCACCGGTCGGCTCTGCACCGCCTCGACCGCCTTTGCGCCGATTTCGCACGGCATATCCCAGCTTTGCAGAATGCGCTCATCCGATGCAGTGGCGATCGCCGTGCCGCCCGCCGTGACCATCAGATCCTCGCAGGGCAGTTCACGGGCGAACTCCGCCGCTTCGCCGACAATGCGTCCGGTCGAGAGAACGACATACACACCGCGCTCCTTTGCCCACGCGAGCGCTTTTCTGACCTCCGGCGTGATCTCCTTCTGCGAATTCAGCAGCGTGCCGTCAAGGTCGAGCGCGAGTAAACGGTATTTCATGACTGTACCTCCCTGATGTGGCGGTAAATGGCGTGTGCCACGCCGTCCTCATCGCACGAATCCGTCACTTCGTCAGCGGCTGCCCGCGCGATCGGTGACGCGTTGCCCATCGCAATGCCCAGTCCGGCAGCGCGGAGCAGCGGCGCGTCAATGTCGTGATCGCCGAGTGCCATCACCTCGTCCGGTGTGATGTCCAGCGCTTCGCACAGCACATGCATGGCCGTGTCCTTGCCCGCGCCTGCCGGTATGACCTCCAGATATTCGTCCTTGGAGCGCACGAGCGTCATCGACAGGTGCTTTGCCTCCAGTACCGGAAGCATTTCGTCAATCTGCGATTTCCCGCCCATGCAGAGCAGTTTGTGCGCGCCTGCGTCGCCCCAGTCGGCAAACAGCGTCTCCAGCGGCGCGACTGCCGGCTGTACGCCGGTTATCTGTGCCTCTGCGCGGCTCCACTCGTCCTCGGCGGCGATCAGCCAGTCGAGGTCGCGGTAAACGCTCAGGTGGATGCCTCGCGCCTGTGTTTCCCGCAGAACGGTCTGAGTGCACGCACAGCTCAGGCGGCTGTCCGCCAGGCGGTTGTCTCCTTGCAGGATAAGCCCTCCGCCGCAGCACGCCAGCGGTCCGTCCACGCCGAGCGCATCCCGAATCGGGAACACCGCCCGCGGCGGTCGTGCGCTCATCAGGCAGATGGTCACGCCGTTCTTCGCCGCAGACCGCACAGCCTCGCGGCTGGCGGGCGGCAGCTCGTGCGCAGAATTCAGCAGCGTGCCGTCAATATCCATGCACAGCAGCCGATATTGTTGTTGATTCATCGCATTTCTTCCTTTTACGCCTGCTCTGCCGCCGACAGAATGTTGGCGACATTGCGGTTTCCGTTGCGGATGCCCCGTCCGATCACAGCCGCGCAGACCGCGCACACTAGCGCGATAATCACGCCGCATACGCCGCCCGCGAAACGCAATCCGCTGCCTGCGATTCCCCACCAGGCCAGCACCGCCGCGCAGGAAGAGAGCAGCATGGCGATGCGTTTCCAGAGGGAGAGCTGCCGAAGGGCCTGCTGCTGCTGTTTGGCCTCGTGCAGTAATGCGGTCTTGTTCATTGAGAAAACTCCTTTCCTGTACGGCGGCCGCTGAACGATTTCGCTCAGCGGCCAGAGGGGTGAAAGTGTGATATAGTTTGAGTGAATCTGAATCAGTATGCGAGCTGCGGATCAAAGAATCCGATCAGCACGCCGACCAGCGCGATGCCGACCAGCACGAGCATAACGGTCGTGGGCGCCATTTTCTTTTTGCTCATCAGCCAGTAGCAGAGCATAACGGTTCCCAGCGGCAGCATCTTGGGGAATATGGTATCCAGCACATCCTTTTGGAGAGAAATGTCACCGGGCAGGACGAGCGGCGTTGTGATCGAGATCCAGCTTGCGGCAACCGCACCGATAACGACCGTGCCGAGCATGATGATGCTCTCGCGGATGGCGTTCGCCTTTTCACCGACGATCATCTCAACCGCCTTGCCGCCGAGCTCATAACCCTTGAAGTACAGCAGGCGCATGCCGAGGGTCAGGATGACGTTGTACGCAATGATGTAGAAGATCGCGCCGAGCGGCGAGCCGCCCGAGGACATGCCGAGCGCAACACCCAGCAAAATCGGGATGAGCGTGCCGACGAGCAGGCTGTCACCGATACCGGCGACCGGGCCCATCAGACCGGCGCGGATGCCGTTGATCATCTCGCCGTCGATGTCCTCGCCGTTTGCCTTGGCCTCCTCCAGACCGGCGGTCATGCCGACGATGACCGTGCCGAGCTGCGGCTCGGTATTGAAGAACGCGGAGTAGGTCTTGAGGGCTTCGGTCTGCTCCTCACGGGTCTCGTACAGCTCCTCTACCAGCGGCAGCATGGCGCACAGGTAGCCGAAGGTCTGCATATGCTCCTGCGAGAAGCAGGTCAGGTGGCCGTAAAACCAGTTGCGGAACGATTTGTTCAGCGCTTTCTTGGAAAGTTTCTTTTCTGCCATGTCAGATCTCCTCCTCATCGTCATCAAATTCCGCTGCGGCAGCAGATGCAGCTGCGGGAGCGGCCTTCTGCAAAGCAAGGATCTTGATGCGGTAGTTGATGACCGCGAAGAAACCGCCGACGATCGACGCCGCGATCAGGTTGAGGCCCATGCACGCGGCCAGCGTGAAGCCGAATACGAATACCAGAATGTCGACCGGCTTGGTCGCGACCTGCTTGAGCAGGATGGCGATACCGACTGCCGGGAGCAGCGAGCCGACGGTGAACAGCGTTTTCATCGCCACGCCGTCCATCGGCAGATAAGCCTTCATCAGGTCTACCATGCTGGTGCCGACCTTGGTGATGATGAAGGTCGGGATAAAAGAGCACAGGATGTGAGAAATCCACGGCAGACCCATATCGACCACATACAGCTTGCGCAGGTCACCCTTTTCCAGTGCGCGCCAGCCCATGTGCTGCCAAACGAGGTTTACCGTTGCCGTGCCGTAGAACAGCACGGTGCCGATGGTGCCGACGGCCGAACCGAGCGTTACGGCCATCGCCTGACCTTCCGGCGACGCCGGGTTCAGACCCATGGAATGCACGGCAACCATGGAAAGCGGAATGCCGATGTAGGAAATTGCGCGAACGTCAGCGGAAACCGTGCCGCCCGGCGTTACGAGCGCGATGTATACGACCTGAATGGCCGCGCCGAGATAAATACCCGTCTGCACATCGCCCATGATAAGGCCGACGATCAGACCCGCTACCAGCGGACGGCCCAGTGTGTAGTTGCCGAACACCGTACCGCCGAGGCCGGGCATGGATGCCAGACATGCGAGCAATCCAAACAATGCAGCCTGCCAAACTTGAACTTGCATAAGTTCTCCCTCTTTTCTTTTTATTCTGTGAAACCGAGCTTAGTAGCCGAACTGACCGCGGAACTTCTTCCAGTTGCCGATGGCGGCCTCCTTGATGAGCGCGAACTCGACCTCGTAGCCCTTCTGCATGATGGCCTCGAGTGCGTCCGCTTCCGGCTGGGTGATCGCCTGATTGTTGCCCAGCTTGGTCGCGCCCGGACGGTCGTTGCACGGTCCGATGATGACCGTCTTTACCTCACCGGGGTCAAAGCCGTCGTCCACGAGGATGCTCTTCATCGTGATCGGGTCCTTGGTGATGAGGAAGTAGCGATCCTTGCTGGCAAGCACCTTGCCGCACTTGGCACGCCACTCGTCGAGCGTCCACACGAACGTTTTCTTGTCGCTAGCGTTCTTGTACGCCGCCTTGAGCACCGGGGTGGTAGCCGCCTTGTCGTTTACGGCGATGAGGCCGTCGCACGGATACTCGAGCGCCCAGCGCGTGCAGGTCTGGCCGTGGATCATACGGTCGTCAACGCGAATGAAAGAGATAGACATAACTTTTTCCTCCTTATACTTAAATATCGTCGTCCTCGTCACCGCCGAGGTCAAAGCGCTTGATCTGATCCTTTGCCTCGCCGGTCAGCTCCTGTTCCAGCTCCTCGAGCGGTGTCTCTGCATCCGCGAATGCGGCGGTCAGCACGAGCGGCAGGTTCATGCCGCCGATGGCAAGCGTTTTGCCCAGCAGACCCTTTTAGGTGAGCACATCGAGTGCGGTGGTCAGCGGCGAGCCGCCGCTGATGTCCGCCGTGAGGATGATCTCGTCCTCGGGGGTGATGTCCTTGACAAGCTCTGCGAAGTTGGCGCGGAAGGTGTCAACGTCCATGCCGTCGAGCAGGCTGGTCGAGCGGATGTCCTCGCGGTCGCTGCCTGCCATCATGCCGAGCGCATTGTGCAGGCCCGGTGCAAAGGTTCCGTGGCTGACTAAAATCAGATATCTCATTTTCCGTTCCCTCTTTCCTGTTTGTTGAGCATAGTATACCGAATTTTGCGGACTGTGAAATCTGTATTTTGTCATGACTCGCTTGTGATAATCGTCCTGTTTTTATATGACAAATGTCATGCCGGCTATCAAAATACGCAAAGAAAAAGCGCCCCGTCTGTGCATATCACACAAACAGAGCGCCGAGCGCCTGCGTTATCGCATGTTATTCCTGTAAATATTCCTGCACTTCGTGCTGGACGCGCTGAAGCTGGAGTGACAGATTATGCTCGTCCTCCATCGCGGTCTGCACCAGTCCTTCGGTCAGCAGCAGCGCCTGATCATAATTGCGGAAGCGCGGCGCCGCTACCGCCTGCTCCATCACGTCCGAAAGCGTCTCCACGCCGTTCCGGCTCTCGCCGGGCGTGTCCTGCCGGAGGATGCGGCGGGTCTCGTCCGAGTCGGTCACGCTCCGCAGCGCGGACACGCTGTGCGAGTCCGTGAACAGCATGGACTGATTATCCGCATTGGCGGTCAGCTCGCGCAAAAACTGCCACGCAAGCGTCATGTTCGCCGAACGGCTGCTGATTCCTGCGAGCACGGTGCTCAGCTCCGAGCTGTTGCCGCCTGCCGGGCCGTGCGGCATGGGAATGCAGTCCCACGAGAAATCCGAGTAGCGCTTGATGCGCCACGGATACGGCTGATAGGTCCGGTAATCCGAGAACAGGAACGGCCGGAATGCCACTTTTCCCTCGTCGAAGTCCCGTGCCGAGGGCGCGGTCTCCGCGGTGAGCTTGCCGAGCCGCTGCGCAAACGCCACCGCCTGCACTGCCTTCGGCTCGGAGATCAAGCAGCTTCCGCCGTCCTCGGTGAACAGCGATGCACCGTTTGCTGTCAGCGCATCCTGCCAGGTGTAGCCGTAGCAGCCGAACTGGTCGATTTCGCCGTCACCGTCCGTGTCGCGCGTAACCCTGGCGCAGATGTTGTAAAAATCCTCCCATGTCCAGTCGCCGGACGGCACGGTAATGCCCTCGCTCTCGAGCAGCGTCTTGTTCACGCACATCAGCGTCGGCACGCACTCATACGGCAGCGCGTACTGCACGCCGTTCTCCGCACCGCTTTGCAGCGCGGCCGGATAGAAATCCGTGTCGGAGACCTCTTTATCCTGTGCGAGGCAGCCGTCCAGAGGCGCCAGTGCGCCGAGTTCGCACAGCGTACCGAAATCCTCCGGCAGCACGAGAAATACATCCGGTTCACTGCCGAGCAGATACTGATCGATGAGCCATTCCGAGTAATCCCGTTTGAGGATACCGCTCGTGTAGGTGACGCGCACGTTCGGGTGCTCCCGCTCGAACCGCTCGATGGCTGCGTCAATGACGGCATAGCAGTTCCCGCTCGGCGCATCCCAGTAGCTGCCTGCCATAAAGCCGAGCCGCAGCTCGACCGGCTTTGTCCGACTGTACACCGTCGCCGTCAGGCACACCGCCGCGAGCAGCACGGCCGCCGTCAGGCGCTTTGCCAGCCGCTTCACTGCGGACCTCCGAACGGCCGCCCGGCTACGCCGGTCTGTACCGCCCAGATGGCGAGCTGCGTGCGGTCACGCAGCTCGAGCTTGCTGAGAATGCTGCTCAGATAATTACGCACCGTACCTTCAGACAGACAGAGCGCCGCCGCGATCTCCTTATTCGACAGACCTGCGCCCACCTCGCGGATAATGCGCCATTCGTTGTCCTGTAACTCCTCGGTCTGCTTTTCGTCTACGCCGATGGTAAGGTTGCCCTTCGCCATGCGCGCGAACATCTCTAAAGCCTTGCTCGCCACATCGGGCGCGATAATCGAGCCGCCGCGCACGACCTCGCGCACCGCGTTTGTCAGATCGGCCACCGAAACGCCCTTGAGCAGATAGCCCGACGCGCCGAACCGCAGGGCGTTGAACACATACTCGTCATCGTCGAACGTCGTCAGCACAATGACCTTGATATTCGGGTACACCGACTTGATAAGGCGCGTGCATTCCACGCCGTCTACCTCGGGCATGCGAATATCCATCAGCACGACATCCGGCTTTTCGCTCCGCACCAGCTCGATGGCCTCACGGCCGTTTTTCGCCATGCCGACTACGGTAATATCGCCCTGCGCCCCCAGAACAAAGCCCAGACTTTCCCGGATCAGCTCCTGATCGTCCGCAAGCAGCACTTTAATCATATACATCACCCCATCGCAGCGGAATTTCCGCGTGCAGTTCGAATCCTTTTTCGCTCTTTACCTTTAATGTACCATTCAGCAGCCGCAGCCGCTCACGCATATGCCGCAGACCAAAGCCCGGCTCGATCTTCGCGCAGCCGCAGCCGTTGTCCGTTACTGTAATGCCGAGGCGGCGCTCCTCCGCCGCAATGCGCACGCGCACCGCCGTCGCGTGTCCGTGCCGGATGGCGTTCGTGATGCTCTCCTGCACGATGCGGTATACCGCGTCCTCCTCGTCCGGCGACAGGCGCAGCTCGTCCGCCTGCAAATCGAGCGTGATCTCCGCCTGCGAGGTCGTCTGCATTTCGCTGCACAGCTTCGCGACAGCGTCGGTCAGCTGCATGCGCTCGAGCGCGTCCGGCCGCAGCGCCCGCACCGAACGCCGCACCTCGTTCATGCCCTCGCGCGCGGTGGACGCGATGCGTTCCATCTGCTTTTTCGCCATCTCGGGCGAGATCTCAAGCATCTGTATGCAGGCGTCTGCACCGGCGGTGATGCCGGTCAGCGCGTGACCGAGCGTGTCATGGATTTCCCGTGCCAGACGGTTGCGCTCGCGCGTTTCCGCCATGCGTTCGCTCTCGGCAGCGTAAGCTTTCAGCTGCTCGTTCATGACAGAGAGCCGGTCGTTCGCCTGCTCGAGTTCGCCGTTCAGGCGGCGTATCGCCGAGTTTTCCTCGGTCCGCTGCCCAATGAGCACCACCATGTACACCACGAATAAAATCAGGTGCAGCGCACCCAGCAGATCCACCACGCTCTGCAAAAGCTGCCGCGTGTGCATGTCAAAATACAGCAGATATTCCGAGAAGGGCACCACGTGCAGCGCGCCCTGCAATGCACCCAGTCCGGTCAGCAGGAACAGCGCCGTCATGACGCCGAGAAACCGGCGGCGCGTTCTGCCGTGCAGGCCGTCGATCAAATCCACGACCACATACAGCAGCAGGCCGTTGTAGGCCAGATGCAGCGCGAAAATCACGCATAATGCAAACAGAGGCTCGATCCATCCGATGAAACCCTGCCCGCGCCGGCGCAGCACACCGGCCAGAATGAGCGCCGCCATGCCGAGCACGGCGATGGTCAGCGTCCACGGTTTGGCCGGCAGCGCGCTCAAATTCTGTGCGAACGTCACGCCGTCCGACTGCCGCGCCGCCAGTACCGGCGTCATGCCGAACACCCACACAAGGAATGCGCCCACGGTCACGTTCAGCAGCAGCATGATGCGGCGGAAAAACTGCAAACTCTGTGCCATACCGTTCCCTCCTACTGCCAGCCGTCCATGTCGTAGCCGTTTACATTGTCCTTCGTTACCAGCTCGACCGGAACCGTAATCTCTTTTTCGTAGGCCTCGCCGTTCAGGATCGCGTAGACCGTCTGCGCGGTGATCTGGCCCAGCCGAATAGGCGACTGTGCCGCCGTAGCCGTCATAGCGCCCTCACCGATCATGCTTTTCGCCTCGGGCGCACCATCCACGCCGTAGACCGTCGTTTTTTCCAGCAGACCGTGCTCCTGCAGCGCCGCCATCGCGCCGAGCGCACTCGGGTCGTTGAGGCACATCACCGCGTCCGGCACGATGCCCTGCTCGAGCAGCCGGTCCATCTGCGGCATGGCGACCTCAAGCTGACCGGCACTGTCCGCCCGGCCGATGATCTGAAAATTCGGATGCGACGCCAGCGTATCGCAGAAGCCCTGTATACGATCCGTGCCGGACTTGGTGGAAGCGTGCTCGATCAGCACAACCTTCGCGGAATCGCACGTATTCATCAAGTGCTCCGCGCAGAGCACACCCGCACCGTAGTTGTCGGACGCGATCGTGCACGCGACCAAATCCGGATTGCTGACCTGCGAGTCGATGACCACGACCGGCACACCTGCCTTCTGCGCCTCGCGGAGTGCAGGCTCGATTTCGCGATAGTCCACCGGATTAAGCACCAGCAGATCGATATCTTCATGCAGCAGATCCCGGATTTCTTCGTTCTGCCGCTCCTGATCGAGTGCCGGATCGCGCGTCAGCAGAATATCGCCGCGGCTTTCGATCACCAGCCGCAGTTCTTCATCGATGACGCTGTAAAACGGGTTGTTCATCGTCATGTACGTCGTGCCGATGCGGAGCGGCTCGTCTGCCTGCGATACAACCCCATGTGTCACAGCGGCAAGTCCGGCCGCCAGCAGCAGCGCCGCTGCCGCAAGGATTGGTCTTGTGCGCAACGGTATCCCGCCTTTCCTTTTAGTAGCTGACACCATTATAACATAAATTTTTCCGGTGAAAAAGATGGCTGCGGCGGGTTTGTCAGATCATCCGTTTTACGGGCGATGGTGCGTTTTGCTACGCAGCACTGCGGATAATCCGATGTGTTCCTGTCATTCTGTTTCGTTACATATT
>ENA-UONS01003358-UONS01003358.1-human-gut-metagenome-genome-assembly--contig:-CS19-NODE-3358-length-11066-cov-7.386159_pt1 | contig 11066 bp, 9 predicted proteins | sample MGYA00242458_ERZ724005 | MGnify/ENA metagenome assembly ERZ724005
AGACCCCCCTGCGCGTCATCCTGAACGGCCTGGGCAAGGACGCCGCTTACATCATCTCCCGCATCAACGGCTTCACCTATGTGCAGACCGAGTATGATATCCCCACCCAGACCCTGAAAGTGGTCAAGGAGATCCCGTTCTCCGATGGCGAGCGTGCCGCTGTGAAGTGCTACGGCGCCAACGACGTCATGGAAGGCGTTGCCATCATGAAGAAAGAGGACGTCCAGTGCTCCATCACCGGCAACTCCACCAACCCCGTCCGCTTCCAGCACCTGGTTGCTGGCACCTATAAGAAGTGGGCCATCGAGAACGGCAAGAAGTACTTCTCCGTCGCTTCCGGCGGCGGCACGGGCCGTACCCTGCACCCCGATAACGTCGCAGCTGGCCCCGCCAGCTACGGCCTGACCGACTCTCTGGGCCGCGTCCATGGCGATGCTCAGTTTGCTGGTTCCTCCTCCGTGCCTGCGCACGTTGAGATGATGGGCCTGATCGGCATGGGCAACAACCCCATGGTCGGTGCAACCGTTGCCTGCGCAGTTGCTGCTGCACAGGCCAACGCCTGATTTTTTCTCTTAGTTCGGCAAAGGGGGCTGCTTTCCGAATGAGCAGCCCCCTTTTTCTGCTGATATGTTCGCATAAACAAACTGAGGGCATTGGCCCTCAAATCTGCTGAGGAATTGGAATAACCATGAAGAAGAATCAGATGAAGAAGATCCTCCTCGCTGTGGCGATGGTGGTGGTGGTGGCAGCCGGTCTGCTGGTGTATAGCAGCGGCAAAACCACCAGCATGGGCACTGCCAAAGGCTTTGGCGGCGATGTGACCGTTACCCTGACCCTTGCCGACGGCAAGATCATCGGCTGCACCGCCGAGGGCAAGGACGAGACCGAGGGCGTGGGCTCCACGGCCATCGACCAGCTGCCCGGCGCCATCGCCGAGAGCGGCAGCATTGCGGTGGACGGCGTTGCAGGCGCAACCGTCACCTCCAACGCCATCAAGGAGGCTGCCGCTGCCGCCCTGACCGCGGCCGGCCTGAACCCCGACGACTACAAGACCGCTGTGGACAACACCGCCGAGCCCGCTGAGGACTCCACGGTGGACGCCGATGTGGTCATCGTGGGCGCGGGCGGCGCCGGCATGACTGCCGCCATTACCGCTGCCAACGAGGGCAAGAGCGTTGTCATTCTGGAGAGCCAGGCCATGGTGGGCGGCAACTCTGTCCGCGCTACCGGCGGCATGAACGCAGGCAAGACCGTGTATCAGGACGAGAACGAGTTCGGCGAGTCCGCAGGTGTCGAGAAGACCCTGAAGACCGCTGCCGAAAAGTATGCTGACAATGAGACCATCACCGCTCTGGCTGCTACCGTGGCCGAGCAGTGGGCTGCTTATCAGGCCAACCCCACCGGCTACTTCGACTCTGTGGAGCTGATGGAGCTGGATACCATGATCGGCGGCAAGGGCATCAACGATCCCGCTCTGGTGGAGACTCTCTGCGAGAACAGTGCCGATGCCATCGACTGGCTGGATGAGAACGGCATCACCCTGCACAGCGTTTCCAGCTTTGGCGGCGCTTCTGTCAAGCGCATCCATCGCCCTGTGGACGCAGAGGGCAAGACCCTCTCTGTGGGCTCTTACATGATCCCCCTGCTGCAGGAGAACTGCGAAAAGGCCGGTGTTCAGATCCTGCTGAACACCACCGCCAACGAGATCCTGACCGATGCCAACGGCGCAGCCTGCGGCGTTAAGGCCACCGGCGCTTCCGGTGAGACCGTCACCGTCAACGCCAAAGCCGTGGTCCTGACTTCCGGCGGTTTCGGTGCCAACCTGGACATGGTCGTGAAGTACAAGCCTGAGCTCAAAGGCTTTATGACCACCAACGCTCCCGGCATCCTGGGCCAGGGTATTGAGATGGCAACGGCCATCGGTGCCGGTACCGTGGATATGGACCAGATCCAGATCCACCCCACTGTGGAGGCGAACACCGCTGCCCTGATCACCGAGGGCCTGCGCGGCGATGGCGCGATCCTGGTCAACGCTGACGGCAAGCGCTTCATTGACGAAGTGGGCACCCGTGACGTGGTTTCCGCTGCGGAGATCGCACAGCCGGGCAGCTACAGCTGGCTGGTGGTCGATCAGGCCATGGCCGATGCTTCCAGCGTCATCCAGGGCTACATCAAGAAAGGCTATACCGCGGAGGGCGCTACCTACGAGGAACTGGCCAAGGCCATTGGCGTGGACGAGGCGACCTTTGCCGAGACCATGAACAACTGGAACCAGTGCGTGGCCGATAAGGCCGACGCCGAGTTTGGCCGTACCAGCTTTGCAAACCCGCTGGATACCGCTCCCTACTATGCCATCAAGGTCACTGCCGGTGTCCACCACACCATGGGCGGCCTGACCATCAACACCAACACGGAAGTGCTGGATACCAATGGCAACGTGATCCCCGGCCTGTTTGCAGCAGGTGAGATTACCGGCGGCGTCCACGGTGCAAACCGTCTGGGCGGCAACGCTGTGGCCGACTTTACCGTCTTTGGCCGCATTGCAGGCCAGGCTGCCAGCGATTACGCTGCATGAAACGCCTGACCCGGCTGCAGAAAAATCTGCTCTTTGCGGCAGTGCTCCTGCTGGCTGCAGTGGTGCTTTTCTGGGCACTGCGGGGCCGCAAACAGGGGGAAGCGCTGGTGGCGGTAGCCGATTTCGGCGACGGCGTCACCGAGACCATCCCGCTGGACAAAGATTACGATTATCTGTACGATGTGGGCGATTACGTTGTGCATTTACAGGTAAAAGACGGTGCCATCGCCTTTCAGGACAGCCAGTGCCCGGACCATGTCTGTGAGCAATTCGGCTGGCTGAGCCAGAAAGACGCCTGGGCCGCCTGCGTCCCCGCAGGGGTATATGTCCAGCTCTATGCGGCGGATGACGCTGCGGTGAAGTGAGCAGAAAATGCGGTAAGTAAATCGAAAAAGAGGCTGTTCCACTGGAAATTTTCCGTGGAGCGGCCTCTTTTTGCGTGCTGAAACGGTAAAAGGGCCCGTACCAATGCCGGTACGGGCCCTTTTGCAGGGGAGAAACAGAGGTTATTTTACATATTTGCCGCTGCAGATGTTTTTGCAGCAGGCGCTGACGGGGAACCAGCAGCAGTCGCGGCAGATATCCGCCAGCATCTCCGGGGTAGCCTTGGCATCCATGGCCCGAATGAGGTCCTGATAGACATAATCCTTTTCTTCCAGGCCAAAGTATTCCACGGTCTTGCGGTCGTACCGCTTTACCTTTTCCTGGGTGTCGCACAGGTCTTCGCCCAGCTTGTTGGGGCAGCAGGAGCAAAGCGTGTCGGTGGAGAACGTGAGGTGGATCCGCGTCCCGGGAACCTCCCGCAGTTGGTGGACCACGTCGTTCATGTGCTCCACAAAGGCGTCGTCGTAGCCGTGGCCGGAGTAGCCCTGGGTGCAGAGTAGATGGTGCGGGCGGAGTACGATCATGCCTTGAGCCCCGGAATCCGTTTCCGAATGTTCAGGCCGATGGCGCAGGCCAGCACAGCCTTGATGATGGCGGTGGGAATGAACGGCAGCACGCAGGCGGAAATAGCCACGGCCACGGTGCTGTGGGCCACGATAACGAACAGGATCACACCGACGATGTAGTTGACCACGGTGCCCACGACAACGGCCAGAGGGAACGCACCCTTAAAGGCATTGCGGTGCTCCACGCCCAGGCCGATGATATAGGCCATGAGGGGGAACGAGATGAGGAAACCGCCCGTGGGGCCGACGAATTTGTCAATACCGCCGGAGAAGCTGGCCAGCACGGGCACGCCCACGGCACCCAGGATCAGGTACACGAGGCTTGCCATGGCGGAGAGCTTGGAGCCCAGCACCACAGCGGCCAGGGTGATGGCGAACGTCTGCATGGTCATGGGGACGCCCAGAGGCATCGGGATGGAGATCTGGGCCATCACGGCGATGACGGCGGCGAACAATCCGGTGTAGCAGATCTCGCGGACCGAAAATTTCGAGCTTTGGGTGTTTTTGGCAGCTGCCTGACTCATAAAAAAATCCTCCTCTATTTGCGGCCCGCTGTTTTGGACGGGCCGAGAACATCGCATAAAAAATGCGCTTTGCCCCGTATTAAACCAGAAATTCCCGGGTGCGTCAACTTTGAAATATGCAGCAGGTTTACAATTGGAAAAATCCGCCTGCCAGGCCGGGTTTCGGGCAGGCGGCAGCGGTGCCCCGGGGGCAAGAACCGGGAGAAACTGCCGGAATATTTGTCAAATATGCGTGAAATGAAATTTGGACGCTTGTTTAATTTCCCGAAATGCGATACACTACCTTATAACAGACACTTCTGCGGGAGGGGGATCTTGCCCCCCGCGCCGCACAGCGAGGAGGAAAAGCATGATCTGGAAAAAGAAGAACGCGGCCATGCAGGGGAACGACCCCTCGGCAGCGGCTGCAAACGATAAGACCGCCGGGAAGCTTGCCGGGGCCAAAGCATTTGCCCGGAAGAACTGGAAATGGCTGGTCCCGGCGGCGGTGGTCGTCCTTGCAGGAGGGGTGTTCCTGCTCAAGCCCGCCAACGACAAGCAGGCCAATGTGGACACCAGCTATGTGGAAACGGCGCCTGAGGAGCGGGATGTCTCCAACTCCCTCAGCGGCACCGGCACCCTGAACCCGGCCAATACGTACACCGTGAAATCTCTGGTGGACGGCAAAGTGCTCACCGCTGATTTTGAAGAGGGCGACACCGTGGAAGAGGGCACGATCCTCTACACCATCGACAGCTCCGACGCTTCCACCAACCTGGAAAAAGCGGAGATCGCCCTCCAGCAGGCCCAGCGCAGCTACGATAAGACGGTAGACCGCCAGTACGTCCGTGCTGAGGTGGCGGGTACTGTCAGCAGCCTGAAAGTGGCCAAGGGCGATGAAGTGACCAGCGGCCAGGAAGTGGCCGTCATCCGGGATAACTCCAAGATGATGCTCAGCCTGCTCTTCCCGGCGGCCGACGCCGCCAACTTCTCGGTGGGGCAGAGCGCGCAGGTGGTGCTGGACGGCACCTTTGAGACGCTGGACGGCACCATTACCGCTGTGACTGGCACCGATGAACTGAGCACTGGCAACCTGCTCACCCGTACGGTGACCATCGCGGTGCGGAACGCGGGCGGCCTGACCACGGCCCAGGCAGCCACGGCCAGCATCAATGGCGTCAGTTCCATTGCCTCCGCCACCTTTGCCTATCAGGCAGAGCGTACCCTGACGGCTCCCTCTTCCGGCACCGTCTCCGCCATCAATGTGCAGGAGGGCAGCGCGGTGGAAAAGGACGCCATCCTCATTGAGCTGGCGGGCGATGACCTGACCGAATCCGTCCAGTCTGCTTCCGAGACCCTGCGCAGTGCCGAGATCTCGATGCAGAATATGCAGGACACGATGGCCAACTACACCATCACGGCCCCCATCAGCGGTACCGTGATCGAAAAAGACGTCAAGCAGGGCGACGCACTGACCTCCGGCACCAGCCTCTGTGTGCTGTATGACCTGAGCTACCTGGAAATGAGCATCAATGTGGACGAGCTGGAGATCGGCTCCCTTTCCGTAGGCCAGAAAGTGCAGATCACGGCGGATGCGGTGGCCGATAAGAACTATGTGGGCACCGTGACCCGTGTCTCGATGAAAGGCAACTCTTCCGGCGGCACCACGACTTACCCCGTGACCATTCGCATCGACTCCATCGACGGCCTCCGCCCGGGCATGAACGCCAACGCGGAGATCGTGGTGGCCGAGTCCACCAGCGCCCTCTGCGTGCCCAACGCGGCCATCGTCCGCGGCGGCTATGTGCTGGTGACCAAGGATTCGCCCAGCGCGGCCAATGCGGACCCGGAGATGGAAGCTCCGGACGGCTATGTCTATGTGGACGTGAAGACGGGCGTCAGCGACGACGATTACACCGAGATCCTCGACGGCATCACGGCGGAAGACACGATTGCTTACGATCCCAACTCGGTGAGTGACAGCTACTATGATGACGGAAGCGGTTTCTATGATGACGGAAGCAGTTCCTTTTGATGAGGAGGGCTGAACATGAGCGCTCTGATCGAATTTGATGAAGTGTGCAAATACTACCAGATGGGCGACACGACCGTCAAGGCGGCTGACCATATCTCCATGAAGATCGAAAAAGGGGAGTTTGTAGCCATTGTCGGCCAGTCCGGCTCGGGCAAGTCCACCTGTATGAATATCATCGGCTGCCTGGATGTGCCCACCCAGGGCACCTACCTGCTCAATGGCCGGGACGTGGGCAAGATGAACCGGAACGAGCTGGCCGCCATCCGCAACGAGATGCTGGGCTTTATCTTCCAGCAGTACAACCTGCTGCCCAAGCTCAACCTGATGGAAAACGTGGAGGTGCCGCTGGTGTACGCGGGCGTCTCCCGCGCGGAGCGGCACAAGCGTGCCAAAGAGGTGCTGGAAAAGGTGGGCCTGGGCGATAAGCTCAAAAACAAGCCCAACCAGCTTTCCGGCGGCCAGCAGCAGCGCGTGTCCATCGCCCGGGCTCTGGTGCGCAACCCGCCCCTCATCCTGGCGGACGAGCCCACCGGCGCTCTGGACAGCCACACCGGCCGCGAGGTGCTGGGAATGCTGCAGGAGCTCCACAATGAGGGCCACACCGTGGTCCTCATCACCCACGACAATTCCATTGCCGTGCAGGCGGAACGCATCATCCGGCTGGAAGATGGGCGTGTCGTCTACGACGGCGACTCCCACGCCCCGGAGGCGGTCGTTCAGCCCACCCTGCTGCCGGAGCAGGAATCCCAGACCGAGGAGGCACAGGCATGATCATTGAAACTTTCCGGCAGGCCATCCAGAACGTCTGGAGCAACAAGCTCCGCACGTTCCTGACCATGCTGGGCATCATCATCGGCGTCATGGCGGTCATCGTCATCGTGGGCCTGGGCAACGGCATGACCAAGAGTATGCGGGACAGCTTTTCGGCCATGGGCACCAACACCCTGTCTGTCAGCATCTGGGGCTACGGCTCCCGCACCGCCTCGGTGGATGACGTGTATGACATCGTGAAGAAAAACCCCGACCTGTTGGAGTCCATCTCCCCGCAGATCGATTTCAGCAGCAACACGCCCAAAGTGGGCACCACCACCTACCGTTACACCAACCTGTACGGCGTGGACGAAGACTATACCGAGATGAAAAACTACACCCTGGCCAAGGGCCGCAACCTGCAGTACATGGACATGAAAGACGACAAGCAGGTCTGCGTCATCGGCGATTACATCAACCGCACCGCCTTTGGCGGCAACGGTATGGGCAAGACCATCAAGCTGGGCCCCTACAAATTCCGCATCGTGGGCGTGCTGAACGCCAAGATCAGCGACCCCACCATGCAGCAGGGCAATGACGATGACTGCATCTACCTGCCCTATACCACCGCCATGCGTCTGTCGCAGAAAAGCACCGCGGATTCGTACATCTGCATCATGGTGGACGAGAATCAGGCCAACGAGGCCAAGGCTGCCATGGAAAACGGACTGTATAATCTCTTTAAAAGTGACAATGCGTATTACGTTTACTCGGCCAGTGAGTGGCTGGAAGAGATGAACAAGATGATCAACATGGTCATCGTCATCCTCACGGGAATTGCCAGCATCTCGCTGCTGGTGGGTGGCATCGGCATCATGAACATCATGCTGGTGTCGGTCACGGAGCGGACGAAAGAGATCGGCATCCGCAAGGCCATGGGCGCCAAGGAGCGGGTCATCCTGGCCCAGTTCGTCACCGAGGCCGCTACCACTTCCGCTCTGGGCGGCGCTCTGGGCATCGTGCTGGGGTATATCGTCAGCATGGCTGCCAACCGGGTGCTGCCCATGTTCACCGACGGCATGGATATCACGGTGAGTCCCTCGTTCGACTCCATCGTGGTGGCGTTCGGCATTTCGGCGGGCATCGGCGTGCTGTTCGGCTACCTGCCGGCCAAGCGTGCCGCCAAGCTCAACCCCATCGACGCCCTGCGGTATGATTAAAAGGAGAAGATAAGCCATGAAAAAACGAATCCTTGCATTGCTGCTGGCGGTGTGCATTGCAGCCTCCATGCTGGTGCTCCCGGCTTCGGCGGCTGCCACCAACAACACCGCGGTCCAGATGGCCATTACCCTGGGGGCCATGGATACCGACCAGACCGGGGCCCTGAACGCCGTGGTCACCCGTGGTGCCTTTGCCCGGATGCTTACCTCGTTCTCCACATTCCGGGAGAGCGTGGGTGCACAGGGCACGGTGGGCACCCTCTATACCGATGTGCCCGGCACTTCGCCCTGGGCCCCCTACATCCGCATTGCGGTGCAGCAGGGCTGGATGAACGGCTACACGGACGGCAGCTACCGCCCGGACAACGCTGTCACGCTGGAGGAGGCCTGCACGGCGGTCCTCAAGCTGATGGGCTATAAGATGACCGAGCTGAACGGCGCGTTCCCCAACGCGCAGCTCAACAAGGCCAGCGAGATCGGCCTGCGCACCGGACTGGACCGCAAGCAGGGCGAGGCCATGAACTATGAGGACGCCGCGGTCCTGCTCTACAACGCCCTCACTGCCAACACGGCTTCGGGCGGCGCTTACGGCACCACCCTGGGCTTTACCGTTTCCAACGGCCAGGTGGACGCCTCCACTGTCCTGCTCAGCAGCCTGCAGGGCCCCTTTATCTACGGCGAGGGGGCACAGGTGCCCTTTACCCCGGTAGCCGTCTACCGCAACGATAAAGTTTCCCCCTCGGGCGAGCTGAACCAGTACGACGTGTACTATTACAGCGAGAGCCTGCGCACGGTCTGGGTCTACACCCGCCGCGCGGCCGGCCGCATCACGGCAGTGTCTCCCTCGGCCAGCGCGCCCACCTCGGTCACCGTGGCGGGCAGTACCTACACGCTGGGCAGCACGGCGGTGGCCTCGCAGGTGTCCTCCCTCAACGGCGGCGGCGTGGGCCAGGTGGTCACCCTGCTGCTGGGCATGAACAATGAGGTGGCCGGCATCGTCACCGGTGAAGAGGCCGACAGCGTCTTCTATGGCGTTGTCCAGTCCGCCTCCCGCAACCTGATTGAAGAGGACAACGGGGCCGATGTGCTCCAGAAAGTCTCTGTCATGTGCACGGACGGTATCGTCCGGAGCGTCAACGTGGACAAAAGCCTCAATTTTCCCACCGGTTGGCTGGTAGAAATCAGCGTGGACGGTGCCAACGGAGAGAACGTGAAAAAAATCAGTACTCGGTCCGTCAGCGGCACCGTGAACGCGGACGCCACCGCTCTGGGCGACGCTGCCCTGGCCGACGATGTGGAAATTATGGATACAACGTCAGGAGGTGCGGCTGGGGCGATTCGTCCCAGCCGCCTATCGGGGGTAACGCTCTCGGGCTCTGACGTCCGCTACTACACCACCAATGAAAACGGCCAGATCGACCGCCTCATCCTCAACGATGTCACGGGCGATCTGTGGAACTACGGCGTGCTGGACGATGTGAAGAATCTGGCCGCCAACTACAGCAGCATCAAAACGCTGGTGACCACCGATTCTTCGGGCAACACGACCACCAAGACCACCGTGGATGAGGTGAAAAATCTGCTGGTGCCCACCACGAGCGAGATTTTGTGGGGCGTCATCAGCGGCGATATCCTCAGCACGGCATGGAATCGCCTGACGGGCAGCACCGCGGGCCTGCTGGGCATCGGCTTCCGGCAGATCGGTGCCATTACCGGGGCTCCGCTGAGCAACATCTTCAACTTCATCGGCGGCGGTGCCAACTACATCTGCTACATCAATGGCCAGCAGGCCAGCCTGACCACCTCCATCAAGTACCCGGTGCTGGCGGGCGGTATTGCCGTCAGCCAGGAGGCGTCTGGTTCGGTCAAATCCATGATGCAGCTCATGCCCATGAAGATCGATAAGGTGGGCGCTGCCTCCGTCCTCTCGGGCGATAAGCGCTATGAGATGGCCGACGACACGCAGGTCTACCTGTGGTACAAGGGCCAGTATTACGCCACCAAGCTGGCATACGTCAACTCGGATGATTACTACCTGACCGGCTGGTACGATAACTTTGGCTGCACGGCGGGCAAGAAAGTCCGTGTCATCATCGCAGTCAAGAAAGACTGATGCCGGGAGATTACGCGGCCCCGTGCTGGCTGCTGCGGCAGGCCCGGCAGCTGCTGTATCCCCGCCGCTGCCCTTTTTGCCGCCGGGTGCTGGGCTTTGTGCCAACCTGCCCGGAATGCGCGGAACGGCTGAAACCGCTCCGCCGGATGCCCATGCGGCTCAAGGAAAGTGAGCACTATCTGGGGACCCTGAGCGGGGCCGCGGCACCCTACCGCTACACGGGCTGTGTCCGCAGTGCGGTGCTGCGGGCCAAGTACCAGGGCGAGCCGTGGACGGCCGTGGAGCTGGGCGTCGAGATGGCCCGGCTGCTCTTTGGCAGCGAGATCCTCATGCGCGGCGCGGAGCCCACACCCCAGCGGGTGGAGGGCCTGAGCCTTGGCTATGACGCCATCGTCCCGGTGCCGGCCTCCAGCAAAAAACGCGGCTATAATGTGCCGGAGCGGATGGCCCGGCCGCTGGCAAAGGCGGTGGGCGTCCCGCTGGCCGCCAACGCCCTCGGCCGTGCCCGCACTGGCCGCCATCAGGCCGGGCTCTCGCTGGACGAGCGCCTGGTCAACGTGGCAGGCGCGTTCCGGGTGCTGGAACCAGACAACGTGGACGGGAAGCGGGTGCTGCTGGTGGATGATGTCATCACCACCGGAGCCACGGCAGCCGCCTGTGCGCAGGCTTTGCTGGATGCCGGGGCCCAAAGCGTGTTCGCCGTGGCGCTGGCTACCGTGGAATTTGACGCACTACCGTCCCGCAGCCATCCCATTGCGGAAACGGCGGAGGAAGACGAAAAAGAAATCGAAAAAACTTGAAAAAAGCGCTTGACAAAACACCCTGCATCGGGTATACTAATTGAGCTGTGAGCGATAAGCCACATGCGATATCCGGGTGTAGCGCAGTTTTGGTAGCGCGCTTGAATGGGGTTCAAGAGG
>ENA-UONS01003361-UONS01003361.1-human-gut-metagenome-genome-assembly--contig:-CS19-NODE-3361-length-11052-cov-11.287169_pt1 | contig 11052 bp, 8 predicted proteins | sample MGYA00242458_ERZ724005 | MGnify/ENA metagenome assembly ERZ724005
TCCACGATGACCAGCACGGCACCGCCATCGTGGTCACCGCTGCCCTCATCAACGCCCTGCGCGTGGTGGGCAAGAAGATGGAAGATGTGCACATCGTGCTGAACGGCCCCGGCGCCGCCGGTACGGCCATCATCAAGATGCTTATGACCGCCGGTGCAAAGGACATCATCGCCGTGGATCAGTTCGGCACCCTGTACAAGGGCTGCAACAGCGCCGAGGCCCACAAGAACTGGCTGGGCGAAGTGACCAACCCCCGCCAGATCAAGGGCGGCCTGAAAGAAGCTCTTGAGGGCGCAGACGTCTTCATCGGCGTGTCCAAGCCCGGCATCCTGACCACCGAGCTGTGCAGGACCATGAACAAGGACGCCATCGTCTTTGCCATGGCCAACCCCACCCCGGAGATCATGCCGGACGAGGCCAAGGCCGGCGGCGTGCGGGTGATGGCCACCGGCCGCAGCGACTTCCCGAATCAGGTCAACAACGTGCTGTGCTTCCCCGGCCTGTTCAAGGGTGCCCTGAGCGTGCGTGCCCGCGACATCAACGACCAGATGAAGCTGGCTGCCGCCTACGCCATCGCAGACCTCATCACCGACGATGACCGCAGCGAGGAGAACATCATCCCCGGTGCCTTCGACCCCCGTGTGGCCCAGGCTGTGGCCGACGCCGTGGCCCAGGCTGCCCGGGACACCGGCGTGGCCCGCCTGTAACCGGAGGAACTGCCCATGAGAACGATTTCTGCACAGGAGATCACCGATACCGTTGCACGGCTGTGCATCGAGGCCAACACCCGCCTGCCGCAGGATGTGCAGGCCGCACTGGACAAGGCCCGGCAGGAAGAGCCCTGGCCGCTGGCCAGGAACACCCTCGACCTGCTGTGGTCGAACCTGAGCGCCGCCAAAGAGAAGGATCTGCCCATCTGTCAGGATACCGGCATGGCCTGCGTGTTCGTGGAGCTGGGCACCGATGTGCACATTGACGGCAGCTTTGAAACCGCCATCCATGAGGGCGTGCGCCGGGGCTACACCGACGGCTATCTGCGCAAGAGCATCGTGGCCGACCCGCTGCGCCGGGGCAACACCGGCGACAACACCCCCGCCGCCATCACGGTGCATCTGGTGGACGGCGAGGGCTGCCGCATCACGGTGGCCCCCAAGGGCTTTGGCAGCGAGAACATGAGCCGCATCCAGATGCTCAAACCCGCCGACGGCGTGGAGGGCTTCAAGAAGTTCGTGGTGGAGACCGTGAAGCTGGCCGGTTCCAACCCCTGCCCGCCCATCGTGCTGGGCATCGGCGTGGGCGGCAGCTTTGATAAGGTGGCGTATCTGGCCAAAAAGGCCCTGCTGCGCCCGCTGGATGTACCCAACCCCGACCCCTACTACGCACAGCTGGAACAGGAACTGCTCACCGCCATCAACGGCTTGGGCATCGGGCCCCAGGGCTTTGGCGGCCGGACCACCTGCCTGGGCCTTGCCATTGAGCAGATGCCCACCCATGTGGCGGGCCTGCCGGTGGCCGTGAACGTTTCCTGCCACGTCACCCGCCGCGCCAGCGCGGAACTGTAAGGAGGGAGAAGCATGGAATACAGACTGACCACTCCCTGCACCGCGCAGGACCTTGCCCCGCTGAAGGCGGGCGATACCGTGCTGCTGTCCGGTGTGGTGTACACCGCCCGCGATCAGGCCCACAAGCGGATGATCGAGGCGCTGGACAAGGGCGAAGCGCTGCCCTTTGATCTGACCGGCAGCGCCATTTACTACGTCGGCCCCACCCCGGAGCGTCCGGGTGAGGTGATCGGCTCGGCCGGGCCCACCACCAGCGGCCGCATGGACGCCATGAGCCCCCGCCTGCTGGATCTGGGCAACAAGATCATGATCGGCAAAGGCAAGCGGGACGCCGCCGTCAAGGAAGCCGTGGTGCGCAACGGGGCCGTGTATCTGGCGGCTCTCGGCGGTGCCGGTGCCCTGATGGCAAAAAGTGTTGAGACGCTGGAGGTCATTGCCTGGCCGGACCTGGGCTGCGAGGCGGTGCGCCGCCTGACCGTAAAGGATATGCCCCTGACCGTGATCCTGGACGCCCACGGCGGCGACCTGTACCAGTCCGGCCCGGCGGCGTATCTGGAAAGCGAAAACTAACGGGGTTTTGTCCCCTTTGCACAAAACAAAACCGGCCTGGAATTGGCAAACCCGCTGTTTTGTGCAGAAGAAAGTTGGTTTGTTTGCACAAACTTCCTGTGAATTGCTTGCATCAACGGCAAAAGTGTGATATCCTGTAACATACAAACCGTGGTGCTTTGCATCCCGGCAGAGAACTTCCCGCCGTGGGGCGGGGCAAGGCAGGAGGCAAACAAACCATGCAGATCCACCAATCCGCAGAAGATTATCTTGAAACGATCCTGATGCTGACCCAGCGCATGGGCAAGGTGCGCTCCATTGACGTGGTCAATGAGCTGGGCTTTACCAAGGCGAGCGTGAGCATCGCCATGAAAAAGCTGCGGGAAAACGGCTATATCGCGGTGGACGGCGAAGGCAACCTGACCCTGTTGGAGCCGGGCCGTGAGATCGCAGAACGCATCTACAGCCGCCATCGTCTGCTCACCCACTTCTTCATGCAGCTGGGCGTGGACGAAAAGACCGCCGCTGAGGATGCCTGCAAGGCAGAGCACATCCTCAGCGAGCAGACGCTGGAAAAGATCCGCGAACGCGCCCTTGAGACTGACGCTGAAACCGGCAGCGCCCAATAAGCAGCAATTCGCACGATACCGCCCTCTGTACCTGTGGTACAGAGGGCGGTATTTTTTGTGCACCGGGGCGGGGTTGGCCCTTGCATCCGGGCAGCGGGTGCGGTATTCTTATAAGATAAGAACCGTTTTACGAATCGACCGGGGAGGGAAAACGACCATGGACGCAGACGAGATCCGCACACTGCTGGGCGAAATGGTATTTGAGCGTGCCCAGAAATACCGCCGCCGCATCCTGCAGAGCAGCTGCACCACCAACGAGGATGGCGTACGCCATGTCTCGGCGCTGGTGCAGGGCAATGGAGCCGACTGTTTTTATACACAGGTCTGGCTGCGGGAGAACGGCAGCTTTGTCAGTGCCTCCTGCGACTGTCCCTACAACCAGAACGGCGACGGCACCTACTGCAAGCATATCGGCGCGCTGCTGCTGGAGGATGCGGCCAAGCACCCCGCCCCCAAGGCACCGGCCGCCCCGGAAACCATCCCGGGCGTGGTGCGCGGCACCGACGGGCTGAACCCCGCCGCTTCCCGGAAGGACAGCTATGCTTCCGGGCTGGAAATGCTGTTCGGCCGCAAGTGGCGGGGCGACGCCCCCGTCACCGACCAGGAGGCCCGCAAGCTGCTGGAGACCTACCAGCAGAGTGCCCTGCAGGACCTGGGCGAGGCCGGAGATCCCCCTCAGGACACCGGCTTTGTGGAGCTGGAACCGGAGCTGACCATGCTGTCCGGCGGGCAGCCGTGGCTGCGGCTGCGCATTGCCAACCGGGAGCGGGGGCGGCAGTATGTGGTCAAGAGCATCCCTGCCCTGCTGGACGATGTGGAGCACGGCCGCAGTGCCGGCTATGGCCGCTTTCTGACCTTTGTGCACCGCTGGGACGCCTTTGACGAAGAGAGCCGTCAGCTGCTGCAGCTGCTGCGTCGGCAGGTGAACGCCAAGCAGAGCATGGAGACCAACGTGGTGCGCAGCTACAGCTATGCGGCGTCGGATGCCCCGGCAGGCGGTCTGCCGCTGACCGGTGAGATCTTTGACGCGCTGGTGCAGCTGTATGCGCCCACCGGCACGCTGGGCGGCTACGCCCTGCAGGAGGGCCTGCCCGTCATCACCATGACGGTGCAGCGCCGCCGGGGCGGTGTGCAGATCGACACCCTCCCGGCCCTGAACGCCGTGCACGGGCTGGACTATGATTATCTTTACAGCGCCGATACCCTGTGGCGGCTGCAGCGGGCTTCCAGTGCCCGCATCCTTCCGGCTTTGCAGGCGCTGTGCGGCAAAAGCCTGTTTTTCACCAGTGCCGACGCCACCGAATTCTGCAGCTATGTGCTGCCGGAGCTGGGCAGCAAACTGACCATCGTGGACCCGGAACGCCTGCTGCTGAACCAGATCCCATTGGAACCCGTGGTACAGTTCTATCTGGATGCGCCCCGCGACCGCGGTATGACCGTGACCGCTCACGCCGAATTCCTGTACGGAGAGGACCGGATCACCCCCTCCGGCCCGGCCCCGGCGGGCCTGCTGCGGGACACCCGCGCCGAGCGCCGGGCCGACCGGCTGCTGGCCACTTGGCTGGAGCCGGACCCCACCGAGCCGGGACAGTACATGGTCACCGACGAAGAGCCGCTGTACCGCCTGCTGGAAGAGGGCGTGCCCGCCCTGATGGACGAAGGTGAAGTGTACCTGAGCGACGCCTTTCGCAATCTGCAGGCCGCCCCGCCCAAAATTTCGGTGGGCGTGTCGGTGCACGGTAGCGTACTGGACCTGGAGGTGGACACCGGCGAGTTCCCGACCGCAGAGCTGCGGGAGCTGCTGCAGTCCCTGCACCAGAAAAAACGCTACCACCGCCTGCGCGACGGCCGCCTGCTGCGGCTGGACGACAATCTGGAAGGGCTGGACGAGCTGAACGAAACGCTGGAGCTGTCCGGCGCAAAGCTCAAAGATGGACATGCGGAACTGCCGCTTTACCGTGCTCCCACGCTGGACTGGGCACTTTCGGGCCAGAACGGCCTGCGCTTCAGCCGCGACGACGCATTCCGCCGCATCAGCCGCAGCTTCCATGCCGTGAAGGACAGCGAGTATACCCCGCCCCAGTCCCTGCACAGCGTGCTGCGCAAGTATCAGCGGGACGGTTACCGCTGGCTGCGCACGCTGGACGGCTACGGCATGGGCGGCATCCTGGCCGACGATATGGGCCTGGGTAAGACCCTGCAGGTGCTGAGCTACCTGCTGGCCCTCAAGGAGGGCGGGCAGCCCCTGCCCAGCCTCATCGTGTGCCCGGCGTCACTGGTGCTGAACTGGGAGGAAGAGTGCAAAAAGTTCACCCCGCAGCTCACCTGTGTGGCGATGGACGGCGACGCCGCCCACCGCGCTGTGCTGGCCCGCCGGTGGGCAGAGGCCGATCTTGTGGTGACCAGCTACGACCTGCTGCGCCGCGATGAGGACCGCTACGCCGAGCAGCCCTTCTATGCCTGCATCCTGGACGAAGCGCAGGCCATCAAGAACCATACCACCCAGAAATACAAGGCCGTGTGCCAGGTCCGCAGTCAGGTACGCTTTGCCCTGACCGGCACCCCGGTGGAGAACCGACTGGGCGAGCTGTGGAGCATCTTCTCCTTCCTCATGCCGGGCTATCTGCCGCCGTACAAGAACTTCTGTGCCCGGTTTGAAAAGCCCATCGTGCAGGAGGAAGATGCCAACGCCGTGCGGCGGCTGAATCAGCTCACCGGGCCGTTCATCCTGCGCCGCATGAAGGCGGATGTGCTGCGGGAGCTGCCGCCCAAGACCGAAAATGTCCACCGCATCGAGCTGGACACCGAACAGCGCAAGCTGTACCTTGCCGCCGTGGTGGACGCCCGCGAGAAGCTGCGCGCCGCCAAGCCCGAGGACAAAATGGCGGTGTTTGCGGTGCTCATGCGGCTGCGGCAGATCTGCTGCGACCCCCGCCTTGTGGCTGACAACTGGTCCGGCGGCAGCGCCAAGCTGGACGCCTGCATGGAGCTGGTCACCGCCGCCGTGGAGGGCGGCCACCGCATCCTGCTGTTCAGTCAGTTCACCTCCATGCTGGACCTGCTGGCCCAGCGGCTGGACGAGGCCGGGGTGAGCCACTTCACCCTGCAGGGCTCCACCCCCAAGCCGGTGCGTGCCGAGCTGGTGCGCCGCTTCAACGGCGGTGAGGCCAGCGTGTTCCTGATCTCCCTGCGGGCAGGCGGCACCGGCCTGAACCTGACCGCCGCCGATATCGTCATCCACTACGACCCGTGGTGGAACGTGGCGGCCCAGAATCAGGCCACCGACCGCGCCTACCGCATCGGCCAGAAGAACCCTGTGCAGGTGTATAAGCTCATTGCACAGGACACCATTGAAGAAAAGATCGTGGAGCTGCAGCAGGCCAAGCAGTCGCTGGCAGACACCGTCACCGGCTCGGCCGACGGCGCGATCCTGTCCATGAAGCCTGAGGAGCTGCTGCAGCTGCTGGGCGAAGAAGCATAAGGAGAAAGCATCATGAAGGTTTGGGATCTGCACTGTGATACCCTCAGCGAGCTGCGCCGTGCCGAAAAGAATGGCACCCCCGCAAGCTTTGCCCACAATGATCTGCACATCGACCTGGAAAAATTGCAGGCCGGAGACTACATGCTGCAATGTCTGGCCGCGTTTGTGAACCTGGCCGACCCCACCCCCGGTGCCGACCCGCTGGTGACGGCGCTGGAAGAGATCGACGTGTTCAAGCGGATCATGGCAAAATACCCGGACCGCATTGCCCCGGTGTACACGGCGGCCGACATCCGCAAAAACGCCGAAGCCGGAAAGATCAGCGGCCTGCTCACCGTGGAGGAGGGCGGCTGCTGCAAGGGCAGCCTGGGCGTGCTGCGCCGGACGTATGAGCTGGGCGTGCGCATGATGACCCTGACCTGGAACCACGACAACGAGCTGGCCGCCCCGCAGGCAAACCCCGGCGGGCCGCTGGCGGCTCAGACCCAGCGCGGCCTGACCGAGACGGGCTTTGCCTTTCTGGCCGAGATGGAGCGTCTGCACATGATCGTGGACGTGAGCCATCTTTCTGACCGGGGCTTCTGGGACATCGTGGAACACGGCACCCGCCCCTTTGCGGCCAGCCACTCCAATTGCCGCGCCCTGTGCCCCCACACCCGAAACCTGACGGATGCGATGATCTGCGCCCTGGCCGAAAAAGGCGGCATCGCGGGGCTGAACTACTATGCTGCTTTCCTGGACACCGACCCCACTCACCCGGAAGCCTGCCGCAGCACGGTGGAGCGCATCGCAGAGCACGCGGCCCACTACAAGCAGGTGGGCGGCATCGGGGTGCTGGCCCTGGGCAGCGACTTTGACGGCATCGACGGCCACCACCAGCTGGAAACAGCGGCGGACATGCCGCTGCTGGCCGACGCCCTGCGCAAGGCCGGCTTTACCGAGGACGAGGTGGAGCGCATCTTCTGGCGCAATGCCCGGGATTTCTTTGAGCACAACCTGTAAAACAGACGGGAGTGTACCGCAATGGACAAGAACATGACACTGGAAAAGCGCATCGACGCCGAACTGTATTCCTATCAGGGCAGGATGAGCGTTTTTGTGGACGACCTGCAGGGCCACACCGTGGAGCGCGGGGCTGACGAGGAATTTGAGACAGCCTCGGTCATCAAGGCCTTTCTGCTGGCGGCGCTCTACCTGCAGGCCGAGCGCGGCATGGCGGATCTTTCCGCCGAGATCGAATACGAGGCCAGCCAGTTCGTGGACGGCAGCGGCATGCTGCGTGCCCTGGGCGTGGGGGCCCGCCTCAAGGTGAAGGATACCGCCACCATGATGATCATCTGCTCAGACAACATCGCCACGAACATGCTCATCGACTACCTGGGGCTGGACACCATCAACGCCTGCATCCGGGAGCTGGGCTTTGCCCACACAGTACTGCACAACGCCCTGCACTTTGACCGGTACCGGCAGCTGGGCACCACCACGCCCCGGGACTACGCTTCCCTGCTGGCCCAGATGGCTCGGGGCACCCTGGTGAGCAAAGCCGCCAGCGTCGAGATGCTGGCCATCCTGCGTCAGCAGCACTACAACACCATGCTGACCAAGGACTTCCCGCAGTATTATCTGGACTGCGAGGAAACCGGGGCCCCGGAGCTGCTCTGGGTGGCCAGCAAAAGCGGCAGCATGAACGCCTGCCGCAACGACGGCGGCATCGTGCACACGCCCTATGGGGAGTATGTCATCGTGCTGATGAACAAGGACTTCCACGACATCATTGAGTACAACGACCACCCCGCCATCGTGTACGGAGCACGGGTGTCTCGCATGATCCTGGACCAGGTGCTGGCCTGCGAAGGGAAGCTGTGGCTGGACTGAGCCGACCTCAAAATACCGCAAAAACAAAAAGCTGAGCATCCGCCGTCTGGCAGGTGCTCAGCTTTTTCAGGTTTCGTTCAGGCGATGCAGCCCATGCTCCGCAGCAAAAACAGCCAGAAAGTCAGGCTGAATGCGCTGAACAGGGTGGTGGTGACGCACACACTGCCGGTAAGCACGCCCTCGTGGCCCATCTGCTTTGCCATAACATAGCAGCTTGGCGTGGCAATGCTGCCCAGCATCACCAGCAGGGCCACCAGTTTTTCGTCCGTAAAGCCCAGATGCACCGCCACCGGCAGGAACAGCGCCGGCAGGGCCATCAACTTGACGGCAGTTGCCACGGCCGTGGGGCGCAGGCAGCCCAGCGCCTTGCGGCCCTTGAACCCGGCTCCGATGGCCAGCAGCGCCAGCGGGCTTGTCAGGCTGGCAATGCTGGAGAGGGTCTTGCCGGCCATGGTGGGCATGGGCAGGCCCAGCAGGCTCCAGGCAAACCCGGCGGCAATGCCCAGCAATGTGGGATTGGTCAGGATGCCTTTCACGCTCTTTTTCAGCTTTGCTGTCATGCTGCCTGCCTGGGCCGCCTCCGGGCCTTCCAGCATCAGGATGACCACCGCCATCACGTTGTACAGCGGCACGCTGCCCAGGATCATCATACTGGACATCTCCGCCGTGCCGTAGATGCTCTGCAGAAAGGCTGTTCCCAGAATGGCTGCCGACGAGCGGTAGCACACCTGCACGAACTCGCCCACAAGGCGCTTGTCCGGCAAAAACAGCTTCGCCAGCGCCCAGATGCCCAGGATGCTGACCAGTGTGACCACGAAGCAGAACAGCACATAGGCCCCGTCAAAGGCCGCGCGCACATCGGTGGCGGCCAGGTCCCGGAACAGCTGCACCGGCAGCGCCACATAGAATACAAACTTGTTGGCCCCGGCCACGAATGCATCGCTGAGGAACTTTTTCTGGTACAGCACATAGCCCAGCAGCATGACGAAAAACAACGGCATGGTGCTGTTCATGCTGAACCGGACATTTTCCCACATGGCTCACACGCCCCCGTGGCGGCGCTGCTCAGCGGCCAGCTCCTGCTGCAGGGCAGCTTTGCGGTGGTCCAGCAGCAGATCCTTGTTGTACTGGAAATAGCGCTCGCAGCCGTTCTCGGTGAGGAAAGCATGGGACACCGGGTTCACGGTGAGCTCGGTGACGAACACCACCATCTCCTGGCTCTCGGCAAAGGCCTGCTCCATAAAGTCAAAGGCTGCTTCCAGCGCCGCGCTGGCGGTCTGCTGAGCTTTTTCGCGGTCATCGGCCAGCGTCTGGAACTGCCCACGCAGCAGCTCAAAGGCCTCCTGGGTCCCGGCGGCGTTGGCGCGGCGCAGTTCGCCTTCCCACCGGCGCAGCACGGCCTGCACCTGCAGGCGGGTGTTCAGCCCGTCGCGGCTCAGCAGACCGGCCTCCCGCTGATGCTGGGTCTCGGCGTCGTAGTCTGCGATCTGCTGGCTGAACAGCTCTGCAGAGCCGTCCGGCAGATCGTCCGGCAGGGTGGCAAGGGCCTTTTTCGTCTCCCGCAGGAAGGCATAGCAGGCATCGGCCACCGCATCTGCCTGCCGGGACGCAGCAAACCGGGTGTTCAGGCCCGCCAGAAGCAGGCTGACCAGCGACAGTCGCTCGTCAAACGGGGCCTGCAGCAGCCGGGCGAACACGGCGGGCTTTGCCTGCCCGGCCAGGATCTCCTCCACGCCGTAGTCATCGCGGTACTTATAGTAAAGGTCCAGATAGGCCGAGAAGTCCTCAGCGATCTTCGGGTGCTGGATGTATTCCTTGATGAGGTCCTCATCGGCCTGCAGGCCCAACTGCTCGTAGGTATCCAGCAGATTAGACAGGTCCTCCCAGCCGCGGGCGGTGACGAACTGGGTGCCGTCCACGTCGGCGTTGATCTGGTAGAAGTTCTGAGGGTGCAATTCCAGATAGCTCAGGATGGCGCTGTGGATGTGGGCTGCCCGGGCGTAGTCTTTCCACACCGGCAGGTCGGGCTCAATGTCCATGCGGCGCACACGGTCGAGGGTGACGATGTCAAAGTCCCGGACGGATTTGTTGTACTCCGGCGGGTTGCCTGCTGCCACGATGACCCAGCCCGCCGGCACCGCCTGGTTGCCGAAGGTCTTGCACTGCAAAAACTGCAGCATGGTGGGAGCCAGCGTCTCGGACACACAGTTGATCTCGTCGATGAACAGGATGCCCTCCGAAAGGCCGGTGGCCTCCATTTTGGCGTAGATGCTGGCGATGATCTCGCTCATGGTGTACTCGGTCACCGAGACGTCCTTGTCGCCGTAGTGGCGCTGCCGGATGAAGGGCAGACCCACGGCGCTCTGGCGGGTGTGGTGGGTGATGGTATAGGCCACCAGTGCCACCCCGCACTCTCTGGCCACCTGCTCCATCACCTGGGTCTTACCGATGCCCGGAGGCCCCATGAGCAGGATGGGCCGCTGTCGGATGGCCGGGATGGCGTATTCGCCCAGGGCATCCTTGGCAAGGTAGGCTTTTACGGTATGCTCGATCTCTTCTTTGGCGCGTTTGATGTTCATAACAGCTTCCCCCTCGTTTCAGGAGTTGTTCAGGTCACGGTACAGGTCGTCCTCTTCGGCCAGCGCGTCGGCAAGAGCGCTGGCCGGGCGGGCCGCCGCACCGGTAAATTCTTCTTCGTCCAGCACCACTTTCATAGCCCAGGGCGGCACATTGGCGTCGTCGAACCGCTCTCCTAAAAACAGGAAGGCCGTGTCGTAGGCCGGGCGCTTTGCCGGGTAGGTGCCCATGCCGTCGGTAAAGTAGAGCAGTCCCCGCAGGTTCGAGAACTTTTTCTCGGCGCAGAGCCGGTCTACATAGGCAAAGGCGGGCCGGAAGTCGGTGCCGCCGCCGCCCCGCAGCTCAAAGTGGTTCATGGCGTGGATCAGCTCGTCCTCGT
>ENA-UONS01003376-UONS01003376.1-human-gut-metagenome-genome-assembly--contig:-CS19-NODE-3376-length-11022-cov-3.528495_pt1 | contig 11022 bp, 8 predicted proteins | sample MGYA00242458_ERZ724005 | MGnify/ENA metagenome assembly ERZ724005
AAGGCGGCAATGCAGTCTTATACACAGGCCATGAAAGCGCAGAAATTACTTGGCGGCTACGGCTACCGGAGTGAGATTCGCCGAAAGGAGAAAAATGCTCCCGGTGGGTGCGGCTATGTTCTGGTTGTAAAAGGCGATTGCAGCAGTGTTTCAGATATCTTGTTGTACGGGGGAATACCCTATCAGGATGTACAGAGCGAGCGTGAGGCGCCTTGAGAATTGTCAACTTTGACAATGCAGCAACCACGTATCCCAAACCGCCGGAAGTACGGCAGGCAGTAGATCGTGCAGTTGCGTATTACGGCGGAAATGCCGGACGTGGTGGGCATCCCATTACTGCCCGGACTTCTGAGATGGTTTTTTCTGCGCGGGAAACCGTTGCCGCATTTTTTGGCGGAAAAGTGGAGAATACCATTTTTACCATGAACTGTACCCATGCGCTGAATCAGGCGATTCGGGGTGTTGTTTCACCCGGCGATCATGTGATTATCAGCAGCATTGAGCATAACTCGGTCTTTCGCCCAGTGGCAGCATTGGCGAAGGCAGGGATCATTACGTTTAGCATTGCGCAGGTATCTGCGGATCCTACCGAGACCTTGCAGGCGTTTCAGCAATTGATTCGTCCGCATACCAAGGCGATTGCCTGTACAATTGCCGGGAATGTAACCGGGCAGATTATGCCCTGGAAGGAGCTGGGGGAACTGTGTCAGAGCCGGAATATCTGCATGATTGCAGATGGTGCGCAGGCATGCGGTATCCTGCCGGTTTCTATGTCGGATGGCATCAATATCCTTTGTACCGCTGGGCATAAAGGACTGTATGGCATTACCGGGACGGGTGTTTTGCTGACAGATGGCGCTTTTCCGCTGTATCCATTGATGCAGGGGGGAACCGGCAGTGCCTCTGCCAGTCCGGATCAGCCGGATTTTCTGCCGGATCGCTTGGAAAGCGGAACACTGAATATTATTGGTGCTGCTTCTCTCAAGGCAGGCATTGAGTTTGTGCAGCGCCAGCCGATGGAACGGCTGCTGCAAAAGGAAAGCCGGTTGTGTACTGTATTTTGCAGCTTGCTGGAATCAGACCCGGCCATTCAGCTCTATCGGGAGCCGGGTGTTTCGTATGTGCCGATTGTTTCGTTTAATGCCGTGGACATTCCGCCGGAGGAATTGGCAGCAGCACTTGGAGAGCAGGGCTTTTGCCTGCGGGCAGGGCTGCACTGCTCACCGCTGGCGCATCAGACGCTGGGAACGCCGGATGGAACCGTTCGCTTTGCACCGTCTGCCTTCAGCCGGGAATCGGATGTGATTCGATTGGCAGACACTGTAAAAAAGAGCGTCCGAATGTTGAAAAAATAATCAGAATGTATTGCAACCATACTTTTTTTGTGTTACAATAAAATAGGCGAGGGCAGCTCCCTCGCCGGTACATAGGTTCAAAATTGGACAACTTTTTAGAAATTTGAGCAAAAGGAAGTGAGAAAAATGTCATCCATTCGGGATTTATGGGATATGATTTATAGTGTGATGAAAACCGCACAGCCAGTGGACTTGCTGGATATTTTGGTGTTGTCCTATATCGTGTATTTTGTGATTAAGCTGATTCGGGAAACACGGGCAGGACAGTTGATGAAGGGCATTTTTCTTTTATTGATTGCTTTTATTCTGGCAAAATGGCTGAATATGAAGGCGATTACATACCTGCTGACACAGACGTTTAACGTCGGACTTTTGGCCCTGCTGATTATGTTTCAGCCGGAACTGCGCCGTGCATTGGAAAAGGCAGGACATACTAAAATTGGACTGCGTCTTGGCTTGAACAATTCTACCGGTGATCAGGCGGTCTGGGGACCTGCGATTGAAGTGGTTTGCGATGCTTGTGTGGAATTGTCTGCAACCATGACGGGTGCTTTGATTGTATTGGAGCGGCAGACTCGTCTGGGCGAACAGATTGACAACGGGACAATTTTAAACGCCGATCCCAGCAAGGAACTGTTTGGGAATATTTTCTACAACAAAACACCGCTGCATGATGGTGCTGTCATTATGCGGGATGGAAAAATTCTGGCGGCCGCTTGTTTTCTGCCTAAACCGCAGAAGGAAGAACTGGTTAATAAAAAGTTGGGCTCCCGGCATCGTGCTGCCATTGGAATGAGTGAGAACTCTGATGCCATTGTCGTGGTGGTTTCGGAAGAAACCGGTTCCATTTCGGTTGCAGAAAACGGTGTGCTGAAAAGCGGCTACACCCGGGAAAGCCTCAAACATCTCTTGGATGCCCGTATGATAACCGATGAAAATACAAGTGTCATTGAAAAGGCTGCCAAGAAGATTCCGTTTATCCACTTTGGAAAGAAGGATGAATGATACATGAAAGGAACATTTCACAATCCGTTGAATGGATTGCTCCATAAAATTTTTAATAATCGCATGACTACTGCTGTTTTTTCGGGTCTTACGGCAGTGGTAATCTGGTTTGTGATTTCCATTGCAATTTATCCAACGACGCCACGCACCATTTCTCATGTGAAGCTGAATGTAGATATTGCAGGCAGTTCGGTAGAAGAAAATGGATTGAGTGTCATTGACAGCAGCGTGCAGGAGGTAACTGTGCAAATTGAAGGAGATCGTTCTCAGATCGGAACGATTAAACCGGAGGACTTAACGGCATCTGCTGTTTTGGAAAATATTACAACAGCAGGAACCAAGACTTTGTCGATTGCCGTAACTAGTAACAACGGCATTTCTTTCAATGTGAAATCCATTAAGCCCAGTACGGTGAATGTCAAGTTTGACAAGATTGCAACATATACATTTGATGTCGTGCCACAGATTCCCAATGTGACATTTGCCGATGGCTGTATCGTAGATGAGGCAGACATGGTAACGACACCTAGTACGGTAGAGGTAACCGGCCCGGTTCAGCAGTTGGATCAAGTGGCGAAGTGCGTCGCACAGACCGATCAGAAATTACAGTTGAGTGCTTCCACAAACTTGCTCAGCGACCAGCTGTTATTCTATAATGAAAAAGGTGCACTTTTGGATGACTCTGACTTTACGTATGATGATATCCGGTATTCGATGGAGATTCCAGTATTGTATCAAAAAACGTTGGATGTTACCTATCAAATTACCAATGCGCCGTCCTCCTTTGACCAAGGCAGTCTGGATTTGAAACTCTCTCTGGATCAGATTACGCTGGCTGCGCCGAATGATTCCCTGGGTGATATGAAGGAATTTAACATTGGTTCCGTTTCATTGAGTGAAATTGGCTTGGATTTTTCGAAGGACTTTAAACTGGAAATGCCGGAAGGCTTTACCAACGAATCCGGCGTCAATGCAGTAACACTGTCTTTGGACTCTACGGGTCTGGTGAAGAAGGATTTTGTCATTTCAGAAATCGGGCTGATCAATGCGCCAAGTTCCTACGATTTGCGGGTGTTGACGCAGCAGCTGACGGTCAGCGTAATCGGGCCTGCGGATGAAGTGAAAAATCTGGATGCAACGGATATTACGGTCAACGTGGATTTGCTCAGCTATTCGGTACAGGCAGATGCTGTGAAGGGTAATACGGTATCCTTTAACTACGTTCCGACCATTTCCTTCCAGAACCATCCAACGGTCTGGGCGGTTGGAGATTACAAGGTTGCCATTACCGGAACGTATACCGGTTCCAATTCCGCCAGCACCACAGCAGCTGCAAGTACGACTACTACCCCATAATGGATGTTTTCTTTTATGATTCATCCGGTTATAGCCAACGAATTGAAATGTTTTTATGGAACATGCACAAAAATGAAGAAAAAAATTTGGTGCCTAAAATCTGCAATTCGTTTGTAAATTAATATATTATTCACAAATTTGTTTGAAACATGTGATATAATGAAAACAAATAAAAGGGAAAGAGATTGCCTTTTTATAAACAAATGAGATGATTCGTATTTAGAAAGGAAGATTGATTTATGGGTACGACATTCAAAAAACGATTGGGTGCCTTGCTGGTTGGGGCAGCAATGACCATGACAGCTGTATCAGCATCTGTTTCTGGTACGCTCTCCACCGTTTGGGCAGCCGGGAAGACGGTGACAGTCAATAAGGAACTGCCAGTCCCAATAAAAGAGGGGAAAGATGTACTCAATCTGGATGCTGTTACATATAAGGCAGACGTAAAGGATCTTGCAACATCCGGACTGACTTCCTTGCAGTTCAATTTTAGTGCAGCAGAAGAAGTTTCTCAGTTCCAGTATTATTTTGGTATCGCACTGGATGCTGAGCCATGGTGGGCAGAATCCACAACAGATGGTACCATTCAGCCACAGGGAACAGGCACCAATGGAGCCATTGGCTGTACGCCATATGCATCAAAGTTTTCTGTTGTCGTGGATTTGTCAAAGCTGGACATCGGTTATGATGATACCTATGGCGAAAAGAAATTCCAGATTCAGAATTGCTACACCGAAGCAGATGGCGGCAAGGAAATTCCAATTAAACTGGAATCTATTGTAGTAAATGGTACGACAGATACCAGTAATGGAGAGCCGAGCAAAAATCCGAACGCCAATACCGGCGGCGCTGGTTATGCTACCCAGAATAATAAGAGCGGTACCTATGAATTCATTGACAATGGAGATGGAACCGCAACCATTCGTTCAACCCTTTCCAAACAGATTTCTGATATCAATTTGGAACTGACTGCTGGTTATGATCTGGACAGCTATATTGATCCGGACACCAAGCTTCCGCTTGCAGAATCCACCATCCGTGAAAATGGAGATCCGCTGAACAGCCACGAAATGAAGTACAGTGATTTCGGCATCCGTGCGGGAGAAAGTGATGCTTATACAGTAACCATCGATTCCGTTTCTGCTACCATTAAGAGCAAAGTTCCGCTGAAGCGTTTTATGTATGGCGGCGGCTTGAGTGTTATAAACGGTTCTCCGGCTGACTTGGAAGCTGCGAAGGTAGCAGCTGGTGTAAAGAAACAGGGCGGTTACTGGTACAACGATATGGGTACCGAGGAACTGGAGAAGTATAAGGATGTTCCGTTTGAAATCACACCGTCTGAAGGTTCTTACTTCCAGGTGACCTGGGACGTTCCGGCTGCAGTTAAGGAATATACCACATCAGATTCTTCTTCCAAGATTTCTTTCCAGTATTGGTATGGAGAAGAGGATGCAGAACAGTATACCAAGTGTGATTCTGTTACCCTGGTAGATGCTGTTGTAACCTATACACAGTCTACCACATTCCCGTATCAGGCAAATAAGACCAAGACACTGAACACCACCATTAAGACCGGTGATAATGCAGAAGTACTGTTTAGCGACTATGGTATCCAATATGACCATACGCTGGATGTTTATGCAATTCTCTTTAAGATTTCCTCTACAACAGATATTTCAAAGTTGGTAGTAGGTCTGGGTACTTCCGTTCGGAATACCTGCCCGGCAAAAACTTCTGATTACTGGTATCAGGCAAAGGCAGATACCTTGATTGTTTCCGAAGATGCAGCTTCTCATACCTATGATCTGATGTGGATTATTCCGGGTGATGTAGCAGAAAGCTTGCAGCACAATGCGGATAAGCACATGAACTATATCAGCACCGAACAACCGAAGGATAACTTTAAGCTGGGCTTCTGGTATGGCGGCGCTGGTGAAACAGAAGCAAGCTCCGTTACTTTGAAGGACGCAACCATTTACTACACCACTGACGACACCAAGAACGAAGCAAAGAGCGATATGTTTGAAGATAAGCTGGTTGTTCCGGATGTTATTGAACTGACCGTTGGCGAATCCAAGAAGATTGACTGCAACGTGCCGAATTCTACCTTCCGTACCGACAACATGAAGATTGCGACAGTATTGTCCGATGGTACCGTAAACGGTGTAGCTGTTGGTGAAACAGACATCAAGGTTACCACACCAGGCGGTCAGACTGCAACCGTTCATGTAATCGTAAAGGCAGCAGCCACGACCACTACGACAACGACTACCACCACAACCACGACTACCACGACCACGACAGAGCCGGTTTATGATCCGCTGTACGGAGATGTAAACCTGGATGGTCAGGTTTCCCTGGCAGATACCGTTACCTTTAACAAGTACCTGCGGAAGGTTGTAGATTTCAACAAGCAGCAGATGGTAAACGGTGACTGCTACTATGATGGCAGCGTCGATCAGCAAGACTGCAAGCAGTTGATTTTCTTCCTGCTGTGTGTAGATGGCTATAAGCTTGGCCCAGAATCCACACAGAACTAAGAAAACAGGATAGCATATAATTTGCAGTAGAACTACGTAAGCCGCCGGCTTCCAAGTTGGAAAGCCGGCGGCTTTGTTGTTTGCGCATCCGATGGTCAGGAGAGAAGTTCGAGTTGTCCCCGTAACTTTCGGATGATTTTTTTCTCCAAACGTGAAATATAGGATTGCGAGATGCCGATGGCTTCTGCGACTTCCTTTTGCGTTTTCTCCTTTCCGTCCAGGAGCCCGAACCGCATTTCCATGATTTCCCGTTCCCGTTTGCCCAGTTCTGCAATGGCATCTCGCAGCATGGCACGTTCTGCTTCTGATTCAATGCCTTTGGAGACAATATCTTCTTCGGTGCCGAGAATATCTGCAAGCAGCAGCTCATTTCCGTCCCAGTCGATATTCAGTGGTTCATCAATGGAGATCTCATTTTTTTGATGAGACGTTTTGCGCAGAAACATGAGAATTTCATTTTCAATGCAGCGGGAAGCGTATGTAGCGAGCTTAATCTTTTTGGTGGGACAAAAGGTATTGACGGCTTTGATTAAGCCGATGGTGCCAATGGAAATCAAATCTTCCAGGCCTACACCGGTGGATTCAAATTTTTTGGCGATGTACACCACAAGACGCAGGTTATGCACAATGAGCGTTTCTTTTGCGGCAGGATCCTGTGCTTCCAGTGCCAGAAAAACATCGGCTTCTTCTTCCCGTGTCAGCGGCGGCGGCAGCGTATCCGAGCCATTGATGTAATCAATGCGGCAAGGATCATTCTTGCAGATACGGGTGCAAGCTTGTCGAAAAAAATTCCATACGATTTTGAGGGGCATTCCATTACATTTCATAAGTCATTTCCTTTCTGTCAAAATGGAATTAATTTGGGATGAAATACTGCGTTGCCTTGTGTCTGTCCAATACCAATCATTGCATCGACACTGCGCCGCATGCCAGTTGCCTGGTTGCAGATGACGATTTCATCCGGCAAAAAAACAGGAATCATTCCGCTGGAGGAAACCGTTGTGCAGGGAAGAATGCGATAATGCTTCATTTGCTGAATTGTTTTTCCGGGCGGAAAAAGCGGATGAAGCTGTTCTGCACTGCAAACAATGACCATTCTGCCGCTGAAACAATCAGTGAGCTGATTGCCGGTATCCGGTAATCCGGGCAGCAAAACCATTTTTTCTCCCTGCCGAATGTAAACCTGATAGGGATCGGTCGCAGGAAACAACCGATTGCGCAAGCGCTGTACCAATTGCATGGCACCATATGCAAGCAGGGTGAATAAAATAAGCTGCAAGAGGGAAAAATCCAAATAGCAGGATCCGTTTCCATAGGTCACAAATTTTCCACCGAAGCAGGAACCAATGGCGAGCAGCAGTCCGGCAAATCCAAAACTGATGCCAAAAAAACAGAGGATTCCGCCAAGCAGCAGGAGCTTTTGCCGTACACCGACTGCAAGCATCAGAATGATGCAGGTTGCCAGCAATTTGAAAAGGATGCTGTAAACCGGCGGCATTGGCGGCAGTAGAATGGTCAGGGAGAAAAGGCTGCCCACACCGGCTGCCAGCAGGCACCGTCCGGTTCGCAGTTTGGCATGCAGCAATTTTGCGGTAGCACGCAGCACAAAATAATTGATATATAGATTGAGGCAAAGCAGGACATCCAGATAAATGGTTTTCATGGGTATCACCGCCTTCTTTATTATACCCCGAATTCCCGGAGAAACCTGTCGAAGAAGTGGCAGAATCTGGGGGCAGAATCTGACGCATTCCAACAAAATGCATGTTGCATGCAGGAAACGGAAAACGACTTCAATAGATTGTAAATCGAGTCAAATATTGAAAAAAGAAAAGAAAATTAGAAAAATACTTTATAATCCTCCATTAAAATTAGAAGATTATAAAGATTGACAAAAATATAACAATCTGATATAATGAAGATACAGAAGAACTCACCCGAAACTGGAAAGAATGGAGCGATCGTATATGGCAGAACAACAAGCAACGTATTTTGTGGACAATGTCGATGCTTTGCGGCACACATTGGCTGCCGTTCGAAAGGCACAGGCTACCTATGCAACCTATTCCCAGGAACAGGTTGACGCAATTTTTCGAGCAGCTGCGCTTGCAGCCAATCGGGCACGAATTCCATTGGCAAAATTAGCAGCAGAAGAAACTGGCATGGGTATTGTAGAGGATAAGGTCATCAAGAATCACTACGCATCAGAATATATTTACAATGCGTATAAGGATGCAAAGACCTGCGGCATTCTGGAAGAGGATTCCGCTTACGGTACCATGAAGATTGCAGAACCGATTGGTGTGGTTGCGGCGGTCATTCCGACAACTAACCCGACTTCTACTGCAATTTTTAAGATTTTGATTAGTTTAAAAACCAGAAATGCAATTGTAATTTCACCGCATCCCCGTGCGAAGCAGTCTACCATTGCAGCGGCAAAACTGGTGGCAGATGCAGCCGTAGCAGCCGGTGCACCGGAAGGCTTGGTGGCATGGATTGATGTACCGTCTCTGGAATTGACCCAGACCCTGATGCAGGAAGCTGACATCATTCTGGCAACCGGTGGTCCCGGCATGGTAAAGGCAGCCTATTCCAGCGGCAAACCGGCACTTGGCGTAGGTGCCGGCAATACACCAGCAGTCATTGAAGAAAGCGCAGATGTGAAGCTGGCGGTCAATTCTATCGTGCATTCCAAGACGTTTGACAATGGCATGATCTGCGCATCGGAACAATCCGTTTTGGTAACGGCTCCGCTGTATGAAGCCGTCAAGGCAGAATTCACTGCACGTGGCTGCCATATTCTGACGGAAGAAGAAACCGAGAAACTGCGCAGCATCATCCTGATCAATGGTGCATTGAATGCTAAAATCGTAGGACAGCCTGCTGCAAAAATTGCAGAATTGGCAGGCTTTTCGGTGGATCCAGACACCAAGATTTTGATTGGAGAAGTGACTTCCGTAGATCCGTCAGAACCGTTTGCCCATGAAAAGCTGTCTCCGGTTCTGGCAATGTATCGGGTAGAGTCGTTTGAAGAAGCCATGGAAAAGGCAGATCAGCTGGTAAAGGATGGCGGATATGGACATACGTCCTCCCTGTATATCCATGCAGAAACCGGAAAAGAGCGGATTCGGCAGTTTGCGGAGAAGATGAAGACCTGTCGAATTCTGGTCAATACCCCTTCCTCTCACGGTGGCATTGGTGATTTGTATAACTTCAATCTGGCGCCCTCTCTGACGTTGGGATGCGGCTCCTGGGGTGGAAATTCTGTATCAGAAAATGTTGGAATTCGCCACTTGCTGAACATTAAGACGGTTGCTGAGAGGAGAGAGAATATGCTGTGGTTCCGGACTCCACAAAAAGTATACTTTAAGAAGGGTTGTCTGCCAGTGGCAATGCGGGAACTGAAAGAAGTTCTGCATAAGAAACGTGCATTTGTTGTGACCGACCAGTTCCTCGCACGCAGCGGCATGTCTGCCTGCATCACGGATCAGCTGCAAAGTCTGGGGATTGCGTACCAGCTCTTTTCTGATGTAGAGCCGGATCCGACCTTGTCCTGTGCCCAGCAGGGCGCCCAGCAGATGCGGCAGTTTGAGCCGGATGTCATTCTGGCGTTGGGCGGCGGTTCTGCAATGGACGCTGCGAAGATCATGTGGGTGTTGTACGAACATCCAGAGGCAGACTTTATGGATATGGCCATGCGGTTTATGGATATCCGAAAGCGGGTTTATACGTTCCCGGAAATGGGCGAAAAGGCATATTTTGTTGCGGTTCCAACCTCTTCCGGTACCGGTTCCGAAGTAACGCCGTTTGCCGTTATTACCGATGAAGCAACTGGCACCAAGTATCCGCTGGCAGATTATCAGCTGCTGCCGAATATGGCAATTATTGATACCGATTTGATGATGTCTCAGCCGAAAGGCCTGACAGCTGCATCTGGTATTGACGCAATGACCCATGCGCTGGAAGCATATGCTTCTGTTATGGCAACCGATTACACGGATGGAATGGCATTGCAGGCGTTGAAAAACATTTTCACTTACTTGCCGGCATGCTATGAAAACGGTGCCAATGATCCTTATGCCAGAGAGAAGATGGCAAATGCTTCTACGATGGCAGGTATGGCATTTGCCAATGCATTTTTGGGTGTTTGCCACTCCATGGCGCATAAGTTGGGGGCTTTCCACCATCTGCCGCATGGGGTTGCCAATGCCATTCTGATTACGGATGTGATGCGGTTTAATGTTGCAACGGCACCACGGAAAATGGGCACCTTCCCGCAGTATCAGTATCCGAAGGCACTGGAACGGTATTGCGAGTGCGCACGGTATCTGGGACTGACAGCTTCTACGGATGAAGAACTGTTTGAGAAGCTGTTGGAACAGATCGAGCAGCTGAAGGAACGGGTCGGCATTCGGAAAACCATCCGGGATTATGGTGTCAAGGAGGAAGACTTCCTGGCAACGCTGGATGAAATGGTAGAGCAGGCATTTGACGATCAGTGCACCGGCGCTAATCCGCGGTATCCGCTGATGTCCGAATTGAAGGAAATGTACTGCAAGGCGTATTATGGTGAGACCGTACCGCAAGCATAAAATTTTATGTTTTCAACATTTTCATGTTGAAACTGTGGAAAACAAATTGTAGGAGTATCCAAAAAAGCTCCCGGAAAATAGATTCCGGGAGCTTTTGTTATATTTGCAGTTGCGGGAAGCCGTTTAGTGTTCCAGCAGCAGGCGTTCGTTGCAGTATTCGCATTCCAGCAAGGT
>ENA-UONS01003388-UONS01003388.1-human-gut-metagenome-genome-assembly--contig:-CS19-NODE-3388-length-10983-cov-4.238928_pt1 | contig 10983 bp, 9 predicted proteins | sample MGYA00242458_ERZ724005 | MGnify/ENA metagenome assembly ERZ724005
TCTCAGACCTTCACCTAAAAATGAAAAGACCGGGAATAACATTTGAAATTTTGAAAAAACAAATCATGAATTATCAGGAAACTTTAAATTGGTTGTTTGCCCAGCTCCCGATGTACCAAAGGGAAGGTCAGGCTGCGTACAAAGCAAACCTGGACAACACTTTACAATTGGATGAATATTTCAGACATCCCCATAAAAACTTCAAAACGATTCATGTGGCAGGTACGAACGGCAAAGGATCGGTATCCCACATGCTGGCTTCTATATTACAGCAAGCCGGATATAAAACCGGCCTGTATACTTCCCCTCATTTAAAAGATTTCCGGGAAAGGATTAAAATCAACGGAGAAATGGTCAGTGAACAATATGTCATCGATTTTGTCCGGCATCACGCCGATTTATTCTCCCGGGTAAAACCGTCTTTCTTCGAAATGACGGTAGCTATGGCTTTCAAGTATTTCGCCGATAGCCAGGTGGATATTGCAGTGATCGAAGTCGGACTGGGTGGACGCCTCGATTCCACGAACATTATCACTCCTTTAGCCTCTGTTATTACAAATATTTCCTTCGATCATATGGCACTCCTGGGGAACACCCTCGAAAAAATTGCAAGCGAAAAAGCAGGAATCATAAAACCCGGTATTCCGGTTGTCATCGGTACGCGCGACAAAACCTACGATTTTGTTTTCGAGCAAAAAGCTCAAACCTGTGAAACTCCGATCGAATTTGCAAGTGACAACTGGACGACAACGATTAACATCGACGGAAGTTTCCAGCTGACACGGAAAAACGGTTGGCATTTCGATCATTTAACCAGTGAATTGAAAGGACTCTATCAACGAAAAAATATTCCTACGGTACTGGAGACTATACCCGTTTTACAACAAGCAGGCTTAAAGATCAGCGACCAGCAAGTCCGGCAAGGTATCGAACGGGTAGTGACGAATACCGGTTTATTCGGACGCTGGCAAACCCTTTCCAACCAGCCATTGACCATTTGCGACACGGGTCACAATATCGATGGCCTGACAGAGATCACCCAACAATTAAAACAGTGCCGGTATCGAAAGCTTCATTTTGTCATCGGTATGGTTAGTGACAAAGACATCGACAGCGTATTACATATCCTTCCTCAGGATGCGGTGTATTATTTCTGCAAAGCTTCCATTCCCCGGGCTATGCCGGAGCAACAGCTTGCTCAAAAAGCAAGACAAGCAGGCCTGCAAGGCGAATATTATCCCACTGTCGCAGCAGCTTACGAAGCAGCCCGGCAAGCTGCCTCCTCCGAAGATATGATTTACATCGGTGGCAGTACATTTGTCGTTGCCGAAGTTATCTAACCTCTTCGATAAAGAGCCGATCTTCAAAGTACTTCGGAGCGACTTCTCCGGGCTTGTAAAACCGCTGATGTCGCTCCAAAAATTTTTTGAACAGACCGGCAGCTTTTCAATCCGGATTAGCCGTTTTTTCTGTATGCTGACCGGAGCCTTCGGGTTAGATTCCTAAATCAGTATCAGGAGTTACCGCCCGTCTACCTTAATATTTCTCCTTCCTCAGAAAAGACTGACTTTCCCGCCCATCAACGAGTTCCTAAATAAATCAGATACATACCGGCTAAAACCAAAAGCAGGTCTATAAACTTAGCTTTCAAATTCCTCTCTTTAAACCAGATCGCTCCGGCAATAAATGAAACCACCACCCCACTCCTGCGCACTAAAGAAATAATAGAAATCATCGAGTCTTCGTAGCTTAAAGCATAGAAATAAACAAAATCAGCCAGTACCAACAAAATAGAAATAAAAGGAATAGTATTACGCCATTGAAAAGGAGTAGATTTTTTTCTTCCGGGATACCAAAGTGTAAATAAAATAACCCCCATTATAGCCAATTGGTAAAAATTATACCATACCTGCACATTCATCCGGTCGAGACAAGTCATCAGATATTTATCGTATAACCCACTCACAGAACCGGTTACGACTGCAAGAATCATAAAATAAATCCACTTATTATGCGCAAACCGGATTCCCTCTTTCTTACCTGAACGGGAAAGCAAAAACAAAGAAATTACTGCAGTTAAAACTCCGGCCCATTGCCAAATGTTCAACCGTTCTCCAAAAACAAGTAAAGCTCCCAGTAAAGTCAGAATAGGCTGGGTAGCCTTGATCGGTGAAGCAATCGTAATAGGCAAATGTTTCAAAGAAAAATAAGCGAAAATCCAGGAAGCCAAAACGATCACAGCTTTCAAAAATAACAAAAAATGCCCTTCACTTCCGATAGCCGGTAAGAATAACAACGTATTCCGCATCATGTCAGGAGCCAAGGCAGATAAAAGGACCACCGGTAAAAAAAGAAGACAACAGAAAAAAATATTCAAAAAGAGAACCGGTATAACTGCATTCCTCTCTAAAGAAATTTTTTTCACCACATCGTACAATCCCAACAAAGTAGCAGAAACAAAAGCCAGTAACAACCACATAGTATCGAATATAAACTTGTCGACTATTCAATTTTACAAAGTCGGATATGCTTCCCTCCGACAGTCCATTCTCCGGAAAAAAAGAAAGCGATTTACCGCCTGCCCGAATCGACGCACAATCATTTCCGCCCTGCCCATGCGATACCGAAACCCTACTCCAGCGTCATTTATATATAAACAGGATGTTTACCAGAAATCCGGCGCGAAAATAAAGTAAAATCCCCTTAAATACAAATCTTCGAATCGGATGTATTCTCCGAATCAGAGAAGCGATATAGTAATCAATAGCATTCCGACGGTTATAAAATAATAGTTTTTAATGAATAATACAGAGGGATATCGCCTGGTTAACCATATTATTTGATGAAGTTTTCAATTTTTTTTTTTATTTTATTGATATAGACTATCTTTGTACCCTGTATTCTGGTAAAATAGTCCGGAATCTTTGAAGAATTAGGGTAGTTTGACTAAAAAAGTCTGTAAAACTCAATCTTAGATAATTGTGTCCAAAAAGAAAATTAAAAAAGTTGTGGATGTCGGATTCATCCCTGGTATTTATAATTATTGCGATCGTTGGTGTGAAAAATGCGAACAACAGTTGCGGTGTATGAGCTTTGTAATGGGAAAAAAGATCGAGGAGAAAGGCGGTTTCAATTTTGAACGGGAAGGCCATCGGGAAGATGAAAGTATTTGGGCACGCCTGAAAGAAGTCTTCGAATCTACTTATGAAGTATTACATGAATTGGCTGAAGAACGCGGATTAGATGTCGAGGACATTTATGCTTCGGAAAATATCGACCGGGAGTTTTGGGGTGAGGATTACGAAGGGACTCCAAGAGAGCAAGTTTACCAAAAACTCGAATCTTCGGATCTCCTCCGAATTTGTAGTATTTACGAATATTGGGCCGATAAATGTCTGGAGCAGCTTTACGAAATAATAAATGATAAAGAAAAAAACGAACTTCTGGAAGAGGCTTTAGAAGTCGTCGGCTGGTATCCGGATTTGATTCAAGCCAAAATCCGAAGGGCATTATACGGTTATCACTACCATACGGCCAATAAGTCAAAAACGACAGAAGACTATAATGGATCGGCCAAAGTGGCTCTTATCGGGGTGGAACGTTCGATTGAAAACTGGAAAATAATACAACCTTTGTGTCCGGCTTATCAAAAAGAAATATCCCATCTATTGGTAGTATTGGAACAATTACGCAGCGATGCCGACGAGTATTTTCCTAAAGCCAGGACATTCGTACGCCCCGGGTTCGACAATTGATAGCCGGTCCGAAAGGCCTTCAAAGAAAATCAAGAATAAAAAATGAACGGTGCCAACAGTTAAAAACTGTATATGCACCGTCCAACTATAAAAGAATTCTTTACTTATCGGACTATTCTATCGGATCAGAATAAACTTTCCACCAACTGATCGTCTGCATAATTCGGTAAAGTCACTTTCAGATTCGGATTCGCCTCCATAGCCCGTTTGATCGCAAATACGGCACCTTCGTTCCGAGCCCAGCTCCGGCGGGAAATACCGTTATTCACATCCCAGAACAGCATATTTTTCAAGCGTCTGTCAGCATCGGCAGAGCCATCCAGCAACATACCGAAACCTCCGTTGATCACTTCTCCCCAGCCGACACCACCACCATTATGCAAAGACACCCAGGTAGCCCCTCTGAAAGAATCACCGATCACATTCTGTACGGCCATATCCGCCGTAAACTTCGATCCGTCGTAAATATTCGAAGTCTCCCGGTAAGGTGAATCTGTTCCGGACACATCGTGGTGATCACGTCCCAGCACAACAGGAGCAGAGATCTCTCCCCATTCGATCGCCTTGTTAAAAGCTTCTGCAATCTTTATTCTTCCTTCAGCATCTGCGTAAAGGATGCGAGCCTGTGAACCTACCACCAAATGGTTTTCGGCAGCAGCTTTGATCCAGCGTATATTATCATGCATCTGTTGCTGAATTTCTTGCGGAGACTGAGCAGCCAGCTCTTCCAGTACTTTAGCAGCCAACTCATCGGTCTTCGCCAAATCCTTCGGATCACCGCTGGTACATACCCAACGGAAAGGACCGAAACCGTAATCGAAACACATCGGTCCCATAATATCCTGAACATAAGAAGGATACTTGAAGTCGCCGTTCGGCTTCAGGATATCGGCACCGGCACGGGAAGACTCTAATAAAAATGCATTCCCGTAATCGAAGAAATAAGTTCCGAACCGTTCGACACATTTATTGATAGCAGCCACATGGCGACGTAAGGACTCCTGTACTTTCTCTTTAAATAATTCCGGTTGTTCGGCCATCATTTGTTTGCTCTCTTCGAAAGAAAGACCGACAGGATAATATCCTCCTGCCCAGGGATTATGCAAAGAAGTCTGGTCGGATCCCAGCTCGACCACGATATCTTCCTCAGCCAACCGCTCCCACAAATCGACGACATTCCCTTGGTAAGCAATGGAAACGACCTGTTTGTCAGCTTTCGCCTGCCGCACCCGTTTCATCAGCACATCCAGATCATCGATCACCTCATCTACCCATCCCTGTGAATAACGGGTATGGGTAGCTTTCGGATTGATTTCGGCAGTGATACTTACACAACCGGCAATATTGCCTGCTTTAGGCTGAGCTCCCGACATACCTCCCAAACCTGCGGTAACGAACAACTTCCCCGCCAGCCCTTCACCATGTTTGGAAATCTTACGACCGGCATTTAAAACCGTGATGGTAGTACCATGAACGATTCCTTGCGGCCCGATATACATATACGATCCGGCAGTCATTTGTCCGTATTGGGATACACCAAGAGCATTAAACCTTTCCCAATCGTCCTGTTTCGAATAATTCGGAATGACCATACCATTGGTGACCACAACCCGGGGAGCATCTTTATGCGAAGGAAACAATCCCAGCGGATGACCGGAATACATCACCAGAGTTTGTTCGTCGGTCATTTCTGACAAATATTTCATAGCCAGACGATATTGTGCCCAGTTTTGGAATACCGCACCGTTTCCTCCGTAAGTAATCAACTCATGGGGATGTTGTGCAACAGCCTTATCCAGATTATTGTTGATCATCAGCATAATAGCAGCTGCTTGCAAACATTTATGAGGATAATCGTATATATTATGAGCGTACATTTCATAATCCGGCCGGAACCGATACATATAAATCCGGCCATATTTTTCTAATTCTTCTGCAAATTCACGGGCCAAAACAGCATGATGCCGCGGTTCGAAATAGCGTAAGGCGTTCCGGATAGCGAGTTTTTTTTCCTCTTTCGTCAGGATATCCTTCCGTTTCGGTGCATGGTTTACCTCCGGATCATAAGGTTTCGGTGCAGGCAATTCCGCGGGAATACCTTCCCGGATAGATTGTTGGAATTCTTGTAATGTCATCTCATTATATATTTAATATTTATTACTTTTCGACCCGCTAATTTAATAATTTCAAACGATTACGCCCAAAAATATCACAATTAATCACACACCTTTCCTTTAAAATATAGTCACCGAGCGGGGTTTGATCACAAATCCAAACCGTAGGTAACGCCTGAACTGATCGTAGGCGATCATACTTTCGCCATATCCATTACAAAATTGCATAAATAAATATTGGTTATCTTCTCTGAACAATCGATAGGCAATCTCCAAACGCCAATTCGCATTCCAATTCCACCCACCCCGTTTTATCATTAAGGCCGAACAAGACAAACGTCCGTTATCACTGGCGTAAGTCGCTGCCAAATGTCCGATTCCGGCATATCTGGTCAGGTGTCTGTTTTCTTTAGCTACCTGCATAGCTATCCAAACCTTGGCCTGAAAAGTATAATTTTTATTCATCAGATAAATACCGGTAAAAGTCAACCGGTTCCAACTCCTCGACCAAATACTGTCGCGCCCGTTCGATTCATGCTCGAACTGCACCATCCCGATACCTTTAATCCTTCCCTCCCCGATAAAATTACGTCCGACCCCTAAAGAAGGGTTATAATTATTGTCCGCAAAAGGGGCCGATTTCCGGTAAATATCCCAAAAAGACTTCTGGCTGTACGTCAGGAATAAATAAATCCGATAAGGCAATAACTTGCGGTAAAGCCGGTGGCGTAAGCTAATCTGAAATTTAGCATCCGAATTGTATTTCGAAATTTTTCCACCGGTGAAACTCGTTCCGGTCACCACATAATTATCTTTATATATAGTGAAAGCCGGTATATTTCCTAAAGCCTGCATCAGACTATCTTCCGATTGTCCCGAAAAGTCCGGCTCTTCATTTTGTGACCGGGCATCCAATCCCCAAATACCTAACACCAAACTCAAAACAACAATTTTAAAAGTCATGCTTCTTCTCATTAAAAACCATTTCGTTATCAACATTTTACGCCAACCACAAAAGAAAGGTTATCCGACTATTTCCAACCTTTCGGCAGAAAAAAACGTATTTCAGGCATTACAAACAACTTAAAACAGTATCATCATGGATTTTACAGACGAAACTATTCCGATGCCCCGGATCGGCGATCAGGCTCCGGTATTCGATGCAGTCACTACTCAAGGAAAAATTCATTTTCCTCTGGACTTTAACGGCAAATGGATTATTCTTTTCAGTCATCCTTCCGATTTCACTCCGGTATGTACCTCCGAATTCGTCACTTTCGGAGCTATGACGGAAGAATTCAAAGCGCTGAATTGTCAATTGATAGGACTTTCTGTCGACGGTTTATACAGTCATATTGCCTGGTTGCGGACCATCCGTGAGAAGATCGAGTACAAAGGAAAGAAAAATGTTGAGGTTCAATTTCCGTTAATTGCCGATGTAACCATGGAAGTAGCCCATTTATACGGCATGATCCAACCCCGGGAAAGCTCGACCAACGCTGTCCGTGCCGTATTTTACATCGATCCGCAAGGAATCATCCGGGCCATTATCTATTATCCGCTGGCTCTGGGACGAAATTTCGACGAACTGAAACGGGTACTTATCGGCTTGCAAACCATCGACAAATATGGAGTAGCCCTACCGGCCGACTGGCGTCCTGGAGACGAAGTGATCGCTCCTACCCCGGGCTCGTTCAATGCGGCAAACGAACGAATGGACAAACCTGCCAGCGGTACCCGATGCTACGATTGGTTCTTTTGTCTGAAAAAACTCCCCGCAAAATAAGGGAAAGGTGAGGATTAATAGCTACCTTTGTCCATATAAATCGAATCTTATGAAAGTAGCTATTCCGACAAGAAATAATGTCGTCGACGATCATTTCGGACATTGTGAGTATTATACGATTTTCACAATCAGTGAAGACAAACTGATTGTCTGTACAGAAATTCAGGCTTCTCCGGAAGGATGTGGATGTAAATCCAATATAGCCTCGGTATTAGAAGAAAAAGGTGTTGAATTGATGCTCGCGGGCAATATGGGCGAAGGGGCCAAACATACGCTCGAAGACCACCATATCCGGGTGATACGGGGATGTTCGGGCAGTGTCGAAGCAGTAGTCAATGCCTGGCTGCAAGGCGCACTCACCGATTCCGGAGAAGCCTGTCAACACCACGATTGTCCGGACCATCACGATTCTGCGCCACTGACTTTCAAAGTGTTGAAATAATGCCGCTATTTCCCATTTTAATTTTATAATACAGCTATGAATATAAGAATAGGTGATATCGTACGGTTCATTTCAGAAAAAATGGAAGGTAAAGTAACCGGCATCATAGACAATACAACCGTCAATATCTTTGTCGACGACTATGGGTTCGAGATACCGGCTTCGACAAGTGACCTGGTCGTCATCCACTCTGATGTCAATCCTTCTAAACCGGATAGTAGTTCCGCAGCCCAGGCACATCCTCAGGTACAAAAAGGGGTAACGATGGAATCGGCCGATACGTTGTATTTCGCTATTGTCCCCGATAATTTCAACAATTTGCTGGATTCCCGCTATGAACTATTTTTGGTTAACGATACACAGCAAACTTGTCTCTATTCGATCGCTTTTCGCCATGGGGAAAAATATAGCGGTATCAGTGCCGGTAATTGTAATCCGGACAGCACTTGTCCGATAGGAACATACTCGTTAAAAGATATCGATGCCGGTATAAAAGCCGTTCATATCCAGGCAATCTTTTTCAAGAAAGGTTCCACGACGCCCAGAACTCCGATCGAAGCAGAAGTAAAAATCAATACTGTCAATCTTTGTAAATCCGGTATTTATAAACATACCCGCTGGTTTGATTCGATTTGCATCATCCATGCTTTGGATAAAGAACATCTGCCTGCCACCGAAGAAATCGATGAGAAACAACTCACTCAGGCCATACGCGAGAAAAAGGACACAACACCGGCCCCGACTCCCCGGCCACAGAAACAGATTGTCGGTAACATCGTCGAGATAGATTTACATTGTCATGAATTACTCGAAACAACGGCCGGAATGAATAATAAAGATATCCTGGAATATCAATTGGAAGTTTTCCGGAAAACCATGGAAGAATACAAACTACGGAAAGGCCAAAAAATAGTCTTTATTCATGGAAAAGGAGACGGTATCTTACGGCAGCGCATTTTATGGGAACTCCAGACAAAATACAAACGCCACCATCATCAGGATGCTTCTTTCAAACAATATGGATACGGAGCGACAATGGTTACGATAAAATAAAACAGCCGTCTCACGACGGCTGTTTTATTTTTATTTACTTTCCAACTCACCGATATACCGTTCGGCATCGATAGCAGCACGGCAACCAGAACCTGCAGCGGCAATCCCCTGACGATAAACCGGATCCATGATATCTCCGGCAGCGAACACACCCGGCACATTGGTACGGGTCGAAGCCCCTTCGGTAATAATATAACCTTGTTCGTCCACCTTTACATACTTACTGAATACTTCGGAATTCGGATGATGACCGATAGCCAGGAAGAATCCGTCGATCTTAATGTCTTTTTCACATTCTTCCGGTTCGCCTTTCCGATACAACAGACGTGCACCTTCGAGTCCCATATCCGAACCGTAAAGTTCAAGCGTATTGTGTTCGAAAAGCACTTCGATGTTTTCAGTATTGAATACCCGTTGCTGCATAGCTTTAGAAGCTCTCAGATAGTTTTTGCGGACAATCAGATATACTTTCCGGCACAGACCTGCCAGATAAGTTGCCTCCTCGCAAGCAGTATCACCACCACCGACGACAGCCACATCTTTACCCCGGTAAAAGAATCCGTCGCAAGTAGCACAGGCACTCACTCCCAGACCTCTGAATTTCTCTTCGGTAGGAAGCCCCAGGTATTTAGCCGAAGCACCCGTAGCGATGATCACTGCATCAGCTTCGATTTGCTTGCAATCGTCGATCGTCAGTTTATGAGGATGCCCGGAAAAATCGACGGCAGTAACGATACCGAAACGGATATCCGTCCCGAAACGTTCTGCCTGCTTACGCATATCTTCCATCATAACAGGACCTGTCACTCCTTCCGGATAACCGGGAAAATTCTCGACTTCGGTAGTTGTCGTCAACTGTCCACCCATCTGTAAGCCTGTATATAATACCGGTTTCAAATTTGCACGGGCAGCATAAATAGCCGCAGTATAGCCGGCAGGGCCTGAACCGATGATCACACATTTTATTCTTTCAATTGTATTTTCTTCTGCCATAATCTTTATGATTTACATTATTATTTAGATTCAAACTAAGCGTTACAAAACTATTAATTTAAAATATGGATTACAATATTTTCCTGTCTGGCAAGCGGTTAAAAAAAAGTTAAACACTATTTTACATTATAAAGCAGAACAATATTCCAATATTGTAACACACCCTATTTCAGTAACTCTCCTCTTTTAGCCTCCGAACAGATAGCAAAACCCTATAATCGGACCTATTTTCCAACGCCCCCGCTCTTTCTGCTTCCAGCAAACACTCCCACAATTTATTGAAAACTAAACAATAAACTACTTTTACCAAACAATTATCAAAACAGATAAAAATCCGGTAATATTTTCTTATCTTTGTGAAGGTTCATATACTGGTCGTCTCTGGTTTGGAACATCAGCCGGATTTCCTCTACAGCTGCTTCCACACTGTTTGGGGCCGGAGTCTTTTTAGGGGAAGTTTCATCATGGGGTGTGCTGACCATATTTTGTCCTGTCCGTATCCATTCTTCGGAAATTCCCAAATAGTTACGAAATAATTCCCACTTGATTCCATCGGGTTTCGTCTTGCCTGTCAGATAATTGGATATAGTCGAGGCGGAGAGGTTCAGATCGTGTGCGATCCGGTATTTAGAAATCTTTCTGGTTTCTAAATATTCCTGCAACCTTTCTTGTTGTTCCGGCGAAAGTTTTTCCATACGAATCTTTTTTTGATATATATTGAAAATAATTCAAGATTTGCTTGTTTTTATTGCAGAATTGTACTATTTTTGCAAAATTGAATATACACAAATATACGAAGAACTCGCAAAAAAACGGCAAAATTTGGATAAATAAAGTAAG
>ENA-UONS01003393-UONS01003393.1-human-gut-metagenome-genome-assembly--contig:-CS19-NODE-3393-length-10960-cov-5.180559_pt1 | contig 10960 bp, 14 predicted proteins | sample MGYA00242458_ERZ724005 | MGnify/ENA metagenome assembly ERZ724005
TTATTTACATCATTTTTCTTATTTACACCATCTAAGGACTTCATTGTCGGGAACATTTGTTCGAAACTTTCCATCAAGCTCCGTGGAACACTCTGGAGCAGTTTGGAAAACTATCAGCGAATCTTTTAAAAATCCACCGAACTCCGTTGAAACACATGAAAGTGTGGTCATCCACATGTCAAGCCCCGGAACTAATAAGTCTCAATGGTGTATTGTTCAGATTTGTCCAAATGCATCTATTCGAATCCATATAACTCAATAGACACATCGCACACTAAAAATACATCTCAATAATCTTTACTACTTAATTATAATACATCCTTCAATATTTGTCATCACCTGTTTTTTCTTTTCTTTGGTACATTCGGCATATATATCCATCGTTGTGGAAATATCCGCATGTCCCATAATGTCCATGATGACCTTCAAATTTGTTTCATTCTCACAAAGTCTTGTGCAAAAGGTATGACGCAGATGATGTGCCGAGAAATCAGGAAGTATCACAGCCATTCTTCCTTCCTTTTGAGCCTCCGCCTCTTCCTTGTCATTATAAGCCTTTACCGCTCTGTGAATTGCATTGTTTACAGCAGCTGCACTATATACCGTGTGCGTTGCCGTAGAAAAGACAAATCCGGAATAACCGTCAATCTCAGCTTCGCAAAATCCAAGACACTTCTGAATCTCATACTCTGAAAGAAACGCATCAAACACTTCCTGTATCATTGGAATTGTTCTGGTGCCTGCTTCCGTCTTAGGAGTCTCGATACGCTTTCTGCACACTCCCTTAGAATCCGGACGTTCTGTGAGATTATGGTTTACACTAATCATGCGATTTTCGAAATCCAAATCTTCCCATCTGAGTCCAAGGCACTCTCCAATTCTCATACCGGTACCAAGCAACACAGTTATAATAGGAAGCCATCCTTCATAATCTCTATCTGACTCCAGATAATTCATAAACGCTTTCTGCTGTGGAATCGTTAATGCCCTTCTCTTAGGAGCATCCCAAAGCTTGCTACGCTTAATTTCCGTCATAGCAGAGTCCGATGGATTATTTACAATCAATCCATCACGTACTGCTAACTGCAACGACGGATGCACTACCGTATGGACGTTATCCAATGTGTTTGCTTTTACACCCTCCTGTAAAATTGAAAAATAGAATTCCTTCACATCCGAATATCGAATCTCTGCAATCCTTCTCTTCCCAAAGGTATTTCTTACAAAGCGATTGTACATGTAGATATAATTAGCCTTGGTAGTCTCTTTCAGATTGTACTTCTGACTGATATATCTATCAAAGCAATCATTCAGAGTAATCTTCTTTGCTGCAAACGCATCCAATCCCTGTTCGTATTTGACCAAAAGTTCTTTTTCTTTTGCTCTGAGCTCTTGTAAGCTCTTGGCGTAGACATAACGGCGCACCTTATTCCTATCTGTATATGCATAGCAATATCTTCCATCCGCTCTGCATGTCTCGCCGGTCCTGAGCACATATCCCTTGCTGTCTTTTCTTCCTTTTATAGTAGCCATTTTTAATTCCTCCAATCATATAAAAAGGAATAGCCGGTTCTACTATATTGAATAAAAGTCTATGGATAACTTTGACTCAAATCTATTATAGTGCCGTCTATTCCATATTTGCAATCCAAATTTGTCCGTTTGTAAAAATAGTATCTACAATGGATTACATGGGACTTCTTTGGATTTTCTATGCTTCGCAGAAATTCTCCAAATACTCATCCACCTTCTCTGTATTTACCAAAACACATCTCTTTACCTTATAAACCGCATTCGCTTCCTTTGCGATTTCCTGAAATGTGTGGAGCCCTAATGAGTAAAGCTGTGCTCCCTCTGCATATCTGACAAATTTCTTTTTTCCTGTTACAACCATATTCTCTAACTGTGGTACTTCTACTCTTGTTCTTGACATCTCTATATCCTCCTACGCTATTCCTTCTAAAAATCCAATCATCTGTACTTTAATCTTTACCTTCGCACGTCTTACCTTTTGTGCTGCGGACTCATACTGAATCCCTTCCTCTTCTGCAATATCTCCGATATTCTTCTCGCCGGAAAGATAACCTTTGAAAATCCTTAACTCATTTCCACTGAGGATACCTAATTGCCGATTGAAAAGGGCGAAATCTGCTCGCATGCATCGAAGCGTATATGCATCTTGCTGGAACTCTTCGCCCCGGTCAACTCCTTCCAGTACATCCCCGGAAAAGTCGCAGGCAATAATTGCATCTTTGGTAATCACATTGCTAATTGCCGCATCAGCTGTAATATCACTGTGCACTCCGGATGTCTGCACCCGGACTCCCAAATCTCCCCTGCTCTGCTTACGATTATAGGCTTTTTCGTTTTCAATCATATAACACAGCCCTTCTGTATAACCGTCCACAATACCTATGAAGTTTGAGTAATTCTTGCAGATGATATCCACCTTTCCAGCAGCATCTGCTTTCGCATAATTCTTAATAATACTTGCCTTTGCCACCATCGAATCCTCCTAAACTGAATTTGACGTAAGCATCAGCGAAACCGGTTTTGCTCTTTCTTACAGATACTATTCTACGGCGCTCTATGGATTTTTTCGAATCCCAAAACATGGACTGCTTGTCGATGTAGCATCGACTTTTGGAAACAATATGTATAAACAACACCTATTGCGTAATAATATCTATATAGTTTTTCCCCTCAATAAAGATTGTATATTAAGGGAATGATAGCCTTACCCATTGACTTTTCCCTTATTTTTTACTATTATTTAAGGGAAAGAGAGGTGTGTAAGGGAATGAGACCATTCAATTACTCGAATTTAAAAGACCAAAAATGGGATTCTGATATTTTAGGATATATCGCTGCCATTTACAAAGAGGCTGGCAAACAGGAAATGTATTTAAAGCAAAAACCGGAAGAACTCGAAAAGCTCGTAGAGATTGCAAAGATTCAAAGCACTGAGGCTTCCAATGCCATCGAGGGTATTGTGACAACCAGTACAAGAATCAGGCAGCTTGTGGAAGAAAAGACCACACCCAAAAACCGTGACGAACAGGAAATTGCAGGATACCGTGATGTGCTTAACATCATCCATGAAAGCTTTGATGCAATTCCCCTTTCACAGAATTACATCTTACAGCTTCATAAGATTATGTACAGCCACATGAATAACCCGATGGCTGGAAAAACGAAAAATACACAAAACTACATCTCTGCCACTTTCCCGGATGGACATGTGGAAACGCTCTTTACTCCACTTGCTCCGTATGAAACACCGGAAGCTCTGGATAGAATTTGCACAGAATATAACCGTGTCATCGGAAACATGGAAGTAGAGCCGTTAATTGCTATTCCTATCTTTATTCATGATTTTCTCTGCATCCATCCTTTTAATGATGGTAATGGCAGAATGAGCAGACTCCTTACTACTCTTTTGTTATACAGATGTGGATTTTATGTTGGAAAATATATTTCTCTTGAAGCTAAGATTGCTAAGAATAAAGACTTATACTACGATGCCCTCAACCGTTCACAGGACGGATGGCATGATGGATGTGAAGATGCTCTTCCATTCGTAAAATACTTCCTTGGAATTGTGCTTGCTGCATACAAAGATTTTGAGGACAGATTTGCCATCGTAGAAGAAAAGCTTCCTGCCATTGATATGGTTAGAAAAGCAACTTTAAATAAGATTGGAAAATTTACCAAACAGGATATCAGAGAGTTATGCCCTTCCCTTAGTATCAGTTCCATCGAAGGTGCCCTTAGAAAGATGGTTGCTTCTGGGGAACTTAGACGTGACGGCTCAGGCAAATCCACTTTCTATGTGAGACTGAAATAATCTTAAAGGAAGGACCATTCCCTTAAAATTACAACGAAGTCTAACCATTGATTACTACTTCCAAAAGATATTTCGGTTAATTCTTACCAAAATATCTTTTAGAAAGTAATAATTATCCTACAGTCAATGTGATTCTATTATTTACAGACTTGTTTCCTCTTCATCTATAAGCGACCCATACATTTCAAAATATTCCTTAGATGCCACTAAACGCTCTTTTTCAGGAATTTTCAAATACAGCTCCGTAGTTCTGATATCCTTGTGTCCTAATGCATTGGCTATCATCGGTAGTTTCCACCCGGCATCCAATCTGGATTGTGCAAAATAATGTCGCAGCATATGAGGTCTTGCATATATACCGGTTTTCTCCTCTAAACGTCTGAATGTCGCCTGTAATGTGTTCATAAATTCCACATCACCCTCGTTATTTCCCTGTATATTAACAAACAGATATTTATGATTTTTCAAAACATCTGCATAAGTCGTCATATACTCCACCAACAACTTATATACAGAATCGCTCATCAGTACGGTACGGTTTTCACGATTCTTTGCTCTTGCTTCATTCTTATTTCTTTCACGAAATCGAATTTGGATGGTCTTATTTTCCAAATCTATATCTTCATCGTAATGTATTCCAAGCAGTTCCCCTGCACGCATTCCGGTTTCCGCCATTAGTGCAATCTGTAGTTTATCTCTCGCATTTGTGCAGGCATTAAGCAGTTGAATGACTTCTTCCTTACTCAAAGTTTCTCCGCACGAATCTTCCTTGGGTAAATATCCTTCAAAGGTTGTGCGGGTGCCACTAGAAATCATTGCCCCTAATGACCTACAGTAATATGCTCCCTTTGGTATAAGCACCTTGATTTCCGGAAACTCCTCTCCAAATTCCATATGGAGATACTGCAACCACCCAAATACATCTCCCAAATAGGAATTACATGTATTATTCTTTACAACAGCTACTTTGTTATCCATATGCATTCCATACTTAATCCATAACAGAAATTCCCTGAAATGTTCCGTCTGACTCCCATAAGACATAGCGAATACATCCTTTAACTTCAATGATTTTTCAGCCAGATACCGCAAATAATATGTAATGGAAAATGCCACTTTTTTCACAGTATTCGGTGATTCCTTTACCATAGATAGGTGTTTTAAATACTTTGATGGCAAATACAGAAATGACATATCCTCTTTCTTTTGTATTAGATAATTCTTCTTTCCTCTCGAATATAATGGCACTACTGCATACGGATTATCTGACTTAAAGCTCATTAAAGTAATCCTCCTTTTTTCTCTGTGCTACTTTCTCCAACTTATTGTTTTTATCCAGCAAATCTGCAATCTTCATCTTTAACAGACGATTTTCTGCCTCTAATTCTTTTATTCGCAAAACAATTGCTTTATCAAGGACAACTTTTCTCGTTGCAGTAAAATCCATTCCAGCTTGTAATTTTTGCAAGCGCCTCAGTTCTGTACGCACTCTTTCATTTTTATAAAAAAAGCCTCTTGATAGCCCGGTTTCCTTTACCAAAGCTACAACACTTACCTGTTCCTGCGACTCATATTTCTTTCTCATCGCTTCAATGGCTATAAGTTCTTTCCTTTCACTTGTTTGCCTGTTTACCGCTACCATTTTTTCATAACTTTTCACCTAGAATACCTCCAGTTTCCTTTTTCTTATTGTACCATTCCGAACCCCTTTGTCCCCTTGCCCGAACTCCCAAGGGGATAATAAAAGAGCGGTGCAGTCGTTACATACTACATCGCCCTAAAACGTCGTATTATTTATCTAGTCGAATTTACTTTTCTTTAATTAACCAAAGTTCTGGTACATATGTTTTAAATGTATCTCCACCATCAAAGACCATCAGTCTTCCACACGAAGGACATTTATACACATCATATGTTTGCACCGGAATATCTTTGCAAAAGTTTAAATTTCCATTATCATCCGTTTCAATCGCATTCCATTCTACATCCGAAAATACTCTGTAGAAATTTTCATCCGGAGCATTATGGTCATGCATTGGATATCCGCACGGACAATTCCATTTCGCCATGTTTTCTACCTTCCTTTCACAAAAATGCGCTTCACAGCAGCCACAAATTGCTTTACAAAAGATTCCTTCTCAACAACCGGCTTTTCTTCCACTTCAATCTCAACCACTGGTTCCGGTTCCGCAACAGACTTCGCTTCTAAATGCTTCTGCCAGTCGTATGCCTGAATATATTCCAATATCCCCGGCAGATATGGTGGATGATGCTTTTGTGGATGAAATCCGCTTGTGATATATCGCTCTTCATCACTGACCATTACATAATTGTTATGATACAAGCTGTATGTACCCTGACCGTTCATCTTAATATGCCAAGTATCTTCATTGCACTTTACTATCAGCTCATCAAGTGTATCCATGTGAAGCTTCACATCTGTTCCAAGCAAAAACTTCTCCACCACACGATTGCTGACTCTTCCCTTTTCAAAGAATCTCAGATACCATGCAAATCGTTTCGTATCATGTTTGATGGCGTTTCTTATCAAAATTCTACGCTTACAATGCGGACAAAACTCTCTGTCATCCGGCAATTCTTCCAATGCTCCAAAATCCCAATATTTAATCTTCTCTACCAACTGACAAGACTTATCATGTACAAAATTGTCACTCTTGGCATATACAAAGCGGATGCAGTTATCCTCCAATGCACTCGCTCGTTTACTTATCATTCGCTGAGTATCAATATCCATTTCCTTCCCTTTATACTCTATCGTAAATCCCGGTCCGATTTCAGCACTTCTGGAAGGATTCTCTACCAATGCCAAATCCACTCTTTCATTCATGGAAATCTGCGGTACTTCGTTACTGTTTAAATTCCCATTTCTACGAATATTCCTGCAAATATTTTCACTAATGAGCTTCCAATATTTATTAAAATTACCCTCGTTAATATATATTTTCTTAAACTGCTCTACGACATTGCATGGTACCTTTACCAATTTACCGGTTTCATTGATAATCAGAAAAATGCGAACATCTTCAAATGCTGTCCTATCCTCACTGTAGCCCGGAATCTCTTTCAGCGGACCCACATAAGGATGAAATGTATAATCTTCTAATTCATCACAGAACACGTATCTGGTTCCATCTTCATATTTCGCCACATCCCAATACATCATAAAATGATGTCTCTCACTGTCTACCTGCATACGGACATCTGCCATATAACCATCTCCTTCCGTATATTTGATATTCGCTATCCCCGGGATCCGGTTCCTTATGCTTTCATTATGCCAAAAGTGCAGTCCAATAATACGGACTCATATCATAAGTATCGCACCTTTTATTATAATTTTCATCTACTTTCCACTTACTCCTGCCAATAATTTCACCTGCTCCATTGCCACTCTGCGTAACTCCTTATTCTGCATTCCTTCAAGTAACATCGCAATCTGCATTACCTCCGGGCTAAATCCACATGCTTCACCACCTGCAAGATAAGCCACAGTCGTTCCAAGAACCGGTGCCATCTCTTTCAAAATTCCCACCTTAACATCGTTCTTCCCAAGCTCGTATGCTGATATGGTCGATTTCTTTGTACACAAAATATCTGCCAATTCTTCCTGTGTCATCCCCATTGCTAACCTGCGTTCCTTAATCCTCATTCCTACTGTTTTTTCCATTTTTCTCTCCATTTCCGGAGTCCGAAACGGAGAGAACGCAAAAAGAGCCGACAAAACGTATGACAATAAAACCAATGGCTAATAAAATATGCCACTTGGCGTTATCTCCGTTTTGTCGGCTCCTAATAGTTCTCTGCTAAATCCAGCTCGTTACAAACTCTTGATAATCAGCGCCGTCTCTGATGGTTCCTGCCAAATCTGGCGGTTCAGCTGATATCTCATACTTATTCAATTTTCATTTCTTCTTTAATGACTTGATATATTTTACTACTCTCAGTATTTGCATTTTCTGCAACTATAACAATTCCATCTTTGACAAATACTCTGAGCATTGCGCCACAATTGCCACACTTTGTTTCAGAATAAGAAATTACACTTTTTTGTATTATTGCCCCACATATTGAACAACACACATAACATCCTTTCTGCATATATGTTACCTACATATAGTACATATCTTCTAAGAAGATGACTGGTACATTATGGCACACAGCATATTGAATGAATCTATCTCTTAGTTCGATATCAACAAAGGAATTCCTCGAATACAGTATTATGGAATCACCATGTCCTGCCTCAACCAACTCGACTGCATTTCTCAAATTATACCAACTTGAATCCTGATAATAATGAATATACATTCCATTAAGCACTATTTCTTTTGTTTTAGCAAAATTTTCAATCCTTTTTATTTGAGAGAGTCTTTCATGTATTCTGTTTTCTCCAAGTGAAAAAACTATCGGTATTGATTTCTTACACACATACGAATTATTGATAATCTTTTTATTTGATGCATATTCGATTTGTTCGTTCGTTAACGGAAACTGTGAATACATTATATACGATGCAGCATAATTAAGTATTTCTTCCCAGTCGTCACAAAATTCTACCGACGGAATACAAAAACCATTTACTACTTTTATCATAGAAAATGTATCTATTTTGTATCTCTTCACTCTTCGCAAATATTCCGAAACAAATTGAGCATCTAACCCTAATTGCTGCATCTTTACCCTATTCAAAGAGCATCTTTCCTTTACAAATTGGTCCTCTGAATTAAAGGCATCTGAGTTGAAAGGATCTATCATGTCACACTTACTATTATGTTCGACTATTGCCATTAGCTTCAGAATATCACTGCATAATTTTTCTGATGGAATTTTTTTTCTTCTTAAAATCTTCCACAATAATGCTATGCTGATTTCATAACCTCCAAACACTTCCAAGTAAATAGCCAAGAAGAAATAACCAATATGTAACTTTTTTCTTTTTTCAATAATTTGATCTACTTTCTCCATGAAATTATCTTCATCTAGGCATTCTGTTTCAAAAGCAATTGGACTTAAAAATGCATCCATACCACATCCCAGATAATCTATTAATTTAAGTATATCATTAGAATTACGAGGCAAATGTTTCTCATACCACCCTATGACTGTAGTTCTTGCTAAGCCTTCATATCCTCCCGTTTTTTCTTTTAAATCATCCCAAAACGATCCTTTCATATCAGTATTTTTCTGAAATTCTGCTATGGCTTTTTCTACCTGCTCCTGTAATTTCGCCCCATTCAGCTGATATTCAATCCCGTTAATCTCAATTAGCTTCTTATTTCTCATTTTAATCAACCTCCTTTAGAGGTATCATATAATAACTCTTGCGCAAAATAAATGACGACATACTGTCGACTTGCATATTCTTCAGAAAAATACTTTTTCGTCATCTTCAAATAATTACTTATCCATTTGCTGTCACGTAATGTCGGTCTTTGGCAACACTCACCCGGACCTGGCCGGCTCTTCCGTCCTTTTCAGGTCCTCTTCTGTTCTCTAAGACCATAACCCTCTCTTCATCCACAAGAACCACAATCTCCCTGTTGCATTTCCCACAGGTAATATCTATATTGCACTGCCCCTGACATTTCATCAGGATCCTGCCGCATACCGGGCAGCTGACGTATCTCTTATCTTTTCTATCTGTCATCATCAAAATCCTCCTGGTTGATTGTTACCATTCAACGGATAAGGGAAAGGAAAACCATTGATGATTGTGAAATAACGGATGAGTTCCGATGTGCCGAAGTCCGCACCATCCGTCCATTGTACTTCTCGCTGATCTCTTTTTGTAACTGACTCCATTCTGTGAATTTAGCGCTCCTCTACAAACCACATATTGTTATCCTCATAGAAAAGATGGCTCTCTTTTCCATCCACAATACATGTATAACGCATCCCTGCGCCGCCTGCCCTCAGGCTTGCAGCCCTTCGGATATCCGTCACTCTCTGAATCTGATACACATGGCCGTCCTTCCACACAAAGCTTTTCGGAAGCAGCCTGCCATCCTTTGTAAACTCAGCCGTAACGGTCACATAAATCTTACAGCTCTCCACAATTCACACCTCCTACCCAAAATACCCATGAGGATGCACCGTATGGTCTGCTTTCGCATCACAGGCCGACAGAACTCTGTCCCGGTACATAAGCCCTCTCTGGATACTGTAAAATCCAAATCTTTTCCGGATGATATCCACTGCCTCATCCACTTTCATCTGTTTCTCCCGTCTGTCCGGATCCGAAAATAGATCCAGCTGCTCCCAGAAATAATCTGTCACAAGGTTCGTTCCCCGGATTCCAATGCTTCTGAGCGGCTTCTGGAACAGCTCCGGCGTAGCATTTTGTTTCTCATTCTCATCGGCAGGCAGCCTGTAGCTTTCCTTATAAAGCCTGTAACCTGCTTCTGCGATTTCTTTTGTTATGTTGCTGGCATTCTTAAGCTTTACCTGTCTGGAAAAATGATAAAGGTCTTTATCTCTCAGGCTGATTTCCACTGTCCGACAGCGGAAACCGTTCTCTCTCAATCTTGCCGCTACACTTTCTGCCAGGATATAGAGCACAATCTTCACATCCTCATCCGTCTCCATATCCTTCGGTGTCGTTGTGCTGTTTCCTACAGATTTGACCGGGGCACTGGTATTTTCAATCTTTACCGGAGAATCATCATAGCCATTTGCAAATGCCCAGAGGATGCTTCCCATCTTGCCAAGCCTTCCGGCCAGAATCTTTTCATCCGTCTGCGCCAGCCCACCGATCGTCGTGATGCCCATGTTGTGGAGTTTTTTACCCGTGGCACTTCCTACATATAATAAATCTGACACCGGAAGCGGCCATGCCTTTTCCCGGTATTCATCCTGATTCATGGTAGTAATGGCATCCGGCTTTTTGTAATCGGAACCAAGCTTTGCAAAGATCTTATTGAAGGACACTCCTATGCTTACTGTTATGCCAAGTTCTGATTTAATCCGGCTGCTGATTTCCTGCGCAACCTTATAACCATCTCCCTTGATTCCAACGCTGTCTGTTACATCCAGCCAGCATTCATCAATACCGTAAGGCTCCTGCCTGTCCGTGTACTCTGCGTATATCTCATG
>ENA-UONS01003396-UONS01003396.1-human-gut-metagenome-genome-assembly--contig:-CS19-NODE-3396-length-10953-cov-5.699211_pt1 | contig 10953 bp, 7 predicted proteins | sample MGYA00242458_ERZ724005 | MGnify/ENA metagenome assembly ERZ724005
GTCAGTTTTCCCCGTTATCCTGTTCGCCGTAATTATCTCTTTTTTCCCCCCTATTTTTCTGGATTTCCCCCCCCCCCCCCGATCAAAATTTAACTATTTTTATATTGTTATATCGTTCATTTTTGTTTTTCATTTTTATTGTTCGTTTAGCCGTGCAATTCTGTTTGTTTTATAGTTGGTTTTGCTTTTTCGCATGTTTTTTTCTCTTTTATCATACAAACGTTTTTTCGTATTTTCAGTTCTGTATGTATTGTTTTATTTTCACTTTTTTCTTTCCGACCTGCACCTGTATCGCCCCCACCTCCGCCGTGGAATACCAGCGGATTCCCCGCTCTTCCAGGCGTTGCAGCGTTTCCGGCGCCGGATGCCCGTACCGGTTGTTTTTGCCACAGGAAATCAGAACCACACCCGGCTGTGCCAAATCCAGCAGTGCTTCTCCCGTTGCATTGGAGGCGCCATGGTGCCCGGCATCGAGGATGGTGCAGCGGAGGGGATTTTGCGTAGCGGGTCGCGCCTGTTCCACCAGCCAGTCTTCGCCGCTCTTTTCCAGATCTCCGGTCAGCAGCATCTGAAAATCGCCCTGTGACAGGCGCAGCACCAGCGACGAATCGTTGCGATCCTCCGGCACTTTTTTCGCATAGGGGTGCAGGCAGGAGATCTGCAGCGCGCCATCGGTCATGTGCTCTCCCGCAGAAAGGTATTCCACGGAGACCTCCGCCTCTTCGATCTGCTGCAGCAGCGTTTCCAGCACTTCATCCTTCAACGCCACATCCGGCAGAAAAATGCGCCGGATTTTGACCCGACTGCTTTTCGACCACTCCAACAGCTCCCCTACCGCGCTGATGTGGTCTTCGTCCCAGTGCGTGATGAAAATTCCTTCCACGCTCTGCGTCCCGATATATTTCAGCCATGGAATAATCTGGTACTGTCCGGTCTTTTTCTTCGACGTACTTCCGGCATCCACCAGATATACATGATGCTCCCGGGTTTCGATTCCAACGCACTCTCCCTGCCCGACGTCCAGCATCGTGACGTTCAGTTCACCCGGCAGGCGGATCAGAAAAATCCCCATCAGACACACAGCTGCTGCAAGCCGGAGGTGCGGACGGAGTTTTTTGCCTGACACAGCCAAAGCGATCAGTCCGATTGTATACACGGCCAGTGCCTGCCAGGTCGGATATCCGGTGTGCAGGATACTGCCCGGAAGCGCCGTTGTGAACCGGCACAGCTGCTCATAGCAGGAAAAAATCGCTTCGATGGCGGTGCAAAGAAGGTGCTGGGGAAGCTCCAGGCAGTGGGCAAGCGCAGTCAGACGGGCGACCAGCTGCAGTCCCATCAGGCACGGCAGCAAGATTCCCATCAACGGAATGACTGCCAGATTCAGCAGCACCGACCACGGACTCCATTCATAAAAATGAATCAGCAGAAACGGCAGCATCGTCATGGTAATGCCCAGACCGGCAAGGATATTTTTGCAGAGGAGACGGCAGATCCGGGCGATGGCAGCCCGGGCAATATTCCACCCGGCAACTCCATCGGTGACTCGATTGGCGACTCGCAGTGAGGGTGCTGCTTCCTCCCAACCATCCTGCAAAACCGGAATCATCACCGCAATCCCGATCACTGCCGAAAACGAAAGCTGAAAGCCTGCATCCAGAATCCGCTGTGGCTTGGGCACAAGCAGAAGCAACGCCGCCACCGCAAGGGAGGTTGGCAGATCGGGCGTGCGCTTGAGCAGTCCCGCCGCCAAAAACAGCAAAAACATGACAAGGGCGCGCCGGGTAGAAATGCCCATTCCGGTCAGCTGCGCGTATACAATCAGAATCCATGTGGAAATTCCGGCGCTCAAAGCAACCGGAAGCCGTACTTTTTTCAAAAGTCCGAACAGTCCTGCACCGATCAGGGACAGGTGCAGTCCGGAGATTGCCAGCAGATGGCTGATTCCTGCGCCCTGGTATAACGCTTTTACTTCACTGTCCATTCCTTTTTTCCGTCCGAGCACCATGGCGGATGCGGTCGCACCGTTCTTTTCCCCCAGCAGCTTCCGGAACAATACCTCCGATTCATAGCGCAGCTGTGAAAGAAATTCTTCCAGCCGTCCATAGGTTTTCGTCTGAGCGGTAATTTTTGTTTTTCTCAGCGCAAACAGGCAGTCTTTTCTCCGATAATAGGCTGCTGCGTCGAATTCTCCAGGATTCGTTGCCTGCAAAAATGGCGACACTTCACCGAAAACCCGAACATAGCTGCCTGCTCTTGGCAGCGCTTCGTCTTCCTGCAAATAGCACAACGCACTCGCGTTTTTCCCGAATATTTCCTGCATTTCATTGATTTGTGAGGTTATTTTCTGAGAAGAAATAAGAATTGACATCTGGTCCGCATCTGCCGAACCGGATATTTGTGACAGGTTATCGGTCGTTTCCGCCGAATCCCCTGAAAAAACAAAAGATGAGGCATCTGCCTCGATAGAAAGGTCTTTTAAAAGAAAGCTGGCGTTTTCCTGCGCTCCATCTACAGTCTGCCAGCAGTCTGTGACTTTGCCCGTCAGGCACAGGGTTTCGCCATCCATGGCTTCCAGCCAGGTGTCAAGCTGTGTAAGCGAGGTGCGTCCGCCAATGGGCGCTTTCTCTGACGTGTCTGTGCCAGCGTCCGTTCCCACCCACTCCGGCAGCAGACGCGCTGCCAGATAGAGGGTCAGGAAAATCAGGATTGCCGCGCACAGCGGTCTTCTGCAGTTTTTTATGATTGTAATTCCTCCGTTTCGTAAACCAGATCAAGGTTCCGGTCAAACACGTTAGACAGTGAAATTTTTTCCCGGAAAATCATATCTGTATTCCCGTTTACCGCAATCTGCACCTTGTTGATGTTCGACAGTTCTACCAGAGAGTTGACGATGGAATAGATCTGAACCTCTGCGGAAACATTGTAGGTCTGTGTCAGGAAACCATTATCCAGGTTTACATAACATGTCCCATCCTTTACCGTCACGCCCAGCACCTTTGTCGCAGGATTGATGACCGGGTAAAGCTCTTCGTTTTCTGCATCCGGTCCGGCAATCAGCCGTTCTACCACCAGCTTTTCCATGGAAATGTTGCTGCTGTATACAACCGGTTTTGTCTGGACACCGATCAGTCGCTCGCCGTCTTCATTGGTAAAATAAAGAAGCAGACGTGTTTTTTCGTATGCATTGATTTCATTTCCGGCGTTGTCGATAAACAGATCCGCCGTCATAGGGCCCACCACATTGCCGAGGCTGTCCGCCAGTGCTTCTCCGCCGACCGTCACCGAAACATAGGAAATTCCCTCCAGCTGCGTCATCGTGCGCACAATTGCAGCCCGAACCAGCACTTCTGAGGAAGGAGACAGCTTTTTATATTCCACACTCATGTCCAGCACCAGCTGATCGTCTTTGACATTCCAGCTGTTGATCGTAAAACCACTGATCGGTGAGCGCAAAGACAGCTCTACCGGATTTTCCTTCAGCTGGGAAATGCCCCATTCCGCCTGTTTGGAAAGGGTGTCGCCCTCCGGCTCTTTTTCCACTGCCGTGATTTTCGTTTCTTCTTTATTAATATAATAAACGCTGACCGTATTTGCAGGCGTCTCTTCTTTCTTCCCGCACCCGGCAAACATTCCGGTCAACAGCAGACAGCCCAAAAGCAGCGTAACCGCCCGCATTTTTCTGATCTCTGACATAGTCTTCTCCAAATTTTCTGAAATCACTTGATGTAGGACAAGGGGATTTTCACCGTAAAGGTCGTGCCCTGTCCTTCCACGCTGCTCACTTTGATCGAACCGCGGTGCAGCAGAATCGCATTTCTGGTGATGGCAAGTCCAAGACCGGTGCCTCCGATTTCACGGGAATGCGATTTATCTACTCTGTAAAAACGTTCATAAATATGCTCGTAATCCTGCTCCGGGATACCAATGCCGGAGTCGGAAACCTCTACTGTAAAAAACTGATGATCCGCGTCCAGAAGCACCTTGACCCAGCCGTGTTCTTTATTGTATTTAATTGCATTTTCCACAAGGTTCGTGAAAATCTGAGACATTTTGACCTCGTCCACCTCTGCCGTAACCGGGCGCAGGCTTTCCAGAACCACCTCGATGTCCCGTTTGCGGGCGATGGGACGCAGGCGCTTTAGCGTCGTTTCCAACAGCTCGTTGATATCCACTGCGGAAATGTCCATTGAGCCTTCAGTTTTGTCCATTTTTACAAGGGAAAGCAGGTCGTTGATGATTTTATTTTCCCGTTCGATTTCCTCCGTAATGTCCTGCATAAACTCCTGATACAGCTCCACCGGCACGTCCGGCTGCTGATTCAGGGAATCCGCCAGCACCTTGATCGAGGTCATGGGCGTTTTCAGCTCGTGAGAGACATTCGATACGAATTCCTGCCTGGAATCGTTGATGACCTTCATTCTGCCCAGCAGCTGGTTGAAGGCATCCACGATATGCTCGGTTTCCAGATAATCCGGTACGGAAATCGGCTCGTCCGTGAAACCGTCCTTGACCTCACTGATCGCCTGGGTTACGCGCTTAAAGGGCATAATCAGGATGTGCGAGAAGAAAAAGACGATGCCGATAATGATAATTCCCATCACGATTTCCAGAATCAGGGCTTTCCGGCTCAGGATGTCCAGCGTCGTCGCAATGCTGTCCGTCGATGCACTGGCCAGAATCACGCCGTGCACGATGCTCGTCTGCCCGTTTTCCCCGTCTACCGTCTCCGTAATCGGAACCGTCATCTCGATATAGCCGTTCGTCTTGTCGTAGCGGGTCGTACTTTCCCCGCGGAAGCACTTGATCACTTCCTCGGAAATCATCGTTTTCCCCTCGCTCATGGCGTAGGTGTCTTTCACAATGCGGAAATTGCTGTTGATAATCAGCACACGGCCGTCATACAGGTTGGACATCTGCTCCAGCTCGGCATTGACGACATCGGAGGTTGGATTTTGCAGGTAGTTATAATTGACCAGGTGGTTTGCGATAATCCGGTACTGGGACGCGACGTCCGAGCCACGCAGATTCACCGCACGTTCTTCGTAATTATTCAGAATGCCCAGCCGCATGATGTCGCTGGGCACGATTCCGATGATCAGCATCAGGAGGAAAATGTAGGCCTTCAGGCTGCGGAAGATCGGAATTTTATAAGTGAGCCGCCGGAATAATCCGGGGATTTTGCTGCTTGTGTTCATGGATGCCTCCGGGGGAAGGGGTGTAAAAGGATGGGGCTGGCGTTCGGGACGCTGCCGACGGGAAACCGGGCCTTTTGCTTCGCAAAAGCCCGGTTCGCGTTGCTCACCGGGTTACCGTCTGAAAACCGGCGAACTTTTCTGCAAGCAGAAAGTTCGCCATTTTTCATCCGTAGTCCGGTTCTGCTTATACGCGAAAAAAATATCCAACCCCCCATTTGGTGTGGACGTAGCGGGGTTCGCTGGGGTTGGTTTCAATTTTTTCGCGGAGGCGGCGGATGTGGACATCTACGGTGCGGACATCCCCGGGATAGTCTGCGCCCCAGACGAGGTTTAGAAGTTTTTCACGGCTGTAGACTTTACTCGGATTGCGGATCAAAAGCTCCAGCAGGTCGAATTCTTTTGCAGTGAGATTGACCTCTCTGCCGGAAATGCTGACGCGGCGGCTTTCGCAGTCTACGCGCATATCTCCGCTTTCCAGAATGCTTTCCGGCTTTGCGATCTGTCCTCTCGCAGAGGTACGGCGCATGATCGCCTTGATGCGCGCCTTTACCTCAAGGATGTTAAAGGGCTTGGTGATATAGTCATCTGCACCGTATTCCAGTCCCATGATTTTGTCCATGTCATCGTTTTTGGCTGTGAGCATTACGATCGGAACATCCGAAAACTCCCGAATCTGCTGGCATACTTCGGTTCCGCTCAGTTTTGGCAGCATAATGTCGAGCAGAATCATATCAAATTTCTGCTCTTTCGCACACAGCAACGCCTCTTCTCCGTCATATGCGCAGGTCACTTCCATTCCGTCCTGCTCCAGGCTGAACCGGATTCCTTTTACAATCAGCTTTTCATCGTCCACAACCAAAACTTTCTTTGCCATGTTTCTCCCTTTTCCCGACCGGACAATCCGTTTCTCGCTGTTTGTCCGGATTCTTTCTGTCTATGATTAAACTGTAATTTTATCTTTGATTTTTGAAAATGCAGCCTGCTTGATTCCGCTGATTTTCATGATATCCTCAATCTTTGCAAACGCTCCATGCTGTTCCCGATAGCTTATGATCGCCTTTGCCCGGCTTTCCCCGATTCCAGGCAGCGTCATGAGTGCAGCGATATCCGCTGTGTTGAGGTTGACCAGACCGTTCTCCAAGGCCGGAGCGCTGTTGCTTCGCACATTTCTGTCTGTCGTTTGCATATCGCTGTCCGGCGAAGTCTGGATCCCGGCTTTCTTTTCTGTCTGTCCGTCGGCGCAGCTTTCCGATTTTGTCATGATATAAATCTGACAACCGTCCACGATTTCTTCCGCCAGGTTGCAGCATGCTTCCTCCGCTTCCGGTAAAAAACCGCCTCCGGCCTCCACGGCGTCTATAATTCTGCTGCCTGCCGGAAGCTCATAGACCCCCGGAGCGGATACTGCTCCGCAGATGTGCACCACAAGGGTTTTTGTTTCCTCTGAGGAAGCATCGGAGAGCTCTGTCCGGTCTGTGCTTCCGGCACTTGGCTCAGCCTTGCGGTTTTGATCCGTGTCCCCGGCATTTGACTCAACCTCGCGGTTTTGGTCTGTATTCCCGGCATTTGTCTCAGCCTCCCGATTTTGATCCGTGTCTTCGACATCGGATTCTGCTACGTAGCTTCCATCCCCATAGGCTATGCTTTCCTTTTCCGGCAAAAAAAGCTCTTCCCGCTGTGCCCCGCAGGCCCACAGCGTCGGGCATAGTGATACCCACAGGATTCCCCATAAAACCACTTTCCAAAGCCGGTCTGTTCTTTTTTTCTGTTTCCAGGATCTTAACTTTTCTCCTGCGGCGCGGCATGCCGCAGCAACTGTTTGAAATATCGGCATTTTGTCCTCCATCTTTTCCATGTTCGAAAAGGCCCCATTTCCTGCCGCATATCAGTATTGTATGTCAGAACCGGGTATTTGACAAGCCGGAAAGCTTTCCAAAAATGCTTCCGTCACAGCCCCTATTTCCTGTATTTTGCCAATACGGAAAGCATTTTCCCAACGTCCAGGGGTTTGGGCAGATGCTCATTCATGCCTTCCTTCTTCACCCGTTCTGCATCCTCCAAAAAGGCATTGGCCGTCAAGGCAATGATAGGGATACTTTGGGCATCTGCACGGCCGCTGCTGCGGATCTCCCGCACCGCCTCGTAGCCATCCATTACCGGCATCATCAGGTCGGTCAGGATCGCATCAAAGGTACCTGCCGGCTGTTCCAGATAGCGCTCCACCTCTTCTTTTCCATTGTATGCCTTTGTGATCTGTACACCTGCATCTGTCAGAAAGGTTTCCGCGATTTCCATATTCAGTTCATTGTCCTCTGCAAGAAGCACACGCATTCCGGAAAGATCAGCACTCTCATCCCCTTCTTCGATTTTCTTACCTTCCTGTTCTTTGGGTTCTTCAAACAGGAGCGTCACCGTAAATGTGGTTCCAACTCCCTTCTTGCTCTCCACCGTAATGGTTCCGCCCATCTCGTCCACCAGATGCTTGACGATGGACATTCCCAGTCCGGTTCCCTGGGTTACACTTTTTTCATCGGTATTTTCCCGGGAAAAGGATTCGAACAGGTGGGGAAGAAATGCTGTGCTCATACCGATTCCGTTATCCGAAATCACGGCCCGGCAAGATATCCGGCTTTCCCCGATCGCCTTTATCGTCACCTGACACAGGACATGTCCGCCGGCATCCGTATATTTGATCGCATTCCCCAAAATATTGATAAAGATCTGTCTGACATGCAGAGGGCTTCCAAGGACACAGCCGGCTGCTGTACCTTCTGTCTGTTCTTCATACGTTAAAAGAACTCCTCTATCCGCTGCCCGGGGTTCCACGATCGTGATAATTTCCTGCCAGAGCTCTTTTAAGCAAAAGGGCTCTTTTGTAAGCTGAAGGTTTTCTTCATCCAGCTTGTTAAATTCCAGTACATCGTTGATCAGCTCCAGCAGATGCTTTGCCGCAACCTTTTCCTTCGCACGGTTTGCATCCACCAGCGCTCTGTCCTCCCTGTGTCGGTCGCTGATTTCGATCATTCCGATAATGCCGTTTAACGGTGTCCGGATATCATGTGACATCCGGGACAAAAATCCGGTTTTTGCTGCATTTGCACGCTCTGCCGCCTCCTTTGCCTGCTTTAACTCCTCTTCATTTTTTTCAATCGCAGCGATCGAGCGCTCCGTGATATAAAAAACGACCAAAAAAGAAAGCACCAGTACCAGAAACATGGTCGCAGCAACATAGACCAGATTTTGGTTCGCCTCAAAAATCCCGTAGGAAACTGCAAGATCATATTCCCCATATTTTTCATAGACCAGATACTGCTGTCTGCCACTGATTTTCGCACTGGACCGATACCGCTTTCCTTCCTGCAGTTTTCCTTCTCCCATTCGGTCGGAATCCTGCAGCTCATAGAGCAATACATCCTGCCGCGTGGTTGCAAGCATTTTCCCTGTGGTGGCATTTAGCAGAAAGATATTCATTCCGGAGGTAATCGGCATCTGCCGAACCAGATTTTCCACGCTGGCACTGTTCATTTTTGCAAGCAGTCGGCTGGGGGTAATGCCAATCTGGATCATGGCCGTACCGGAAGAATTCCAGACGATGGCATACATCATCATTTTTCCTTCTGCAGTATTCGGCACCATATCCTGACACATGGAAAGCTTTTTATCTGCCAGCATGGGCTTAAAATATCCCATTTGCTCGCCGAAAGAAAAGCTGTAGCCAAAATACTCCGGATTTGTTCCTGCAACGATACAGCCGCCCGTATTGATAATGTGGATTTCGTCCACACGCAGCTGTTTTGCGATCTTCCGGTACTCCTCTGTGGTCTGGTATAGTCTTCCTTCCATTTCAAGGAGATTTGCCACAATCTCTGCCCGCAGCGTATAATCTTCCTTCAGGGTTTCCAGAAGGGTCTGATAGCTTTCTTTATTTTCTTCGATCACATCCTCCAGCTGCTGCAGGATCATCTCGCTGGCGATCCAGGCACTATGCCGATTGTTCAGCATCTGAAAAAAAGGCTTCCTATCCATATGATAACAAACGATATCAGAATGATTCCGTAAATCCGTCTGGTCCGATTTCCATGCTTGCTCATTTCCACCCCTTCTCAGCTTCTGCTGATGCTTGCTTTTTACAGGTTTCCTTCTGCTTCCATACCCCGATATCTAAGTATAGCATTTTTTCGATGTTTTACATAGTGTCTTGTGTTTCTTTGCAGACAAGTCTATACTGACCTTGTGTAGTATTAAAAACGGAGGATTATTTTACTTTATGAGTAAGCAGGCAGCACAAAACACAACCAATCAGATCACTGAAGGTGTCATCTGGAAGCAGCTTCTGATTTTCTTTTTCCCTATTTTATTTGGAACATTTTTTCAGCAGCTCTATAACACTGCGGATGCCATCATCGTCGGCAACTTTGTCGGCAAGGAAGCCCTTGCCTCCGTCGGCGGCTCTGCTTCCACGATTATCAACCTGCTCGTCGGATTTTTCGTCGGTCTTTCTTCCGGTGCAACCGTTATTATTTCCCAGTATTACGGCGCAGACAACAGGCGCAGGGTCAGTGATTCCGTCCATACCGCTATTGCTCTGGCGATTGCAGGCGGCGTTGTAATTATGCTGATCGGTCTTGTTTCCGCACGCTTTGCCCTGACCGCGATGGGAACGCCGGACGACATCCTTTCCCTTTCCCTGACCTATATGAAAATTTATTATCTCGGCACGATTCCGTCCATGATCTACAACATGGGCTCCGGTATCCTGCGCGCTGTCGGCGATTCCAAACGACCGCTCTATTTTCTGATCGCTTCCTGTCTGGTCAACATTGTGCTCGACCTTTTATTTGTCGCCGTGCTCGGCATGGGCGTTTCCGGAGCTGCAATTGCGACGATTGCGTCCCAGTTTTTCTCCGCGATCCTGACACTGATCGCCCTGCTGCGCACACAGGATTCCTATCGCCTGATCGTTTCCAAAATCCGGTTTCACCGCGATCTTTTATTTGATATCATCAAAATCGGTCTGCCTGCCGGTCTGCAGTCCGCAATGTATTCGATTTCCAACCTGTTGATCCAGTCCTCCATCAACTCCTTCGGAACCGACACGATCGCCGCCTGGACCGCTTACGGAAAAGTGGACAGTATTTTCTGGATGATTATGGGTGCTTACGGTGTTTCCATCACGACCTTCGCCGGGCAGAATTTCGGCGCCGGAAAATACGACCGTATCAAAAAAAGTGTCCGCATCTGTCTCGGTCTTGCTGCTGTGACCAGCCTTTTTCTCAGCTTTATCGTTTTGAATTTCGGCGGAACGATCCTGCTTTTATTTACACGCGATGCCAATGTCATCAACATCTGCATCGGCATGATGCGTGTAGTTTCTCCCGCCTACATCACTTACATCTGTATCGAAATCCTTTCCGGTACCTGCCGCGGCTGCGGGGATTCCTTTTTCCCGATGCTGCTGACCTGCTTTGGGGTCTGTGTCCTGAGGATCCTCTGGATCACCATTGCCGTCCCCCTCAGACACGAGGTCGCAACAGTGGCATTTTCCTATCCACTGACCTGGACCATTACATCGATCTTGTTTATCCTCTATTATAAGCGTGGAAAATGGATGCAGAAGGATACCCTGCGCAATGCGCCGCAGGGGCAGGGAAAGGAAGTGTAAGCGCTTCTGTAAAGTGAAATAGAATCGGACGTAAAAAACTCCCGGCAGAGCCTTTTTCAGGGGCTTTGCCGGGAGTTTCTGTTATAGAACTTTTAG
>ENA-UONS01003406-UONS01003406.1-human-gut-metagenome-genome-assembly--contig:-CS19-NODE-3406-length-10929-cov-4.133989_pt1 | contig 10929 bp, 13 predicted proteins | sample MGYA00242458_ERZ724005 | MGnify/ENA metagenome assembly ERZ724005
TGGTTCTAGTCCTCAATTTTTAACTTAATTATCTTTGTTTATATTTTTTCTGTGTTTATATACTTATTGTTAATATGCTTAGTTTTCATGCCATGGTACTGGAAGAAACCACAGGCTGCGAATGGGGCAGCCCCTAAGATGCACAGCCACCCGGTCATTTCCTGTCCCACATACTTTCCCAGGCCAAAATAAATCCCTACCGCCACAGCGATGGCAAGCAGGGAGAAAATACACTGCCGCAGGTTCAGTCCCATAAACATGGATTCCTGATAGTTGCGGATCTCTTTATTCATTTTTACTTCCATATACTTCTATCTCTCTTTCTTTTATTTGTTTTGTTCCTACAATCCCATCATTTCTTTTACGATCCGGTCAGATGCTTTCACCGCACCCACCAGCACCAGCAGGTTGAACACCAATTCCCCTACATAGTTCCACACAATGGTCACTGCACTTAAGGACGTATCCCCAATGGCCGGCGGACTGGCAGAATAGACGGAGAAAATGATACAGGCCAGTGCAATGATCGCCCCTTCCAGACACACCCCTGCATAGGACTTGATGAAGTTCTTTCCCACCGACTGGGAGGGTTCTCCCGCAAAGGTGGAAATGGGGATGGGCGCAATGGCAGTATACATGTACAGCTTGAACATCCTTCCATATACCGTAAGGATCATGATAAAAGACAGCACTGTGATCAAAAGGCTTCCCAGCAGCGTCACGATCCACAAGGGGATGGATTCCAGCATCCCTACCGCTTCGATCTTTTCCACGATCTCTGCCGGAAGCTCTGTCACACCCCCGTCTGCCATTCCCGACTGTGCCATGATGGTCGATACGATCCCCTGTACAATGGAAAACAGGGCGGTCATCAATTCCATGCCATACATGATGGCGCCTTGTGCCAGTGCAAACCGGATAAAGGCTTTGAGGGCATGTTCCGGCTTTTTCATGTCTGTAAAGCTGCCACAGGTCTTGACGATCCCGGCTGCAAAAAACAGTACCAAAAGTCCATACCCAATGGCAGTCAGCGCCCCGTTGATCCCGGTGATGACACTCCAGATCGTCCCGCCCTTAAAGGATTCCGGGCTTTGGGTAAGGAGCGTCCAGATTTCTGCCAGCTTCTCATTCCAGGTGTTCAGTGCAGAGTTTAAGTTCTGCACGATCCAGTTATCACTCAAACAGTCTCACCTCCTTTGCCGGGGCAGGAAGATGTCCTCCCTGCCCGCTTCTGTCTCTTCCCGCTACCCAACGATCAGATCCAGGATCTCTTTTGCAAAGGTGATGATGACACCGCCTGCCAGCGTCAGAAACCCGTTGGCTCTCTGGCTGGGATCATGGCTCTTTAAGCTCAAACCTACCTGCACCACACCAAATCCCAGTAAGATCAAGCCGATAGCTCGGATCAGGGAGAAGATAAAGGTGGACAGGTTATTGATGACTGACAGGGGATCTCCAGCTGCAAGCACCGGGATGCCTCCTACCGTCATAAACAGCACCAGCGCTGCATACGCAGCAAGGGTACGCTTTGGTCCTCTGCCCATAGGCATCGGTGCAGTGGCATGGTTTGTTGTCTGTCTCTTTTTCATTTCATTTCTTTTCTTCAATGGCATTCCTCCAATCAAAAAGACTGCTCCCTGCCGAGGATCTCCTCAGCTGAGAGCAGTTCATAATCATCCAGTCTCCTGGTATCAATGGTTACATCTTCATGGGACAGGGGAGCCTTCGCATAATCATAAGGCGGCGCCCCTCCGTCCTCCGTATATTTCACATTCACATGTTTATGCAGATCATATTTCTCATCCAGAATGGGGCGTTCCCCACGCACCAGAAGCACTGCCTTCCGGTTATCTAAAAGGCGTACTTCATCGGGGGTTAAAAGTTCCCTTCCGGACTGCTGGAAATTCACAGAATAGCTTCCACTCCTTCCCTTGGTCTGCCCATAGGTATTGGTATCCAGTGTTTCTTTCCCCAATAGTTCCGAGACATATTTATGCCCTTCTTTTTCATTGCCGCCCAGATATAAAAATTCATCGCAATTCCCTATGAGACTTTCCCAACTATCCTTAAACAAGGCTTTCATCTGCGCAATGTTCTGGATGATGATGCTGCAGGAAATTGCGCGCGACCTCATGGTTGCCAGAAGCTTGTCAAAATCATCCGGCAGCGCCACGTTTGGCCACTCATCCATGATGCAGTGTACCGGGATAGGAAGTTTTCCATGGTATTTCCGGTCCGCCACATAGTAAAGGGTTTGAAAGAGGTTACTGTAGATCATGCCCACCAGATAATTGAGGCTGGTATCCGCATCCGGGATACAGCAAAACAGCGCCACCTTTTTCTCCCCGATGCTGTAAAGATCCAGTTCATCGGTACAGGTCAGATTGGCGATCTGTTTTAAATTGAACGCAGCCAGACGGACGCCTACGGAGATCAGGATGGACTTTGCGGTCTTTCCTGCCGCCTGCTTGTAAATGGCATACTGCTTGACTGCAATGCTTTCCGGATTGCGCATCTCCAAACGTTCAAACAGGATATCCAGCGGAGACTGGTATTCCTCATCGTCCTCTTTCACCTGGGCAGAACCTAACATTTCCATGATTATGGAGAAGTTCTGTTCCTCCGGCGGCGCTTCATGCAGAAGATACAGCATGAGCGCCTGCAGCAAGGCAGTCTCACTTTTCTCCCAAAACGGATCTGAACTCTGCGCCCCCTTCGGGGTAGTATTTCGGATCAGGTTATTGATGAGCTTTAACACATCCTTATCATCCCGCACATAGGCAAAGGGATTGTAGCAAAAAGATGTCTCCGGATTGATCAGGTCAAACACCCGGACTTCATATCCTTCCCTCTCCAGCAGTCCTCCGGTTTTCCGAAGAAGCTCTCCCTTAGGATCGGTGACCACCATGGAACAGTTGCACTGCATGATGTTGACGACGGCGTATGCCCGGCTTTTTCCCGCACCGGAACCGCCCACCACCAAAACATTTAAGTTTCGTTTGTGCTGATAGCAGTCCAATCCCATGCGGAAGTTCTGGGTTAAAATGAGATTCTGGGTGTACCGCTTGTCCCGGTAACGCTTGCAGATGGAAGCTGCATCGCCCCATTTGGCAGAGCCATGCTCCACCCCTCTTCGATAATTTCTCTTCTGGGAATAATAAATACCGATGCCTAACACATAGGCGATTGTGAATGTGAACATACACCGCAGCGTGTACGGTGTATAAGAAATAGAAAAAGGCTGATCCAGTTTTTCGGTCAGCACTTGTAAGATCTGTAACAGATTGGTATCCGGTTTTATGGCACAGGCAGTGATGGCGCCTGCCCACCAGACAACGGGCAGAAACAGCAGCCACACCCAAAGGTCCACACGTTTCCATGCTACCTCTGCCGGCTTCTCTCCTTCTTCGCTTTTTCACTCTTTGGCACTTCGTTTGCTGGTCCGTCTATCCTATGAAAAGAATCCTCTCCGGGGATCAAGGCAAGGCTTCGCCCATTCTCCCAATGCATGTGAATCTGCCCGGCATCATCAATATATGCTACCGTTCCTTGTAATCCCGGCGGCATCCCCGGCTCGTCCATAAAGTCCAGGCAGAGCCTTGTTCCTTTCGGATACCGCTTTCGTAATTGTTCCACTTGTTTTTGATCGTATATACTCATAGACATCCCTCCCTTCTGTTACCAGAAGAAGCGCCTGCTGGTGTGTGGTTTCATGACCTTTAAGATCACGCTGTCAATGCCGTCGCTGTACCTGCCCATGGCAAGATACTTGTCCCGCAGCCGGTTGAGGGCATTGCGAAGTTCCCGCTGTTCCTCACTTGTAATGGGAAGCCTTTTCTCGGAAAGCTCATAGGCTCGGACTTTCTGCAGCATGGCTTCTGTCTCTGGGTGAACCGTTCCCCTTTGGCTCTGAGCTACCAGCTCATCTTTGAGTGCCACCACAAACATATTTTTCATGATGTTATCCGTTTTTAAATAGTAATCTGCCATCCCCGTTCCCTCCTATCTTTGTTACACCCAACATACCACAAGAACCCTGCAATAGCTATCCCAACGGCGGAACTTTTTTAAGAACCTATCGCTCCGGCTGCTTCTCTTTTTTCTCCTTCTTCAGTGTCTGCTTTGGCGGTTCCTCAAAGGAAAAATCATCCTTAGCAAAAGCCTGTTCCTGTTCCCCGAAGTTCCGTTCCATATGGTTGCGGATGGTATAGGCTGCCTGCCGCACATCATTTAAAAAGCCACGCAGTTCTTGGGAATCTTTCTGCCCATTCGCCTGCATTTCTGCCACTTTTCCAAACTGGAAGCCGGACACGTCCGCCCCATACCGCTTGCCTACCACATAGGCTGCACAATAGGCTTGTGCATTCACTTTCTTTCTCATATAATTTCCATCATGCTGATCCAGGGCGGCACAGGCCAGTTCCCGGTTCACTGCATGGAATGTTGTATTCGCCTCCATTCCGTTTCGCACATAGACGGTACGCTGTTTCGGGATATACTGTGCCGGAATGCCCTCCGGCAGATTGTCTGCGATCTGCATCCGCACTGGCTGATCCTTTAAGACTGCATGGATCAGTTCTTCCATGGAACGCTGTGGACGTTCCTCCAGCGGTTTTCCACTCATCTGGCTGATGTCAAATCCTTTACCGATGGCATAGCCTGTCCGCATCTCCCCATCTTTTTCATATTCCGTACTGACCATATAGGTGTAGCCATGCACCCCGGATTTCGGAGAACGGTGTTCTTTTTTCCAGTAATCATAGGATTTTACCACCGTTGCCTCTGGATTCTGTCCGTAGATGAGCAGAAGGTTGGGTGTTTTCTGCGTATTGCACTGCGCCATAAAATCTAAAAATCCCTTTAAAGAATCCCCGTTTTGGAACACCGCCTGTGCCTGGGCATCTACCTCTGCCCACACCTCTTCCCTCTGCTGTTTTTTCATGGCTGCATATTCTTCTTTTGATAACTGCTGTTGTGGAGTTTTTTCTTCCCCTGCCCCACCAGGGATCATGTTCGTTAAATCCATAGCCTTACCTGCCTTTCACTTTCTTCTGTTTCTTTCTCTGCTGATTTCTCGGTTTTCTCCGGCTCTGCTGTTGCTTCTGCCGCTGTTTCTGTTCCGTTTCAATCTTTTTTAATTCCTGCCGGACAGATGGTTTCTCCCCTTTCCAGCTAGTTTCCTGCCCGGAAAAAGAACCGCTGCTGTGCGAGGAAGGTCCGGACAGATTCCCTGCCTTCTCCGCCTGGGTAAAATTTCCCTCCGAAGGAGAGACTTCCCCTACATCAAACAGATGCTCTTCTTCATCCAGTTCAAACTCAATGGTCCCTTCCGGCAGCACCACCTTTTCGGTCTTTACCGGAAGTTCTTCTTTTGCTTCGGTTTTCTCGGTAAACTCTGCATCGATCACACGCTCTCCTTCCCGGACTGACGCTTGTTCCACAACCGCTTCCCCGGCTTCGGATTTTACAAAGTCCAGGTTCATCTTGTCCAGCACCCGGTTCACCTTTGCCGCATCATCGGCAAACACCATGATCTCGGAAAACTGGGGGTTCTTCTTATCCCGGATGACCACATACAAAAGTCCCCTGGATTTGGCTTCCCCTGCAAACTCCCGCAGCCTGTCATGGGGAATGGTGAAAAATTTCATTGCCCGCTGTTCCTTTAACATCCGAAGCAGGTTGGTCTTTCCCCTGGTCTTTTTCTGGTCCTTCATTACTGCAACGATCAGCACCGCCAGATTCTTTGCAATGCTCCCGCTGATCCGTAAGGTATGTTCCATGCCTTCCATGGAATACCGGACGATCTGATCTGCCGCATCACCACCATAGTTCATACGCTCTCACCTCCTTACCGCTTCCGTTCTTCTTCCCTTCGCTGTTTCCCGGACGATTCCTGTACCTGCTCTTGTTCCTTTGCCCGTTTTAACCTCTCTTCCATCTCTTTCGACTGGATCTCGATCTGCTGGCTCAAACGGATCTTTTTCCGAAGTTCTTTTAATTCCCCGTTGATCTCCTGAATCCGCATACCGCCCGGTTCTTTTCGATATAGCGTTCTTCTCTCCTTCATCAAGGAAAGCACCTGTTCCTCCAAAGGTTTCCGGTATGCTGCCAGCTCTTCCCTGGTGTTGATCCCTTCTTTTTGCAAAAACTCCATCTGCCGGATGCGCAGATCCAGTTTTCGGATATCGGAACGGACCGCATAAGAAATCCGTTTCGGCTTCTGCTGAAGCACTCCCATCCGATACAGATAAGAAAAATACAGCTTTTGAAGTCCGGTAAGTTTCCTCTTTGGAAACTGCACCTGTGTTTTTCCATACACCTGTTGGATCTTTGGACGCAGGATCTTCTCCCGGATCTCTGCCTCCCCATAGCCATTTCCCAAGGAACGCAGACGGACATACCTCTCCATATCCGGCGTCTTTAATGCCGGATACTTCCGGTTCAGCTTCCAGGTATAGCCCCGCTTCTCCATTTCTTTTACAAACTGACTCCAGGAAAAGCTCACGCCAATGGCATCCCGGATATCCATGCGGATGGCAGTCCTCCAGGTAGGTTTCCCTTCTGCTTCTGCTTTCCACTGGGCATAGTGCATGGCTTTCCCCTGGTTCGTCTGGATCACAGAAAGACCGTATTTCCTGCATAAGTCATCCGAAATCCGGCGCACTTCGGTAAAATAACTTTTGGCATTGCTGTGGTATTTCTTCCCATCCGCCATGCTCACCGAATTCCATACCAGATGATTGTGGTAATGACTGGTATTCAAATGGGTGGTGATCACCACTTCAAACTGCCCTTTCAATAACTGCTCTGCCAGTTCCTGTCCGATCAGATGTGCCAGTTCGGGGGATACTTCCCCTTCTGCAAAACTCTGCACCAGATGATAGCCCTGTACCCCGCCTTTCTTATGAAAGCGTTCTTTGGTCTTTACCATGTCCGCATAGGCATTTTCACAGGTACACCCCATGGCATCCTCAAAAATGGTCTCTTCTGTTTTTTCCCGGTTTAATGCATAATCAATGGCTTCTTCCAAAGAGCCGGCGCTCTTGGTGGTCTTCGTCCGGTCCTTCACATAGTCGATGGAACGCTCCAGGCGGTGGACGGGGAGGACGCTGGTATATGCCATCTACCATTCCTCTTTCACCAGACGCCAGGTCTCTTTGGAAATCCGGAGCATTTCCTGTACGCTGGCTTCCCCTGCCATCCCGGTACCATTGGCAACATGGGCAAGCTGGTTGGCATTGTTGCAAAGCCCCGCAATCTTTCGAAGAAGTTCTGTATGATGCTCACAGGGCTTTGTCTGAAGCTGTGCGCCTAAGATCAGGGAACGTAAAAATTCCTCCCTGCTTAGTCCACTCTTTGCCACCTGTCCGTCCAGATGCCGAAGTTCCTTTGCATTCAACCGTACCGGAACCACATGGTTTCGTTTTCTCATTTGACCACCTCCCTTTTTCTTTTATGCTATCTGTAAGGGATACACCTGGATTCCTCTGCGCTCCATCTGCCAGAGGAATTCCCCGATCTCCCAGACCTGCCCATTCACATCCACCAGCTTTTCGTCCACGAAGCGGCAAAGTCCAATCTCTTTTGTTCCGTCCTCTGCCATCATGCAAAGGCTTTCCTCATCCAAAAGGGAGAACCGCTCCAACCCTTCCATATCTCGGAAATGGATTGTTTTCCGTTCTCCCTGTTTCTGTCTGCGTATCCGCATCTGTTCCATCTGCTGATCTTCCCGCTTTCCGGCAACCACACAGCACATCAGTCCAATACCAAAGGCTGCGCCTGCCATTGCCCCAAGCGCCATTCCTGCAAAAAACATGTTTCTTCTCTCCTTTCTCGACTGCCGGGGGATTGGGGTTCTCCCCAAAGTGCGTTTGGATATCCAAACGCTATGCTTGCAAAACCAGTTCCACCGATTTCCATCGACTCCCCCATGCAGAATCGATTATGCTTCCTTTTCTTTGATCTTGATCAATCCATCTAATGTGGTACAAATGATATGCAATCGGTCTGCGGTACTAATATCTGTGTTCATCGTTCCGGTGACTTCTTTTCCACAGACCACCACCATCCGACACCGCTTTAAGATCAAGTGGGACATCCGGTTGTATGCCTGCAAATCCTCAGCTTCCCCTTCATCCAGAAAAGGAAGAAATCCAAACCTCGGACAAATGGGAACATATCCCAACTCATAAATCTTCCGGCAATATCGCTGCACCTTCACTCTGCTTTCTTCTGCCGGACAACACACATAGGCCATCGCCTGTTCCATCGCCTCACCCCTTTCCTGCATCCAGGTGGATGCACTTTTCTTCTTCTGAAACAAAGTTGGACATCCATGTGGATGCCCTTGCTATTTCTCGCTCTCTTCTTTTTCCTTTGCTTCCAATGCAAACTTTACACGGTCACTGCCCAGCTTATAATAAGCATCGGTCACTTCAATGCCTACTGTCTCATAGCCTTCTTCCACCGCCGCAAGGATGGTTGTTCCTGCTCCGGCAAAGGGATCTAAGATTCTACCACCCGGCTCACAAATCTGAATGACATCTTTCATCAGCTGCAACGGTTTCTCTGTCACATGAATACGGTTCTGGGGATTTCCATAACGGAACACACCGGGAAGACAGGAAACCGGGCGGTTGATTGGCATCGGGCCATTACTGCCCCACACAATATACTCAGCCTGCTGGCGAAAACGTCCTTTCTGCGGACGAGAGTTTCCCTTATCCCAAACCGCAGTTCCTCTCCAGATCCAGCCTGCCCACTGGAGTGCATCGGTAATAGAGGGATATTGTCTCCAGTCAATAAACAGGCAGATTGGCGCACCAACTTTACAGGCTTTCCGCGCATCGTAGAGCCACTCTGCCATCCAATGGGTCCAGGAACGCTGATCCTTGTTATCCCCATCAAAATCCGGCAGTGCATTCTCTGCCTTCATACTGCTGTATTTCTGATTAGTCGTGCGGTTTCGCTCATTCTGTTTTGTTCCCCCAGACGCATAAGGCGGATCGGTAATCACTGCATCAAAGATCCCCGGCTGAAATGCTTTCACCAGTTTCAGCGTATCTCCATGTAAAATTGTCCAGTTTTTCCCTCCGGTATATTCCTCCGGGTATGTTCCTTCTTTCAATAAGTTCCCTAACTGCAGGGTATTTTCCATAGGCATCATCCTTTCTTATCAGAGCTCCGGCTGTTTTTTACTTTTTGTTTTTTTCTTGCTTTCATTCACTTTATGAATTGAATCACCTCCCCTGAAAACTAACAGCTCCTGTGTCTGATTCTCCACACTCCGGCTTGGCAGAACATTTCCTCTCACCAATACTTTCCCGCATACATTTCCAAAAACCAAGCTATTTCCGAGAATCAAAGGTGCATCTCCTGTTTCCTTTGCCGCAGTAATCTTGGCAAATCCTCGAATGTGTGCCATATTCCAAACCTCTCCAGCTAGAATACGGCAGGATTCCTCTGCAATACTCGTTTGATACATCACTGCAGTTCCCGTAAGAAGGGCATCACCCTTGGCAATCGCTTCTTGGAACAGTCCTGCACTCCTTTCCACTACCGCACGTTCACAGCAGATAGCCTGGTCATAAATCCAGCATGATCCTTCCTGGGAAAGATTTTGCTCATATTCTACAAAGCCACCCAAGGTTCCTTTGGGAACCGCTTCATTTACGTCTACCAATGCTCGGATTCTATGCAGCCATGGAAATTGTGGATGGGCTATGGAAGTGATTTCATATTTCTTCTGCGTTTCGCATTGGACTTCTTTTTGAGAGAACTTTTCTTTTGTATCTACTGAAAAATCAAAAACGACTTCTCCTTCCTCTACGGAATAGGTACGAATACGTGAGGTATCAAAAATTCCCCCTTCGTACTGCCTGCTGAGAAAGTTCTGGATCGCTTCCAGTTCCTGCTGTGTAAGAGGCTCTATTAATGCAAGGCTGGCACAAACATACAAACCATCTTGTTCTTTTTTCACCTGGATATCGAGGTTCTGCACTTTCTCCTTTACAGAATCATCCGCATCATAGTAATCCATCAGATTGAATGATGCCGACTTTTTTCTGTAATACAATTTTTCCTGCTCCAGTGCCTCTTGGATGGCAGTTTCATAAAGAACAAGATCCTGTCCCTTCAAATCTACAGATTCCCCTTCTTTTGTGGCAAGCCATCCCCACACAGGACTCCATAATTGCAATCTGTTTTCCATAAGACCTCCCTTGTCAGTGTTCTGGCTGTTTATTCTCTTTTCAATCTGTTTCTGCTATTTTTTCTTCCCACATCTCCTTTGATGTGACAAAAGATAACTTCATCGGCATTCTTCCTTCCCACGTTTCTTTGGGGGCTTGGTATCATTCTGAGAAGATGCACTCAGTTCTGTTTCCACATATTCACTGATGATATGAAGTGCCTGATAATAGTTCTCTGATTTCTGGACACGTGCAATCATTTCTTTTGCCTCTTGTCCCTGCCCATTTTCCTGAAGCAGTTTACTTGCCCTGGCCATAACCGCAAACACATTTCCATCCATTCCCAAAAGCTGCATTTTCAGGCGTTTCGGAACATTTACCGGATTTTCTTGTTTCTCCGACTTTTCTTTTGAGACTTCTGATTTTGCCTGTTGAAATTCAAAATCTATGGGGCGCCAAAAGTGTATACACAGTTCACCACCCTCTACCGGAATCTCCTGCTGTTCAAAGCCTTCTCCCCATCCATCACTATATTGTCCGGTGAGATATTCACACAGTTCCGATAATTCTTCCGCCTCCAGATACTCTTTCAATTCTAAAGTTGTACAGCCATATAACACACCATCCGATTCTTTCACCGATGGAACTGCGGACACTACTTTTTCTTTAATGGCAGCACTTCCGTCAAAATAATCCATCAGATTATCGGTCCTATCATCGTCATGTCCGACACGGTTGT
>ENA-UONS01003410-UONS01003410.1-human-gut-metagenome-genome-assembly--contig:-CS19-NODE-3410-length-10914-cov-6.849065_pt1 | contig 10914 bp, 8 predicted proteins | sample MGYA00242458_ERZ724005 | MGnify/ENA metagenome assembly ERZ724005
TATTGTATTTTTTATAAATTCTGCTGATGTTGTTGGTGCCACTTTTCCTGGTAATGATAATGCCCAAACAAATTTCAAATTTCTATCTTTAATTGCTTTTTTGTCAATTCCACCTGGATTTGAAGCTAAATCTATTAACAATGTTTCTTTTTTTACATATTCTAATTTTTGTTCTGTTAAAATAATATGTGGAACTGTATTTATTATTATATCAAATGGTCTTAAATTTTCACCTAAATTATTAATATTTAATGATTTATGTCCATATGCTTCTATCCATGCCAAATCTTCATCTTTTCTTGCTGCACATGTTACCTTTACTGATAATCCAGCAAGTTTTCTTGCTAAGACTTTTCCAATTCTTCCAAATCCTAATATTAAAACTTCACTTCCATGTAAAATTCTATTTGTATTTTCTATTGCTACTTGAATCGTCCCTTCTGCTGTTGCAATTGTATTTAATACTGCTAATTCTTCTCTTTTCATTATATCAATAATCTCTATATATTCATCATTTGCCATTTCATATACTTCTGGTAAAATAGCTCCTGCTATAAGAACTTTTGCATTTATATTATGCATCATTTCTCTAATAGTAATTTCTTTATCACTAAATGGCATATTTATTGTATTTCCATTACTTGAAAATGGTATTGGTCCAATTACTATTTCTACATCATCGATTGCTTTTCTTATTGTATCACATTGAATAATATTTTTTTGTCTTCTTATTTCTTCAGATTTCTCTAATCCATATACATATACTTCATTTCCATCATTAGCAAGCATTATTGCTAATTTTGCAATTCTTAAATCTCCACCTATTACTGCTAATTTATTTTTCATAATCCCTCCAAATTAAATTTATATTATATATTATATTTAATTTGAGTTTTTTTATGAATTTTAATTTTCTTTTTCTATTTCTTGAGTTTTCTCAATCCTTGTTTTTGGATTTTTCTTTTCTATTTTCAAATCTGCAAATCCTATTTTTTTTGTTATTTCTACCATTTCCTCTAAATGCTGTTTTGCCATTAATTCTTTTTTAGTTAACTTATGCTCTTTTTCTTCTTCAAAATCTAGGTTAAATGGTATTGATAATTTAGCTATTATTATTGCAAAAGTCGTATCTTTTCTGATTTTTTCTACAATTCTTTTTGGAGAATCTTGTATTGCTACATTTGCATATTGTATTGCTTTTTCTTTATCATTTTTTAATATATAAATTTTAGCTAATTCCAAATATGCATCTGCTCCTAATTCTTCATCATCAACTATTTGTAGCAAATAATTTTCTGCTTCTTCTAATTCTTTATACATTATTGCAATTTCTGCCAAACTATATTTTGTATTACATATTATAGTATTTAATTCCGCTGATTTCTCATAATATAATTTTGCACTAGAAAAATCATTTAACATTGTATATACAATTCCTAAATTGTAATTTAATTCAAAACTTGTTGGATTATATTTTAATGCTTCATTATAATAGTTTGCTGCTTCTTTATAATCTTCTTTTTCTATTAACAAATCTCCTAATGCTATTGTTGCTTCTGGATAATCTGGCTTTTTGTTTAATAAGTTTGTTAATGTATCTATTGCTTCATCTTTTTTATCTAAATCTGTTAATAATGTTGCTACTTTAAAATATGCATCATATTCTTTTGGATTAATACTAATTACTTGCGCATATTCGTCTACAGCTTTTCTTTGTCCACCTTCTTTTTCATATAACATTGCTAATATTTTATGCCCATTATAACTTTCTGGATTTTTTGTTACTATTTCTATTAACATTTTCTTAGCTTGTTTTGTGTTGTCAAATAATAAACATATTCTAACAATATTTATATTTATAATTTCTGAAATATTTCCAGTTGCTTTTGTTATTAAAATAACACCTATTGGAACTACTATTGATAATAAATATACTATTATTTCTCCAAAAACATTCATTTTTTGAGTATCATTATAAACCATTATAAATTTTATTGCTATTCCGAAGTGCCTCTATTGCAAGTATTGTTACATATTTTGTATCATTTTCTTTTATTAATCTGTAAAAAATATATACAAATAGTGCAAATGCTATAACCGAAAATATTAATGTTTCTACTAACATCTTTTTTCTCCTTTATTTTATATTTAATGTTGTCTTGGATTATTTCCCATATATTGTCCTTCTATTTCTTCATTTGCATTTGCTATTTTTTCATCAATATCTTTTCCATCTGCTTTTTTTAATTCTTTTACATATCCTTCCACAGATACATTACATTCTCTTGCTGCAACTTTTATTTTATTTTCTACCTCTTTTGCAATATCAATAATTGATTTTTCATCACCTTGTTCTTCTACTAATTCTTCAACTGTTTTTCCTGTAACATCTTTTAAATCCTTATATGTTAAATTTGTTTCTGGAATTTCAGTTTCTTCATCAGCTATAACTCCATTTTCAGTTTGGTCTTTTTCTTTCATTACTTTTTTTGCACCATGTATAAGTTCATCTTGTGCTGTTGGATTACCTGTAATATCTTTTCCTGAACGATCTAATCTTTGTCTAAGTTCATAATCTTCTACTCCATCGCCATTGACATTTCCTTCTCCTTCAAGTCCTGTTGATCTTCCTAACATTTCTTTATGTCCTGCTAATTCTTTTCCACAAGTCATTACATTAACCGTTTCCATATCAATTTTTCCATAGTTTTCTGGATCCATTGTTATCGCTATTTTTTGATTTGGTACATTTTCTACTGGCAATATTGTCATAGGAACTTTTTGCTTTAATTCATTACCATTCGCACTAACACTTATTATTGGCTCATAATTTGTTCCTGATCTTTGAACACTTTCGTTTATTTTCCATTTTTCTACTTTATCTCCATTTTCAGCAATCTCTGTAGATTTTTGTAGAATTACGAAACTACTCATTGTATCAGAATATGCTACTGCATATTCTGATGAATTTTCAAATACACTTGGCATTCTTTCTTGCAAATGTGGATCTGTAATTTTTCTAAAACAACTTAACTTTAAATCTTGTCCTTCACTACTTAAATCTTTTTCCACTTGTTTTTGCTCATCATTTCTATTTTCTTTATTCTCTTCTTTTGATGTTTCATCTTTTTCGTCTTTTTCTTTTATGCTTCCAGCTAATCTGCCTTTTTCTTTATCATTTTCTTTAAATAATTCTTCAACATCCATTTGAGAATTGCCTAGAGCTCCTTTTAAACCATCTATACAAAAAACATTTCCATCTTTGTCTAAAACCATTTTTTCTTCAATAGTTTTTTCACCATTATCATTCTCTTTTACCCAACGAAAATGATATTCCATATCACCTTCTTTGTTTCTTTCAATTGTCACATATGTTTCTCCTAAAGAAACTGGTCCTAATTTTGTTTCTATTACCAAATCTTTATAATATTTAGTCTCTACTAATTGACTTTCATGTTTGCCAATTTGTTCTTTTACACCTTCATTAACTTCTATAAATCTCTTTAATTCTTCTTTTTCTATCCTTTTTTGACTCATTACAATATTCTCTCCTTTTAAGAAATAAATCTATACAATTTTTCCTATCAAATCATATTCTTTTACTTCTGTTACTTTCACATTGACAAAAGAATTTACTTTACTTTCAAAATTATTATTTTCAACATAAATAATTCCATCTTCTTCTGGAACATCTTGTGATGTCCTACCTATTAAATATTTTCCATCAAATGAAATATCTTCTATTAATACTTCAACATTTTTTCCTATTTTATTTTTTAAGTTTTCATTTGATACTTTTTGTTGTATTGACATAATTTTATTATATCTTGATTTTTTTGTGTTTCCATGTATTTGTTCTGGAAGTCTTGCTGCTGGCGTTCCTTCTTCTTTAGAATACATAAATGTTCCTAACTTATCAAATTTTGTTTTTTCTACAAATTCTTCTAATTCTCTGAAATCATCATCTGTTTCTCCTGGAAAACCTACTATTAAGCTAGTTCTTAATACAACGTTTGGAATTTTATTTCTGATATTTGATATTATACTTTCAATTTGTTCTTTATTTGTTTTTCTATTCATTCTTTTTAAAACTTTATTTGAAATATGTTGTATTGGAATATCAAAATATTTACAAATTTTTTCATTATTTTTTACTACTTCTATAAGCTCATCTGTTATTCCCTCAGGATATGAATATAAAAATCTAATCCATTTTATACCATCAATATCTGATAATTTTTGTAATAATTCTGCAAGTTTTGGCTCACCATATATATCTACACCATATTTGGTTGTATCTTGTGCAATTACAATTAATTCTTTTATTCCTTTTTTGGCCAACATTTCAGCCTCATCTAATATTTCTTTCATTTTTCTACTTATAAATTTTCCTCTGATATATGGAATCGCACAATATGTACACATATTACTACAACCTTCGCCAATTTTTAAATATGCATAATTTTTTCCAGTGGTTACAACTCTATCATAAAATTCATTAAATTCTGGCATTGGTAACTGTTTAATTTCTGAGACTTTTTCTACAACTTTTGTTGTACTTCTTTCTACTTTATTTTTTTCTACCAAGTCTTGAATCTTTTTCCACATTTCACCATATTCATCTATTTTTATAAATAGATCTACTTCTGGTAATGTTTTAACTAAATCAGTATAATATCTTTGAACTAAACAGCCCATTACTATTAAATATTTACATTTTTTCTTTTTATATTCTGCCATTTCCAAAATAGTATTTATTGCTTCTTCTTTTGCTGAGGCAATAAATCCACATGTGTTTATTACTATTATATCTGCTTTTTCTGGATTATTTTCTATTTCATAATTATTATTTTTAAAATGTCCAATTGCTATTTCTGTGTCTATTAAATTTTTGCTACATCCTAGTGATACAAATCCTACTTTCACTTTTACTTCCTTCCTGATTTTAGCTATTATGTGCACAAATATGTTTTCTTGTTAATTCCATTAAATTTAATTTTGTAAATCCTTCTACTTGTGTTTTAGCTCTATCTTGTTTTAAGGTTTCTTTTAATAATTTTTCTATTTTTTCTTTATGTTCAATATCTTTCATATCTATATAATCAATTATTATTATTCCACCAATATCTCTTAATCTTAATTGTTTTGCTATTTCTATAGTTGCTTCATAATTTACTTTATAAACAGTTTCTTCTAATGTATTTTTTCCTGTATACTTTCCCGAATTTACATCTATTGCTACTAATGCTTCTGTTGGGTCTATTGTTATAAATCCTCCACAATTTAGCCATACTTTACGTTGTTTTGCTTTTTCTATTTGATTTTCTAATTCATATTTTTTTATTAAATTTTTATTTTCTTCTAATGCCAATTTTATTTTGTGACTTACCACTTGTTCTAGTTCTGAATAATCTTCTTTGGTATTTACTATAATAGAATCTATTTTTTCACTTGGTAAATCTAGCATTATTTTTTCAACTATACTTGGACTTGTATATAATAATTGTGACTTACTATCTGATTTTTTAAATTTTTGATATATGTCTTTCCATTGCTCTTGAAGCTTTTGTAAATCTTCAATTATAATTTCATTTTCTTTTTTTTCAGCTACTGTTCTTATTATTGCTCCCATATTTTCTTGTAAATTTTCTTTTACAAGTTTTATTAATCTATTTTTTTCTGTTTCGTCTTGTATTTTTTGAGATACTGTTACGATAGTTGTTTGAGGTAATAAAATTACATATTTTCCTGTAAGTTTTATATGTGTTGTTGTTCTTGCACCTTTTTTATCATTACTATCTTTTTGAACTTGTACTAACAATTTTTGTTTTGGTTTTACAAGGTCTTTTATTTTCTTTTCTTCTTTTCTTTCAATTTTTTCATCGATTTGTGGCATTATATCTCTTACATGTATGAAACTATTTTTTTCTGTTCCTATATCAATAAAAGCTGCTTGCATACCTGGAATTATATCTTTTACAATTCCAACATATATATTCCCTTCATTTCTTTCATGTTTGTTTTCTTTGTTTTCTTCATATACTTCTATCAATTTTCCATTTTCAATAACACCTATTGTTTTCTTCTCTTCTTCTTTGTCAATAATTATTTCTATCATTTTGTTTTTTCTCCTTATTCATACTGTACTTAATTATACTTGTTCATTGCAGAGTCAACACCATTTCTTAATATTTCCTCTACTGCTTTTTGGGCTTTTTCTATCCCTTCATCTAGTCTTTTTAAATCTTCTTCTGGGATTGCACCTATTACATAATTTATTTCATCATCTTTATGAATTGGTCTTCCTATTCCAACTCTTATTCTTGGAAATTCTTCTGTTCCAATCATCTGTATAATGCTTTTCATTCCGTTATGTCCACCTGCACTACCTTTTTTTCTTATTTTTATTTTTCCAGGTTCTATATCCATATCATCATATATTACTAATATTTTTTCTTTTTCTATTTTATAAAAATCTACTACTTCTTTAACACTATTTCCACTTAAGTTCATATATGTTTGTGGTTTTAATAATATTACTTTTTCTTTTTCTATCATTCCACTTCCATATAATGCTTGAAATTTGTTTTGTTTTACCTCAATATTATATTGTTGTGAAATTTTATTTATTGTATTAAATCCCATATTATGTCTTGTTTTACTATATTCTTCTTCTGGATTTCCTAATCCTACAATTAAATACATATTTTCCTCTTTTCTTTACGTATTCTATTTTACTATTTTTTTGCATTTTTTTCAAGTATTTCTGAATAACAAATAAAAAAAGGTGACACCTGCCACCTTTTTTATTTGCAATCATACCAGTTTGTAGCTTCTGAAACTTCTGCTATAAGTGGTACTCTTAATTTTATTGCATTTTCCATTTTTTTTTTTAAAATATCTTTTACTTCATCAACTTCTTCCAATGCTGTTTCTATCATCATTTCATCATGTACTTGTAATACTATTTTAGATTTCATATTTCTTGATTTTAATTCTTTCATAACATTAATCATTGCTATTTTCATTATATCTGCTGCTGTTCCTTGAATTGGTGTATTCATTGCTACTCTTTGTCCAAATTGTCTTACCATATAATTATTTGATTTTAATTCTGGTATATATCTTCTTCTTTTAAATTCTGTTTCAACATATCCTTTTTCTTTTGCACTTTCTACAATATTTTCCATAAATTTCTTTATTCCAGAATACATTTCCAAATATTGGTCTATATATTGTTTCGCTTTTTTTCTTGATATATGTAATTGCTCTCCTAATCCAAAATCACTTATACCATAAACAATTCCAAAGTTTACTGCTTTTGCATTACTTCTTTGTTCTTTTGTTACTTCATCTATTGGAATATTAAATACTTTTGATGCGGCTTGCCTATGTATATCTTCTCCATTTATAAATGCTTGTACCATATGTTCATCATTTGAAATATGTGCTAATACTCTTAATTCAATTTGTGAATAATCTGCATCTATATAAATATAATTTTCTGCTGGTTTGAATGCTTTTCTTAATTGTTTTCCTAATTCAAATCTTGTTGGAATATTTTGAAGATTTGGTTCTGTTGAACTTATTCTTCCTGTCGCTGTTATTGTTTGATGAAAAAATGAGTGTATTCTTTTTGTTTTTGGGTTTATATATGGTTTAATTCCTTCTACATATGTTGAATTTAGTTTCATTAATTGTCTATATTCTAATATTTTTTCTATTACAGGATGTTCTTCTACTAATTTTTCTAATACATCTACATCTGTTGAATATCCACTCTTAGTCTTTTTTACTACTGGTAATTTTAATTTTTCAAATAACATTTCTCCAAGCTGTTTTGTTGAATTTATATTAAACTCTTCACCACATAATTCATATATTTCTTTTGTTAATATTTCTAATCTTTCTTTTAATTGATCACCATACTTATTTAATTCATCAATATCTAAATACATACCATTCCATTGCATTTCAGCTAATACTTCTACTGTTGGCATATCTATATTTTCAAATAATTCTAAGCAATCTATTTCTTTTAGTTTATTTATTGTAACTTCTGATAATTCAAATATTTCTTTTGCATATATTCCTGCTTTTATTTTTGAAGTATTATCTGCGTTTTCATCACTCATATTCTCAAATAATGATGTTTGTTTATTGCTTTCTTGTATTCCTTGTGCTTCTAATAATTCATCATTATCCATTTCTAAATATTCCCTAACAATTATATCTATTTCATACTTGCTTGTTGGATCTAATATATATGCTGCAATTTTTGCATCATATACTATGTTTTTCATTGTTATTCCAATTTGTTTTAATAAAATATAGTCTTGAGCTAAATTATATCCATATTTTTCTATTTTTTCATCTTCAAAAACTTTTTTTAATTTTTCTTCAAAGTCTTGCGTTTTTTGCATATAATATATATTTTTTTTATTATATATTGCAATTCCTATTATATCTTTTTTTATAATATCCTCTTCATTTGAATTGTCTTGTAAATCCAAATAATAATATAATTTTCCATCTAAATTTGGTATTTCTGTTATATCTTTAACTTCTATTTTTACATTTTCTTTTTCTGTTTGTTCAACTATTCCAGCAGTCCTTAGTCCAAATCTATCAATATATCTTTGAAAACGTAGTTCTTCAAAAATTTCTAATACTTTTGCTTTATCCCATTCTTCTACTTTTAAATTTTCTAATGTATCTTCCAATGGTACATTTGTATCTATTTCTCCAAGTGTTCTTGAAAGTTCTGCCATATCTTTATTTGCAACAATATTTTCTTTTTGTTTTCCTTTTAAATCATCTTCATCTTTTTCTATTTTTTCATATAATTCTTTTACAGAATGATATTTTTGAATTAATGACACTGCTGTTTTTGGTCCTATTCCTGGAACTCCTGGAATATTGTCAGATGTATCTCCTTGCAACGCTTTTACTTCTATTAATTGTACAGGTTCTAATCCATATTCTTCAAGAACTTTTGCTCTATTATAATTTTCTGTTTCTGTTTTTCCTGCTTTTGTTCTTGGAATTCTTATTGTTATATTATCACTTGCTAATTGAAATGTATCTCTATCTCCTGAAAGTATTGTAACTTCTAGTCCTTGCTTTTCTCCATATTTTGCAAGTGTACCTAAAATATCATCACCTTCATATCCTTCTTTTTCAATAATATCTATATTCATTGCTCTTAAAACATCTTTTATTACTGGCATTTGTTCTGCTAGTTCATCTGGCATTCCATGTCTATTTGCTTTATATCCTTCAAATAGTTCTTTTCTTTTTAATTTTCCTTTTAGGTCAAATGCAACAGCTATATACTCTGGTTTTATATCATCTATTATATTAAACAATATTGCTAAAAATCCATATACTGCATTTGTGTATTTTCCATCTTTTGTTGTTAGCATTTTGCTTCCCATTATTCCATAAAATGCTCTATTCATTATGCTATTTCCGTCTATTAATACTAATTTATCCATCGGCATTTCCTCTCTTCTGTTTGATGTTTTTCTTGAACAACTATATCATATTAGATATAATTTATCAATAAAAAAGAAACATGAAATTTAATTTTCATGCTTCTTTTTGTAAAAATTATTCATTTACTGTTGTTTCTTCAACAGGGTAAACACTAACTTGTTTTTTGTCTTTACCTTTTCTTTCAAATTTTACTGTTCCATCAACTAATGCAAATAGTGTATCATCACTACCTTTTCCAACATTAACTCCTGGATGTACTTTTGTTCCTCTTTGTCTTATTAGAATATTTCCTGCTAAAACAAATTGACCATCAGCTCTCTTGACACCAAGTCTCTTAGATTCACTATCTCTACCGTTCTTGATACTACCTTGACCTTTTTTATGTGCCATGATTTTCACTCCTTTCAGCTTTTAATCTAATCTGATTTCTCTTCCAGATTGCCTTATATGAATTTCTTCATTATATTACTATTATTAAAATCACTATTTATAACTAAGCTTCAACTTTTTCTGTTTTTTCAGCTTTTGCTGCTGTTTTCTTTGCAGCTGTTTTTATTCCTGTAATTTCAACTTTAGTGTATGGTTGTCTATGTCCTTGTTTTGTTCTTTCATTTTTCTTAGCTTTCATTTTGAAAACTATGATTTTTTTAGCTTTTCCGTGTGCTACAACTTTTCCTTCAACCTTTACACCTTTAACATAAGGATTTCCAACTTGTACTTTTCCATCATCAGATACTAATATTACTTTATCAAAAGTAACTTTTTTTCCTTCTGCTGTATCTAATTTTTCGAAGAATACTACATCTCCTTCTGCTACTTTGTATTGTTTTCCACAACTTTCAATTACTGCGTACATTTAAAATGCACCTCCCTTATTTGTATACTCGCTAATCCTTAAAAAAGGTAGTTATTTTTTTCATAACATTTGCTTACCTTGACTAAGCGGATTACAGTTAAATATTTTAACATATATATCCAGCTTTGTCAATTGTTTTCAACATTTTTTTATTTTTCTTCTTGATTTTCTATTTTCTCACTATTCATATGACTAATTATTGTAATAATTCCACTTACTAATACAAGTAAATAAAAATTAATTCCTCTATTTAATAATACTGCACTACTCATTATATTTTCTGGATAAATATTTCTAAATATTTCTGTAAATGCTCCTTCTGTTACTCCAACTGCCCCAGGTGATGGTATACCAGATACTGTTGCATATAGTACTGCTTGTAATGATGTTAATCTTAAAATATTATATTGTGAAAATCCTAGTGCTCTGTATGTCCAATATGTTACACTATAATATGTTAAAAATTGTATTAATGTTGTTCCTAAAATTTTTAACATTAATAATCTATTATGCTTTACATATTTGGCTCCTTCTTGATATTTAGTAAGTTCTGCTTCAAA
>ENA-UONS01003424-UONS01003424.1-human-gut-metagenome-genome-assembly--contig:-CS19-NODE-3424-length-10881-cov-41.715315_pt1 | contig 10881 bp, 10 predicted proteins | sample MGYA00242458_ERZ724005 | MGnify/ENA metagenome assembly ERZ724005
CGCAGCTGCCGGAGCGGTGCTTAAGCCGCAAGGCGGGAATTGTGCGGTGTTGCCTTAGGAGTTAGGAGTTTTCCGGTATGTTGGCCTGCTGGCCGCATGGCACCGCTTTGGTGTGGTTTGTAGGGAACGGTCTTGACTGTTCCGCAGCTGTCTTTACCGGGTGGGTTCCGTTTCTTCTGATTTTTGATGTTATTTGTGGGAAAGAGGAAAAGTAACATGGCAAAGTATAAGGTCATTTCCGGCGGCGTTTGTGCTGCCAAGGGTTTTTCTGCTTCCGGCGTACATGCCGGGTTCCGGGCCAATCCCAACAAGCTGGATCTGGCCATCATCAAGGCGGATGTACGCTGTGCCGCTGCCGGTGTTTACACCACCAACAAGGTGTATGGCGCCCCCATCAAGGTTGACCGCGCCCACCTGGTGGACGGCCACGCACAGGCTGTTCTGGTGAACAGTGGCAACGCCAACACCTGCGCCGCCAACGGTGTGGATCTGGCCAATGAGTGCTGCGCCCTGGTGGCCCAGCAGCTGGGCATTGCAGCCGAGGATGTTCTGCCGGCTTCCACCGGCGTTATCGGCCAGCCCATGACGATTGACCCGTTCGCCCGCGGTATTCCCGCCGCAGCGGCCAGGCTGCAGGCCAGCGCCGAGGGCAGCAGCGAAGCTGCCAAGGCCATTATGACCACCGATACTTACGAGAAAGAATATGCCATTGAATTTGAGCTGGCCGGCAAAACCTGCCGCCTTGGCGCGATCGGCAAGGGCAGCGGCATGATTGCCCCCAACATGGCCACCATGCTGGCGTTCTACACCACCGATGCTGCCGTCAGCCCGGAGCTGCTGCAAAAGGCACTGCGCGCCGTTGTGCCCACTACCTACAACCAGATGAGCGTTGACCTGGATACCTCCACCAACGATACCCTGCTGCTGCTGGCTTCCGGCCTGGCGGGCAACGAGCCTGTTGTGACCGAAGGCCCGGAGTATGACAAATTTCTGGCTGCCCTGGGCGCTGTGGCGGAGCATATGTGCGCCTTGCATGCTTCTGACGGCGAGGGTGCCACCCACCTGATCACCTGCGAAGTGACCCACGCCCCCACCCACGAGATTGCCCGCGCCGTGGCAAAGAGCGTTGTCTGCTCCAACCTGTTCAAGGCCGCCGTGTTTGGCCGCGACGCCAACTGGGGCCGCATCCTGTGCGCCATCGGCTATACGCCGGGGGATTTTTCCATCGACAAGGTCAGCGTGCGCATTGCCAGCAAGGCAGGCGAGGTGTTTGTGTGCGAAAACGCCGCCTACCATCCGTTCAGCGAGGACGAAGCCTATGCGGTTCTGGGCGAGCACGACATCCTGGTCAAAGTCGATATGGGCACCGGCGAAGCCAGCGGCAAAGCCTGGGGCTGCGATCTGACCTATGACTATGTTAAGATCAACGGCGATTACCGGACCTGATTTTGCAATTAGAAATTAGGAATGAGGAATGAGCAATGAACGGCTCGTTTAGGCTTGTAGCTTTTAATTTGTGCGCACACCGCCAACTCCTAACTCCTAACTTATCTTGCTACTTTTACGTTTGGGGAGCGATTTATGAAAAACGAGGAAATGGCGCTGCTTTTTTCGGAAGCCACGCCCTACATCCAGAAATATCATGGCAAAACCCTGGTGATCAAATACGGCGGCAATGCCATGGTAAACGAGGAATTGAAACTGGCCGTTATGAACGACCTTGTCACCCTGACCCTGCTGGGTGTGCGCGTTGTGCTGGTACACGGCGGCGGCCCGGCCATCAACCAGATGCTGAACCGCGTGGGCAAGGAATCCAAGTTTGTCAACGGCCTGCGTTATACCGATAAAGAAACCATGAGCATTGTGCAGCAGGTTCTGGCCGGTCAGGTCAACAAGGATCTGGTTGCGTTGCTCAAGGGCCGCGGCGTTGGCCTGTGTGGTCTGGACGGCCACACCATCACCTGCTCCCGCAAGAGTGATGTAGACCTGGGCTATGTGGGCAACGTGGAAAAAGTGGACACCACCCTGATTGAGCACCTGCTCAACGATGGCTTTATCCCGGTCATTGCCACGGTTGGCATGGATGAAAACGGCATTGCCTACAACATCAACGCCGATACTGCTGCAGCCGCCATTGCTATTGCCCTGCACGCCGAAAAGTTCGTTTCCATGACGGATATTGTCGGCCTGCTGTATGACAAGGACGATGAATCCACCCTGATCCCCGAAGTGGAGATTTCCGAGATAGAGGGCTACAAGGCACATGGCGTCATCTCCGGCGGCATGATCCCCAAAATCGAGGGCATGGCCGATGCCATTTATGAGGGTGTGCATGAGGCGGTTATCATTGATGGCCGTGTTCCTCATTCTATTCTGCTGGAAATGTTCTCTGACCGTGGTTCCGGCACCCTGTTCTACCGCCGCGGCAACCGATGATTTAATTTTACGGGGATTCGCGGGGGATTTTGTACCTTTTTTGAAAAAAAGGTACCGAAAAAACTTCCAATATATTATAATATAAAAATAGTGCAAGCTGGCCGTGGGTACATAGCATGTACTTACGGCACAGTTATTCATTCGCCTATTTTTTAGGTTTATTCCTGAATAATCCGGCTGCCAACCCTTCCAGACCTCCCAAGGAGGGAATACCATGAATACCGAAAAAGTCATCAAACGTGACCAGAAATACATCATGCACACCTATGCCCGCAGCCCGCTGGTGCTGGAGCACGGCGAGGGCATGTATGCCTATGATGCAGACGGCAAAGCCTATCTGGACTTTACCTCCGGCATTGGCGTAAACGCGCTGGGCTACTGCCACCCGGCCTGGGTACAGGCCGTTACCATGCAGGCCACCCGTTTGCAGCATTCTTCCAACCTGTATTACACCGCCCCCTGCGGCAAGCTGGCCAAGCGGCTGTGCGCCCGCACCGGGCTTGACCAGGTGTTTTTCGGCAACTCTGGTGCCGAAGCCAACGAAGGTGCCATCAAGTGCGCCCGCAAATACAGTGTGACCACCTATGGTCCCGACCGCAACAAAGTTCTGACGCTGGTCAACTCGTTCCATGGCCGCACCCTTGCCACCCTGACCGCCACCGGCCAGGATGTTTTCCACAAGGATTTTGGCCCCTTCCCTGCTAACTTCGGCTACATCCCCGCCAACGATTTTGACACATTCAAGGCCGCTGTGGATGATTCTGTCTGCGCTGTTATGATGGAGATGGTACAGGGCGAAGGCGGCGTGGTTGCGCTGGACGCCGACTATGTGCAGAGCGTTGCCGACTACTGCCACGCCCACGATATTTTGATTATTGTGGACGAAGTACAGACCGGCGTGGGCCGCACCGGCACTTTCTTGGCCTGCGAGCAGTTCGGCCTGAAGCCGGATCTCGTCACCCTGGCCAAGGGGCTGGGCGGCGGCCTGCCCATCGGTGCCGTGCTGGCAAGCAAAAAGGTTGCCGATACCATGGGTCCCGGCTCTCACGGTTCCACCTTTGGCGGCAACCCGGTCGTCTGTGCAGGCGGCTGCGCTGTGCTGGATGCCATGGATGATGCGTTCATGCGCAACGTCAACGCCCGCGCCGCCCAGCTGCGGGAGGGTCTTGCCTCTCTGCCGCATGTCGCATCTGTCAGCGGCATGGGCCTGATGGTCGGCATTGCCTTTGCCGATGACGTAAAAGCCGCCGATGTGCGTGCTGCCTGCGAGCGCAAGGGCCTTCTGGTGCTGACCGCCAAGACCCGCCTGCGCCTGCTGCCCCCGCTGATTTTGAGCGAAGCAGACGTTGCCAAGGCACTGGCTATTCTGGATGACGTGCTTTCATCCATGTAACTGATCAGGAGGGTTTTCATGGAGCATTTACTCAAGTTAAGCAGCCTGACCCCCGATGAGATCATCCACATTCTGGATGTCGCCGATGAATACAAGCGCCTGCACAAAGCAGGCACTGACCCCAAGGATCTGCAGGGCAAGGCCGTTGCCCTGATGTTTGGCAAGCATTCCACCCGCACCCGCACCAGCCTGGAGGTCGGCATCTACCAGATGGGCGGCCTTGGCACCTATCTGAGCGCCGCTGACATGCAGATCGCCCGCGGCGAGCCGATCCAGGATACCGCCCGCGTGCTGGGCCGCTATTACGATGCTATTGTGTACCGCACCTTTAAGCAGAGTGATGTGGACGCCCTGGCCAGGTACAGCGGCGTGCCGGTAGTTTCCGGCATGACCGATTACGCCCATCCCCTGCAGGTGTTGACTGACCTGATGACGGTGCGGGAGTACAAGGGCAAACTGGCCGGGCTGAAAGCCGGTTTTGTGGGCGATGGCTACAACATGGCCAACAGCCTGATCGTGGGCTGCCTGATGATGGGCATGGACTTTACCATTGCCTGCCCGAACGGCTACCGTCCCTCCGCCGATGTGCTCTTCTTTGCGCGGGAATATGGCGACCACTTTAAGCTGACCACCGCCCCGGACGAAGCCGCCCGCGGTGCCGATGTGCTGTTCACCGATGTGTGGACCAGCATGGGCATGGAGCGCGAAACCGAGCGCCGCCGCCGGGATTTCAACGGCTTCTGCCTGGATGCAGCCCGCATGGCGCTGGCCAAGCCGGACTGTATCGTGCAGCATCCCCTGCCCGCCCACCGCGGCGAGGAGATCACTCCCGACGTTTTTGAAACCCACGCAGACGAGATTTTTGATGAAGCCGAAAACCGCCTGCATGTAGAAAAAGCCGTGCTGGGCATTTTGCTGGCCGGCAAATAACGCATAACCCTTTGCACCGCCCGCCCCCCTGGGGTTGGCGGTGCTTTTTTGTTTACTAGCAAACTAAAACGGGCACCACAGTCGCCTATCTCGCGGCATGGTGCCCGTTTGCTTTTGTTTTTTTTACTGGTAAGATACCACTTTGATGTGGTACTCATTTTTCGCCATTCTGCGCCACGCGGCAAGCTGTTCCACTGTGGGGGTGGCAAAGGATGCGCTGGGCTTTTCAAGCCCCAGCTGCGCGTATTACCATGCCGACCAGTGCCACACCTACCATAACCCCGGCAGCACGCCAACCCGCGCGGCCATGGTGATCCAATATACCGCACAATAAAAAAGGCAAAAAATAAAACCCGAACGGCCACTGCCCCGTTCGGGTTTTACTAAAAAGAAGGAGAAAAACAGAGCGTCCCCGATTTTTGCCTTAAAACGATAACCCACCCCTCTACTGATGAGCTCGTAAGCTCAATCCGGGGCGCTCTGGCAAGCCTCTTCTTTTTAGGGAAATACTTAATTAAAAAACAAAATGCGCCTTGGAAGCAGCGGATCTGCTATTCCAAAGCGCCTTTGCTTCTTGCTAGTATAATACAATATCCCCGCACAAAATGCAAGGGGTTCAATGTACAACCTGCAATAATTATGCACTGCATTTTTGTGCAGTTTTACCATGTGTTTTCGCGTGGTGTACAAAATAAAACAGCGCACGGAGCTGCAATTGTGCCGTTCCGTGCGCTGTTGTTTTATTCAGCTAAAGAGCATAGCTTCCGGGCCGAATCAGACCTTCGGTTCAACCTTGACGGTCCAGCCCTTGGTATCAGGCAGCTTACCCCACTGGATACCGGTCAGGGTATCGTACAGCTTCTGGGTCAGGGGGCCGATCTTGCCGCCGCTGATGTTGGCAACCTTGCCTTCCCAATCCAGCTCCTTAACGGGGCTGACAACAGCTGCGGTGCCGGTGCCGAACACTTCTTCCAGCTTGCCTTCCTCGGCAGCCTTCATCACATCAGCAATGGCCAGTTTGCCCTCGATAACCTCGTAACCCCAATCCTTGAGCAGCTCAATGATGGAGCGGCGGGTAACGCCGGGCAGAACAGTGCCGGTGCAGGCAGCGGTGTAGATCTTGCCGTCGATCTTGAACATGATGTTCATAGAGCCGACTTCTTCCACATACTTCTTCTCAACGCCATCCAGCCACAGAACCTGGCTGAAGCCCTTTTCCTCAGCAAGCTCGCCAGCCTTGATGGAAGCAGCGTAGTTGCCGCCGCACTTGGTAAAGCCGGTCAGGCCCGGGGCTGCACGGATGTACTCGTCCTCAACATAAATGCGGACAGGATCCAGGCCCTCGGCATAGTAAGCGCCGGAAGGTGCGCAGATGATGCAGAACAGGTAATGCTTGGAAGCATGCACGCCCAGGCCGACATCGTTTGCAAACACGAACGGGCGGATGTACAGGCTTGCGCCGTCGCTGTGGGGAACCCAGTCACGGTCAACGTCAACCAGGGTCTCAACAGCCTGAACAAAATCCTCAACCGGGATCTTGGGGATGCAGAGACGGTCAGCAGAATCCTGGAAACGCTTTGCATTGCAATCGGGGCGGAACAGCTGCACACTGCCGTCAGCAGTGCGGTAGGCCTTCATGCCCTCAAAAATTTCCTGTGCGTAATGGAACACCACGGTAGCGGGGTCCAGCGGCAGGGAGGCATACGGCACAACGCGGGCGTCATGCCAGCCTTCACCGGCGGTATAGTCCATCAGGAACATATGGTCGGTAAAAATCTTGCCGAAGCCAAGCTTGCTTTCGTCCTGCGGCTTTGCCTTCGGTTCAGTAGTACGAACAATTTTGATATCCAACATTATTTCCTACTCTCCTTATTCAGCACCGCATGAAGGTTCGCACAAACCTGATTGTGGTGCGAAATTGTAATTATTATAACGCTCTAAAGCGGCAAATACAAGAGCTATTTTTCCGCTTTCTGCACACATTTGCAGCTTTTATGCAAAATTTGACTACTTTTGATTGCACCACCCCATTTTATGGGGTACAATAATAGCATAAGTCGCGCCCGGCCACAGCGCCGGGCAACATTTGCAAAGACAAGAAGAGGGATCACACACTATGGCACCGAAAGTAAAAGGCGTTATTTTTGATATGGACGGCCTGATGTTTGACACGGAGCGCATCTGGGACCAGTTCTGGAGCCCCTGCTGCCGCAAGATGAGCCTGCCGGACCCGCCGCCGGAGTTTTATTCCAATGGCCGCGGCCTGGCCGGGGAGCACCAGCTCCAGTACATTGCCGGCTATTACGGCGACAAAGCCGAGGAACTGCTGCATGCCGTGTGGGCATACGGCGGCGAGCAGATCAAAAAGGGCGTGCCCTGCAAGCCCGGCCTGAAAGAACTGCTGTCCTACCTGGAAGATCTGGGCATGCCCCGCATTGTGGCAAGTTCCAGCCCGCGCACCATGGTCGAGCTGAATTTGCAGACCACCGGCACCGCCCGCTATTTCCATGATATCGTGTGCGGCAACGAGGTCAAGCTCTGCAAACCCGCGCCGGATATCTTTCTGGAAGCCGCCCGCCGCATTAAGGTGGACATCCATGACTGCATGGTGCTGGAGGACAGCCACAACGGCATCCGCGCCGGCCACGCCAGCGGTGCCGAAACCGTGATGGTGCCCGACCTTTTGCCCGTAACCGACGAAATGCGCAGCCTGTATGACGATTGCTGCAAGGACCTGTTTGAGGTAAAGGCAAAGATGGAGCAGGGAGTGCTTTGATTGGGAATTAGAAATTAGGAATGAGGAATTAGGAATTTGAGGTAGAGCGGGGTCACCTGAGCCCGCCGGGGCCTTGTCTGGTTTCTATGCTAAAATGTGATGCACCTGCCACACAGTCGGGGCGGCGTTCCCCGACGCCCCGGACGAGCATAGATTCTATTGGATTATCGCTCGGCAGACCGTTCCCTACAGAGCATTTGATTATGCGCGGCTCATATATAAACATTCTGTCGTGCGCGATGCCTTCATCGCGCCGCGGAGAAACGTAAATTGGTTGCTGCAAACTTAAAAAACATTTGTAGGGGCCGACGGCAAGCATCGGCCCCTACAAATCGTATAGAAACCATCCTCATTCCTGCATCTTTCACATTCAATATACTCATACAAAAGAGCCATACCAGGCGCTTCTCCTGCCTGGTATGGCTCTTTTGCATATATTATTTATTGAATGATTCTTTAATTTTTCAATGCCTGCATCGGTGCGGGGATGCGGCCGCCGCGGTGGATCATAACGGCGGGGCTGTACTGGCTGATGGGCATGATGGGGGCGTGGCCCAGCAGGCCGCCAAAGTCCAGAACATCGCCGGCCTTGTGGCCAATGGCGGGGATCACGCGCACAGCGGTGGTCTTGCTGTTGACCATGCCGATGGCAGCTTCGTCTGCAATCAGACCGCTGATGACCTCGGCGGTGGTATCGCCGGGGATAACCACCATGTCAATGCCAACGGAGCAGACGGCGGTCATGGCTTCCAGCTTTTCCAGCGTCAGGCTGCCGCATTCGGCTGCCTTGATCATGCCGTCATCCTCAGATACCGGGATGAATGCGCCGGACAGGCCGCCCACATGGTTGGATGCCATTACGCCGCCCTTTTTCACGGCGTCGTTCAGCATGGCAAGGCAGGCGGTGGTGCCGCAGCAGCCGCAGCTTTCCAGACCCATTTCTTCCAGAATGTTGGCAACACTATCGCCAATAGCCGGGGTCGGCGCCAAGGACAGATCAATGATGCCCGCGGGCACACCCAGCTGTTCGCTGGCCAGGTTGGCCACCAGCTGGCCCAGACGGGTGATCTTGAACGCCGTGCGCTTGACAAGCTCTGCCACCTGATCCATCGGGGCATCCTTGGGCAGCTTGGCCAGAGCGGCGCGCACCGCACCGGGGCCGGAAACGCCGACATGGATCTCGCAGTCCGGCTCTCCAGGGCCGTGGAAAGCACCGGCCATAAACGGGTTATCTTCGGGTGCATTGCAGAAAACCACCAGTTTGGCATCGCCCATGCACATGTTATCTTTGGTCAGCTCGGCGGTCTGGCGCACCACGCGGCCCATCAGGCCAACGGCGTCCATATTGATGCCGGATTTGGTGGAACCGATGTTGACGCTGGAGCAGACCAGGTCGGTTTCGGCCAGTGCACGGGGAATGCTTTCGATCAAACGCACATCGCCGGCGGAAAAACCCTTATGCACCAAAGCACCGTAACCGCCGATAAAGTTGACGCCGACCGCCTTGGCAGCGGCATCCAGCGTTTTGGCAAACCACACGGGGTCGGCGTCCGGTGCAGCGCCCAGCAGCATGGCGATGGGCGTTACGCTGATGCGCTTGTTGACAATGGGAATGCCATAGTCCGCGCTGATCTTGTTGACAACGGGAACCAGGTTCCCCGCCAGACGGGTGATTTTGTTATAGATTTTCTCACAGGCTTTTTTGCCATCGGGATCAATGCAGTCCAACAGGCTGATGCCCATGGTAACGGTACGCACATCAAGGTTTTCTGCGGTCAGCATCTCGATGGTTTCCAAGATATCGCCGCTGTTCAGAATTTTCATCGTGTGCCCCCTTACACCTTGTGCATCGCGTCAAAGACTTCCTGCCGAGTCACAGTGACCTGCATTCCCATCTCCTGGCCCAATGTGTCAAAACGGGCGCGGATTTCGGCCGGTTCGCTTGCGCAGGCAGAGATATCCACCAGCATAATCATGCAGAACATATCCTGCAGGATACTCTGGGTAATATCCTCAATGTTGATGTTCAGCTCGGCACACACGGCACTTACGCGGGCAACAACACCCACGGTATCGTGGCCGATAACAGTGATAACAGCTTTCATGACAGGCACCCCTCTTTATTATCAAAATCACGTTTATTATAGCAGATAATACCGCATTTGGGTAGCACCTGCCCAAATAAAAAGCAGAAAAATTGCGGCAAAGTAAAAAACTCTCTACCCCAAAGTGGGGCAGAGAGCTTGAAATTTTTCTGAGGCAATACCGCATAATTCTAAGTGCCGATACGGCGAGCGAGGTGCGGCAGCTGCTAAGCCAAAAGCGCAGATAATACTGGATGTCTTATCGAGCATTTTGGCAACGCAGATGCCGTGCCGCAGCCGCCGAAGCGGTGCTTAAGCCGCTAGGCGGGAATTGTGCGGTGTTGCCATGAATTATTCTTCTGTATGCGGATCCTGCGGCGGTAGACCGTCCGTTTCCGGGGCGGCAAAACGCGGTTTGTCGGGCGGGTACTCGCCCTGCATGGCGGCTTCCATGCGGCTCAAGCGGGCTTCCAGTGCGCTGATGCGGTTGCTGAGCACATCGGGCAGCGCCTGCTGGTCCAGGTCGTCCGCCGGGCAGGATTGGCTGCCGCGCACGCGGACCACTTCGGCCGGAACACCGACCGCGGTGGTATTGGCCGGCAGATTTTTGAGCACCACACTGCCCGCGCCGACACGGACATTATCCCCGATATACACCGGGCCAAGCACCTTGGCACCGGCACCGATCAGCACGTTATTGCCCAATGTGGGGTGGCGCTTGCCGGAATCCTTGCCGGTGCCGCCCAGGGTAACGCCGTGGTAGATGGTGCAGTTATCACCGATTTCTGTCGTTTCGCCGAACACGATGCCCATACCGTGGTCAATGAACAGCCGGTTGCCGATCTTGGCACCGGGGTGGATCTCGATGCCGGTCAGGTGGCGGGCCAGCTGGCTGATGAGGCGCGCCAGGAAGAAACACTTGTGACAGTACAAAAAATGTGCAATTTTGTGCGTTACCAGCACATGGAAACCGGGGTACAAAATGATGACCTCCGCCACATTGCGTGCAGCAGGGTCCTTGTCCCGGATGTTTTTTGCGTCTGCCCAAAGTCCCATCCAACTTACCTCATTTCGTTTGTGTCCTATCCCGAATATCCAAGGAAAACACTAGGATATCCTGAATTTTAAATATAGCACAATTTGCAGTAAAACGCAAGAATCAGACGGCGCTTCCCTGCGGTTTCTCCACCGCCCGGCTTTTCCTTATGGCAACACCGCACAATTCCCGCCTAACGGCTCAAGCACCGCTCCGGCGGCTGCGG
>ENA-UONS01003433-UONS01003433.1-human-gut-metagenome-genome-assembly--contig:-CS19-NODE-3433-length-10869-cov-4.426669_pt1 | contig 10869 bp, 8 predicted proteins | sample MGYA00242458_ERZ724005 | MGnify/ENA metagenome assembly ERZ724005
CATTGGGATTGAAAGTCCCGTGAACAAAGCGCCCCTGGCAGTCTTAGGCTTTATATACTTTAAGTGCCGAAAGAGCACTTTGGCAACTTTATGAACCGAATTGAAACAATATGTTTTAGTGCTGAAAGGGATGGACTTAATAAACTTTATAGATAAAATTTGATGGTTGAGAATTATTCGGAAGATTCGATCAGGACGCTGGATTGGCAGGAACACATCCGGTTGCGGCCGGGGATGTATATCGGTAAACTAGGAGACGGTTCGGCGCCTGACGATGGGATTTATATTTTGGTGAAAGAGGTGGTGGATAACTCCATCGACGAATTTGCCATGGGAGCCGGTACAGAGATTACGATTAAGGTAGAAGACCGGGGTATTCCTTTAGGCAAACTGGTAGATGCTTCATCTAAAATGAATACCGGAGCAAAATATGATTCGGAAGCTTTCAAAAAATCTGTCGGTTTGAATGGCGTCGGTATTAAAGCGGTGAATGCTTTGTCGGAGAGCTTTGAGATTCAGTCGTTCCGGGATGGCGAGACCAAATATGTGCGTTATTGCCGTGCAAAAATTGTAGAGGAAAGGAAGATCGAACCGACTGACCAGCCGAACGGTACACAGGTAACCTTTTTCGCCGATAAGGACATTTTCGGGAATTACCATTACATTGCCGAATATCTCGAAGCGATGGTGAAGAACTATGTATTTCTGAACACCGGTTTAACCATATTCTTCAATGACCATAAATATTACTCCAAGCGGGGATTGTATGATCTGCTGATGGAAAATATGAGCGGAGAAGGCTTGTATCCGATCATCCATCTGAAAGGTGAGGATATCGAAATGGCTATGACGCACGGACGGCAATATGGGGAAGAATATTACTCGTTTGTCAACGGGCAGCATACCACACAGGGAGGAACCCATTTGAGTGCTTTCCGGGAAGCGGTGGCCAAGACGATCCGGGATTTTTATAAAAAAGATTTCGAAATATCGGATATCCGTACTTCTATTATCGGGGCGATCAGTATAAAAGTACAGGAACCGGTGTTCGAGTCGCAGACGAAGACGAAACTGGGTTCGAAAGATATAAGGCCCGACGGTCCTACCGTACGTAACTTTATCATGGATTTCGTGACCAGGGAATTGGATAATTATTTACACCGGAATCCGGATACAGCCGAATTGTTGTTACGGAAAATCGTCGAGACGGAGAAAGAACGTAAAGCCATGTCCGGTGTGCAGAAGATTGCACGCGAGAGAGCGAAGCAGGTGAGCCTGCACAACCGGAAGTTGCGGGATTGCCGGGTGCACTTCAATTCCAATCACGAACGGAAAAACGAATCTTCGATTTTTATTACAGAGGGAGATTCGGCCAGCGGATCTATTACGAAATCCCGGGATGTGAATACTCAGGCTGTGTTCAGCTTACGCGGTAAACCGCTCAATTCCTACGGGCTGACCAAAGAAATAGTCTACAAAAATGAAGAATTCAATTTATTGCAGGCTGCTTTGAATATTGAAGACGGGTTGGAAGAACTGCGGTACAACAATGTCATTGTGGCCACGGATGCCGATGTCGACGGTATGCATATCCGCTTGTTGTTGCTGACCTTCTTTCTGCAATTTTTCCCCGATCTGGTGAGGGCCGGGCATGTATACATTTTGCAAACTCCTCTGTTCCGGGTCAGGAATAAAAAAGAAACCCGCTATTGTTACTCCGATGCCGAGCGTGAAAATGCCATCCAAAAGTTAGGTCCGAAACCTGAGATTACAAGGTTTAAAGGACTGGGAGAAATTTCTCCGAATGAGTTCGTACATTTTATCGGAAAAGATATTCGTTTGGAACCGGTACGTCTTTCAAAAGGAGATTCGATCGATGAGGTGTTGAGTTATTATATGGGAAAAAATACACCGGAACGTCAGGATTTTATTATCGACAATCTGTATATTGAAAAGGATGAATTAAGGTAATTTTGAAATAGTGTTATGGGCGAGGATATAATTGACATGGATTTGAATATGGAGGGGGGACGTAAAGAAACTGACGAAGAAGGGAAAGAGATAGCGGCCGGGACCGATCGTTCGGCCTCGGAACAGACAGCGCCTTACGAGGCTGAAGCGGCAGGAACAGAACGACACATAGAAGACGACGAGGAAATCCCTCAACTGATCATGGAGCATTCGGGAGAAGAAAGTGGGAAGATTCGTTCTATTCAGCATCTGGACGGGATGTACCAAAAGTGGTTTCTGGACTATGCTTCCTATGTTATTCTCGAACGGGCCGTCCCTTACGTGAACGATGGTTTGAAACCTGTACAGCGACGGATTCTGCACTCTATGCGCGAACTGGATGACGGGCGTTACAATAAGGTTGCCAATATTATCGGTAATACCATGAAATACCATCCTCATGGAGATGCTTCGATCGGAGATGCGCTGGTGCAACTCGGACAAAAAGATTTATTGATCGATTGTCAGGGAAACTGGGGGAATATTCTGACCGGAGACGGGGCTGCTGCTCCCCGTTATATAGAGGCCCGCTTGTCTAAATTTGCCCTCGAAGTGGTATTTAATCCCAAGACAACGAATTGGAAACCTTCGTATGACGGACGTAATCGTGAGCCCATCACCTTACCTATAAAATTTCCTTTATTGTTGGCTCAGGGAGTCGAAGGGATTGCCGTCGGTCTGGCTTCTAAAATATTACCTCATAATTTCAACGAGCTGATAGATGCCTGTATCGCTCATCTGAAGCACGAAGATTTTGTGTTGTATCCGGATTTTCCTACCGGTGGAATGATCGATGTCAGCAAGTATTGTGACGGTATGCGGGGAGGAAATGTTAAAATCAGAGCGAAAATCGAGAAAGATAATAATAATAGGGCACTAAAGATTACTGAAATACCCTTCGGACGTACGACCTCGAGTTTGATCGACAGCATTATCAAAGCCAATGAGAAAGGAAAGATTAAAATCAAAAAAATCGATGATAATACGGCCCGGGATGTTGAAATATTGATTCAACTGGCCCCTGGAGTCTCTTCCGATAAGACGATCGACGCTTTGTATGCTTTCACCGATTGTGAATTATCGATTTCACCCAATTCTTGTGTCATCGAGGAGGAAAAACCCCGGTTTATGCCGATCTCCGATATTTTGCGGCAGTCGGCAGACGATACGGTTGCCCTATTGAAACTGGAGCTGGAGATCCGTTTGAAAGAATTGCTGGAAGATCTGCATTATGTGTCTCTGGAACGTATCTTTATCGAAGAACGCATCTATAAAGACAAGCAGTTTGAAGAAAGCGAAACCATGGAGTTGGTTATCGCTCATGTACACCGGCGGTTACAGCCTTTCTTACCGGAACTCTACCGGGAGGTGACCGATGACGATGTGAAAAAATTGCTGGAGATCAAGATGAAACGAATCCTGAAGTTTAGCTCTGAAGAAGCCGATCATTATATCCGGAGTCTGAATGAAGAGATTGCTGTGGTGAAACATAATATCGAACACATCATTCCTTATTCTATCGCTTATTATGAACGGATAAAAGCGAAATACGGGAAAGGACGGGAAAGGAAAACGGAAATCCGTAATTTCGAAAATATCGAAGCCGCTAAGGTCGTCATCGCAAATGAAAAGCTTTACATCAACCGGGAAGAAGGTTTTATCGGAACGGCCTTGAAGAAAGACGAGTTTATCTGCGAGTGCTCGGATATGGATGATGTGATTGTCTTTAAGAAAGACGGTACCTATTATGTGACGAAGGTGGCCGATAAGATATTCGTCGGTAAGGATGTTCAATATGTGAATGTTTTCAAAAAGAACGATAAACGTACGATTTATAATGTCGTATACCGGGACGGTAAATATGGGGCTTCTTATGTGAAGCGTTTCAATGTTACCGGTGTGACCCGGGATAAAGTGTATAACCTGACTAAAGGTACCGCCGGATCCCGGATTTTGCATTTTTCTGCCAATCCCAACGGGGAGGCCGAAGTGATTAAAGTTTGCCTGAAACCGAAACCCAGTATAAAGAAACTGGTATTCGAATATGATTTTGCTGCGCTGTCGATCAAAGGGCGTGATTCTCAGGGGAATACACTGACAAAGAACGATGTCCACAAGATCAGTGTCGTGCAAAAAGGAGTATCTACTTTGGGCGGGTGTAAAATCTGGCTGGATGAAGATGTGTTGCGTTTGAATACCGATAGCCGGGGAAAATACCTGGGAGAATTCCAGGGAGAGGACCGGATTCTGGTTGTAAATAAGAATGGTACTTACCATACGACCGATTTTGATCTGAATAATCATTATGACGAAGGATATATCGTTTTTGAAAAGTTCGAGGCCGATAAGGTTTGGTCGGCGGTTTTCTTCGATGCCGAACAGAATTATTATTACCTGAAACGTTTCCGTTTCGAGGATTGTGTGAAACTGAATTCCATCATCGGTGAGGTGGAAGGCTCCCGTTTGATCTGTCTGAGTGACGAGAGACATCCTCGTTTTGAAGTGATATTCGGTGGAAAATATGAAGCCCGGCCTGCCGATGTGATTGTGGCCGACGAATTTATCGGTGAGAAATCATTTAAAGCACGCGGTAAACGGATCACAACCTTCGAGGTGAATGAAATTCGTGAAATAGAACCTTTGCTGAAGGAAGGAGAGGCCGACGAGATCAATACGGATATCGAATTTGAAGTGACTAATCCGGAAGAGATTGCCGGCGACGAACAAATGAAGCTCGATTTTGAAAATACGGATAATCCGGATGAAATATAATGTCGGGACTATGAAGTATTTTTTAGTCGGTTATATGGCCTGCGGGAAGACCCGCAGGGGAAAAATGATAGCGGAAGAACAGGGGGTCCGGTTTATCGATTTGGATGCTTATATTGTCGAACGTGAAAATAGGAGTATCTCTGAAATTTTTGCTGCGATCGGAGAAGCCGGATTTCGAAGGTTAGAGACTTTTTACTTAAAAGAGGTTTGTGAACTATATCAGGATTTTGTCCTCTCGACAGGGGGAGGAACCCCCTGTTTCAATGATAATATGGCGTATATGAATGCGCAGGGAATCACCTTGTTTCTGAATACGGATACGGATACGATCGTAGAACGGCTGATTCGGGGAAAACATAAACGCCCGATCGTCAGCAAGCTCGAAGACCATGAAATCCGGGATTTTGTCCTCCGGCATTTGAAAGAACGCCTGCCTTTTTATAAGCAAGCCCAAAAAATTATCGTTTAAATAGTAGAATTATTCTGTCGTTACTTATTCGTCTTCGGTGATCGGAATTGGCGAACCGGTCTGACGGTATAAAACCCGAAATCGGAATAGATAGAAAAAAATAAACCTACGTTTATTAGTGTAAATATGTATATAACTGCCTTACTTCTTTTAGGGTGAAGGGCATTTGTCAGAAATGAGATGCTCCGGGCCCGTTTTATTTTTCCTGTTAAAATATCGGATTTAAAAATAACAGTCTGTTCATGTTTTTTAGTTTTGATTATTTCTCGGAATAAGAGATGAAAACGTATATTTGTTGCACAAAGTAACCTAAAATAATTTATCATGGGAGAGCGGATTACTTTTCGGCGGAACGAAGGGCTTATTACAGTAAAGCCTTATTGGAGGGGAAATCCTGTGGTAAAGGGACGTTTTGTGAATCGGCAACATCGCTCTAAACAGGGGATCGGTAATGTTTTGAAATGGCGTTTTTCGCCCAATCCCCAACGTAAAGAGAAACGGAACGAAAATTGGGAACCTCAACTTTTTCCACTGCATAGTTTACAAGGGATTAGCGGTGATGCGTTGGCTTGGTTAGGACATAATTCTTTCTTTATGCAGTTGGGTGGTAAACGGATCATGTTCGACCCGGTCTTTGGCAATATTCCGTTCGTCCGTCGTAAGAGTAAATTTCCTGCCGATCCGGATATTTTCAAAGAGATCGATTACTTGCTGATCAGCCATGACCATTTCGATCATATGGACAAACCCAGTATTATCCGTTTATATGAGAACAATCCCCGGATGAAAGTATTTTGTGGTCTGGGAATGAGGGATTTGATCCGGGGCTGGCTGCCCGATATTCAGGTGATAGCAGCCGGATGGTATCAGCGTTGGGAGGAAGGACGGTTGAAAATTACTTTTTTGCCTGCTCAACATTGGAGCAAACGTTCTTTAAACGACGGAGGACTGCGTTTGTGGGGAGCTTTTATGTTGCAGACCGATGACTTGTCGGTGTATTATGGGGGAGATACCGGCTATTCCTCTCATTTTACCGAAATAGAAGAATTGTTCGGTGCTCCGGATTATGCTTTACTGGGTATCGGAGCTTACAAACCCCGTTGGTTTATGCAAGCGAACCATATTTCGCCTTATGATTCCTTGACGGCTGCTTCGCAGATGAAAGCCCGGATAACGATCCCTATGCATTATGGGACATTCGATTTATCCGACGAACCCCTGAGTGACCCGCCTGCTGTATTTGCCGAAGAGGCCGGCAAAAGGAATATACAGGTAAAGATTCCGGCTTTAGGGGAAATTGTAAAGCTTCGGAAAAGATGATTTATAAATTCCTATTATATGAAAACAACTTTATTACTTATCGTATCTTTTATTTTTTTAGTTATGACAGCATGTAATTCAGAGAAAAAAGCATTGTATAATCTTCTGTGCCGGAATAGTGCAAGAAAATATTTACCCAAACCGGTAGAAAAGGAGAAAATTGAGGTATTATTGAAGGCAGGAATGGCTGCTCCGAGTGGTAAAGATGTCCGGCCTTGGGAATTGATCGTCATCGACGACCGGGAAGTGCTCGATTCTATGGCTGCTGTGTTGCCTTATGCCAAAATGTTGAAAGAAGCTCCGATGGCTATCGTCGTTTGTGGGGATACTACTAAATCTTCTTATTGGTATCTGGATTGTTCGGCTGTTACTCAAAATATCTTGCTGGCTGCGGAAGCGATCGGATTAGGAGCTGTCTGGACCGCTACATATCCTTATGCAGATCGCATGGAAGTCGTGAAAAAATATACGGGAATTCCGGAACAAATTAATTCATTGTGTGTGATTCCCGTAGGATATCCGGCTATGCCTCATAGTCCGAAAGATAAATGGGATGCTTCGAAGGTTCATATGAATAAGTGGTAGAAGAAACGTTATCCTTATACCATTCGGATGACCTGATTTGCCAGTGATCTCGGGGTTAAAAGAAAAGGTGTTTATATACATGTTTATCCTAAACCCAGGTATATTTTTTCTTTCTGTTCCGATTCCGGATTTTGTGTCGTCAGACCGGTTCGCCTGGACCGGTCCGTTAAGGCTTTCCTTCACTGACCGGCAGAAGCGACCGGGTCCCCGAACACGAACACCGGAGACAGATAAGTAACGACAGAATAATTCTATGTTTATAAGTGTAAATATGTGTATCATTGCCTTATTTAAATACCCTTACCCTGTCGCATAAAGGTTTGTATTCTTTCTTTCGGGGTGGTTCCAGCGGTAAACCGAAAGGCATCTGTGCAATCAATTCCCAGGTGGCAGGTAATTTCCAGGTGGCAATAACCTCTTTGTCGATCAGGGAATTGTAATGTTGCAGGGAGGCTCCGAATCCGGCGTCTTCGAGCATAGTCCAGACGGCCAGTTGATGCATCCCTGAGGTATGCTGGGACCATTGCGGAAATTTTTCATGATATAAAGGGAAAGCTTTCTGTAAACCTTCGATTATAGCGGTGTCCTCAAAAAATAATACCGTACCGTAACCGGCTGCGAACGATTTATTGATTTTTGCTTCGGTAGAAGCATAAGCGGCTGCCGGGATCGTCTTTTTTAGCGTATTCCGGACAATGTCCCAAAGCCGTCGATGCTGTTCCCTCAATAATAGTACCATCCGTGTGGATTGGGAATTGAAAGCAGAGGGAGTATAAAGAGCGGCAAAATCTAAAATTTCCTCGATCTCAGCATCAGGAATTGTGGTTTGATTATCTATCGCGTAATAACTTCTGCGATGCTTTAAAGCTTCTTTAAGGTTCCTTTCCACGATATTTCATTTTATGTTTACACGGTATACGTAAATTTTGCTATCTTTGTGGCGACTTTTCAAAAAAATGTTAGTTATGAAGATGAAGGGTAGGATAATTTATTTTGAAGGCTAGTTTATTTTTCATTTAGCTTTCGATTCCCCCTTTTTTTATCGCCTATTGCTTTTTTAGCCTATAGCCTTTAAGCTATAGCTTTTTAGTCTTTTGTTTATAGTTTTTTTATCATGGATCTTTGGAAAAAGAAATTTATTATTATATGGTCGGGACAGTTGTTTTCTATCCTGAGTAGTGCTATTGTCGGATATTCGGTCATGTTTTGGTTGAGCATAGAGACTAAAAGTGCCGAAGTGCTATCCTATGCTGTGTTGGCGACCTTATTACCTCAGGCTTTGTTAGGACCTATAGCGGGTGTATATGTCGATCGTTGGAAAAGAAAACTGACCATGATCGCTGCCGATAGTTTTGTCGCTCTATGTTCTTTGATACTGGGAGGTTTATTCTATTTCGATCAGGCTGAATTGGGATTGATTTATTTGTTGATGGCTCTGCGGAGTATCGGAAATGCTTTCCATTCACCCGCTATGCAGGCGGCTATTCCCATGTTGGCGCCCGAATCGGAATTAATGCGGATTGCCGGAGTAAACCAGGCGTTACAGTCGGTGAGTAGTATTGCCGGACCTGCCTTAGGAGCACTTTTGATCACTTCACTGAATATGACGGTGGTGATGCTGCTGGATGTTGCAGGGGCGATCATCGCTTGTACCGCTTTGGCTTTTGTTGCGATCCCCGACCCGGTCAGGACGGAAGAAAAACGGAAACCCGGAATATGGCATGAAATGGTCGAAGGCTGGAAGGAAGTACAAAAACATCGGGGATTACCCTGGTTGATGATAATTTCCGTTGCAGTTACTTTCTTTTTAATGCCGGTTGCTGTATTGTTTCCCTTGATGACGGTAACTCATTTCGGAGGAGATACTTTTCAAATGAGTCTGGTAGAAATTGTCTGGGGTGCAGGTACATTGCTCGGCGGTTTGATTCTGGGAGTATGGAAAATAAAGATCCGGCGGGTTGGGCTGATCAATAGCTCTTACCTGGCCTTGGGAAGCTATATTCTGATATCGGGATTATTGCCTTCGGATGCTTTTGTGCTGTTTGTGTGTTTAACTATTATCGGTGGATTGGCCGGTTCGTTTTATAGTGGACCTTTTACTTCCGTTTTACAAACTTTTATCGATCATACTGCTTTAGGCAGGGTATTTTCACTTTTTGGAAGTCTGAGTTTATTACCTTCTATGATAGGTATTTTGTTGACCGGTTATATCGCCGATACGATAGGGGTAAGTAATGCGTTCTGGATTTCCGGATGTATCATTTTATCCCTGGGGGTGATTTCATTCTTCATCCCTTCGGTAATGAAACTGGAAAAACGGAGTGGCGAAGATCGTTTTTAGCACTAAAATATCGGATTTGTACGGATACAATTCGGGAAATCCGGTATCTTTGCAGGAAAGGTTTTGGTTGTTTGGAGTTCCTCTGTCATTGTAAAGAGAAAGGGAGCTTCTGGCGGAAGAAAATCCGAAGGATTTGCTGTTGAAGATTTCATCTAAAATCGAAGATGAGATAATATGTCGAACAGAAGGATAAATTTTCTCGGCAGGAACGGGGGGTGAGTCTCGGCAAACCGGAAGTTTTTAAACAACCATAAACTGTGTTTTAATGGTTTTCCGTTCAGGAATGAAAATGATTTGAAATAAAACCTATGCAATCGAATAAGACAACTGCCTCGCTACTACAACCGGACTTGTTTCCGGATTTTCGGACCGCTTCTTTCAGTCCTCCGAAACATTCCAGGGACTTGTGTATTCCTCAACGGAAATGGGAATTTTTATGCCATACTTTGTATCTGGGGAAATATCCTTTTCTGTTGGGGCCGAAAGGATGTGGTAAATCATCGGTGGCGATGGAATTGGCCGATGCTATGGAAATGGATTATTTCGGTTTCGATATGGGGCAGGCATTTAAGCCGAAGAAAATGTTTGTCGGTGGGTTGGTTATCGGGGATGAAGGGAAAACCCTGGCGGTCCGTTCCGAATTTTTCAAGGCTTTCACTTCCGATAGGCCTACGTTGATCTTCCTGGACGAGCTGACCCGTATCCCGATGGTGGCTGCTAATTTTCTGATGACGATTCTGGACCGGCGACAGTCGTATCTGTATGACGAGGATTCGGGTGTTCGCTATAATAAAGGCACGAATGTACAATTCATCGCTGCCGGTAACACCGGGTTTGCTTATGTTTCTACCCAACGGCTGGACTCTGCTTTCGAAGATCGGTTTATCAAGGTACAATTGGATTACCTGACTCCCGAGGAGGAAGCGGCATTGATGATGCAGCGTTATCCTTTGGTAAAAGCTTCTGCAGCGGCTCAACTGGCAGAGATAGCCCGTTTATTGCGACAGGCCGAACAAAAAGAGGCTCTCACCGTGTCGTTGTCCACCCGACAGGTTTTGGATGCCGCAGCCTATTTGCAGTTGGGCTATTCTGTCCGCGAGGTGGTCGAAGAGGTTATTCTGACCAATTATGTGATTGCCGGTGAGCAGTTAGTGGCCCGCTCGTTAGTACAGATGGTATGACCCGCGAAGAGATCGAATCGGTGTATAGCCGGGATGTTTTGGACCGGAATTGGTGGGGAAATTTCCCGGAACCGTTGGATTTATTGGGAAAAGATTTTCCGAAGACGGCCGATATCTATCGATTGATGCCGGTATGTGCCCGCATTGCCTTGCATATGGGAGGTGAATTGCCACGGATTATTTTTTCGAAA
>ENA-UONS01003439-UONS01003439.1-human-gut-metagenome-genome-assembly--contig:-CS19-NODE-3439-length-10847-cov-5.730356_pt1 | contig 10847 bp, 7 predicted proteins | sample MGYA00242458_ERZ724005 | MGnify/ENA metagenome assembly ERZ724005
CTAATGATGATGGGAATTATTATGTTTTAGACTTGTCAAAATTAGAAAATCTTACTTTAAATTATGGAAAAGATTTTATGAAATGGAATAATTCTAGTACATTTCAAGTCTATCAAGATTTGTACATAATAAATGAAGTTTCACATCAAATATATTATCCAAAAGGTGTAAATTATAATGGAGAAATATATTTTACAAAGGGAAATAATGCTGAATCTATAAATAAAATTGAAAATATTTCTGCAAGATTTAAACAAATTAAATATTAAAATAATCTAGAGGATTAACATATTCATTGTTGATTCTCATACCAAAGTGTAAATGGGGCCCAGTTGTGGCTCCATTTGTGTATTTTCCGGGTACTATCTTTATATTTATTTCCAATCACTCCATCTACATATTTTGGACCTACTTTTCCTAAAATTTGACCTTTTGTTACATAATCTCCGACTTTGACGATGAAGTTAGGATTAGAATGGCAATAAGAATATTTTATTTCTCCATTAGATTTATTAGAATCTGTTAATGTTATGGTGAAACCTCCTCCACCTAAAAAGCCAACAAATGAAATAGTTCCATTAGTTACTGCAATAAAATCAAAGCCCTCTGGTGCACCTATATCAATTCCTTTGTGGAAGGTTGATGCACCACCGCGTAGGGGCTTTTCTTTTGCCAAAGTATGAATTTATTTTTGTTATGCCTGGGGCGGGCCACTGTAGGTTATTATTTTGTATATTTTCTGCAGAGTTTGATGCGCTTGGTGCAAAAAATATTGAGATTAAAATTGTTAGAAATAGTAGAATTGTGAAAAAGTTGTTGAATATTTTTGTTATTTTGAACACTCCTTTTTGTTAGGTTGATTTTTAGATTTAAACGAGTTTGAAAAAATCTCTATAAATTATATGGCGGAAAGCCCACAATGTCAAGAAAAATCGTTCGACATAAAACGACAAAATAGCCATATATGTAGTTAAACTACGAATATTACAGAAAAATTACATTACATTAACAAATGAATAACATTGCAAAAAGGAATTGAAAATGCGTGCAAAATATGATTAAATAAAACTACAGGATGTGATATCGGTTTTGGGTGCATAATAATTTGAAAATGAATAAATTAAATGACGGAGGAAAAAATATGAAGTTTAAGAATAAAAATGGAATTACACTTATAGCTTTGGTTGTGACGATAATTGTTTTGTTAATTTTGGCACGGCATTAGTATAAGTATGCTAACGGGTCAAAATGGAATACTAAATAGGGCACAAGAGGCAAAAGAAAAAACAGAAACAGTCAATAAAGATGAACAAAGAAAATTAGCACAAGCAGAGGCGTTAATGAACACGGAAAAAACGACATATAAAGGAGTAACTTTACCAGAGGGATTTGCTCCAACAAAAATTGAAGGCGAAGATTCTATTGGTGATGGCTTGGTTATAACAGATGGATACGGTAATGAGTATGTTTGGATAGAAGTGCCAAAAACAGATACAGTTTATCAAACAGCAGGATTAAACATAACAAATTTTACTAATGATGAATACGACAAAATAGAAGATGATTTACATACATATACAAATTATTATAGAAACGGAACAGAATATAAAGACGTATTTTATAAAGATAATACAAGCGGATGGTTTAAAGACCAAAACGCATATGATGAATTAAAATATAAAATGCTAAAAAGCGTATATCAAAATGGTGGCTTTTGGGTAGGAAGATATGAAGCTGGAATAGAAATGAATAGAACAGAATTAGGAGAGACAAACGCAGTTCCATTAACAAAAGCCAATTTATATCCATACACTTATGTTACAAGAACACAGGCCAAGGTATTAGCCGAAAAGGTGGAAGCGGGAAGTTATACAAGTAGTTTAATGTTCGGCGTACAATGGGATTTAATCTTAAAATACATAGAAACAAAGAAAATCTAAATTCCAATAGTATAATAATTGGAAATTATAATAACAGTTTATGGAATATAACTAATACACATTCAAAATACTCACTAGATTCTGGAAATAGTTTTGTAGCCTGCCCATATCCCAAAAAAGAAAATGCAAATGTTTTGCTAACGACAGGAGCAGATTCAAAATTTTCATTATTAAATATATATGACATAGCTGGAAATGTTTATGAATGGACATTGGAAAAAACTTCTGAAGGAGTTGCAGGTACATTTAGAGGAGGAGGATATAATAGTGATGGATCAAGTCGTCCAGCAAGTTTTCGCGATTTCCTTAATACATATAGTGGGTACAGTTCATTAGGTTTTAGGGTGTCGGTTTATTAAAAATATAAATTTTTGATTATGCTAATGATTTTAGGTTTAGTAACATATAAACGAAAGGATGAAAATTATGAAAAACATAAAAGAAAACGGAATAACGCTAATTGCGTTAGTCGTAACTATAATAGTACTTTTAATATTAGCAGGAGTTAGTATTTCTATGCTTACGGGTCAAAATGGAATATTAAATAGAGCAGCAGAAGCAAAGAAAAAGACAGAAGAATCTGGGGAAAAAGAAAAAACAGATTTAGCAACAATGGAAGGTTTAATAGATGAATATGGAAAAACATCAAAAGGATGGACGTATTTATATGATGCAAATGGAATGCCCGAAAAAGTAACAAATGGCAAAGATATTACTTTAACAATAGGAGATTATATAAATTACAATCCAGCAGATTATGATGGATATGATGAAACTAAAAATGGATTTTATAGTTCGCCAGAAGGAACAAAACAAGAAAACACATATACAGAAACAAAAGATTCTACTATTTGGCAATGTGCAGAAGCATCTGCCTATCAAGATTTATTAGATAAAAATCAAGTTGTTGCAGGAAATGGAAATTCACAACAAACATACAAAGTAAGTGATGCAAGTGGAAGAAAATGGAGAGTGCTAGGAGCAGATGAAACAACAGGAGAATTACTAATAATTTCAGATGATGTATTAAAAGAAAATAATGCAACAAAGAAAATGACATTTAGAGGAATAACAGGATATTTATATGGAGTAGATGAACTAAATAAAGTATGTAGCATATATGGAAAAGGAAATGGAGCAACAGGAGCAAGGAGTTTAACATTAGATGATGTTAATAAAGCAATTGGAAAAGAAAAAGGTAAAAACACTGGAAAGTGGACATATACTTGGACAGCGGATTCATTGGCACAAAAAAGACCATCTTATGATGGAGGAACAAATTATACAAATTTTCCGCACGTAAAAGATGGAACAAACATAGGGATATTTAATTATTATAATGTAGCAACAAAAAAATGGGAAACAAAAATAAAAAATTTAACAGGATTTTCTGGAAAAGAAGATATAACAACAATAAATCCAGATTATGTTGGATTTGATATAAGTAATAAAAAAGACTATGCAAACAATAGAGTTACTCAAGGATACAAATTGTTATTTAAGGATAATATAACAGAAGAAGATAAATATTGGTTAGGCTCTTCGTATTGTAATGCACACTTTAACTGTGCTGACTGGGGTATGTATTATGTGTATGCACCTGGTTATATTTACGGCAATAGTGCGTATCATTCGTTTCGGCTATGTTGGCACGCCAAGCTATGGCATCCGTCCAGTAGTTTCTCTAAAATCTGACATCCAATTGCAATCTTCATCAGTAGAAAATGGAATTACCACATACAATATAAAAAAATAAATCAAAATTAATTTTTACTTTTGTTGTTGTTTTCAAGATTTTTCCAATACATTAAATCAACTCCCTTTAATAACAAAAGAAAGAGGGGGACAACACATATTATTAAACAATGGTTAAAAAGAAAATTAAAGAATAAGCAAAAAACAACCAACAAATAAAAATTCATAATAAATTCCAAAATGGTGTAGAATCCAAAAATTCTACACCATCAATTTTTTTACCAAAAACCCCACACAAAACTATTGAAATTTTTCAAAATATAATATAGAATATAACCGAAAAAAACAAAACAGGTGATAATTTATGAGAAGAAAAACCAGAACAAAAGTAAAAAAAGGACTAATAATAGCAGGAATCACAATTGGTGTAATACTACTAATAATAGGAATAATAATAGCAATAAAACTACACCAACAGCCAGAAATATCTTATGATGATGGGATAACCTGCAAAAACTACTTCAAACAAATAACAATAAATCTATCAAACAAAGAAGTAAAAAGAGACAATATAGAAACATCACTAAAAGAAGAATTCAACCTATCAGATGAAGAAGAAAACCTAGCCTTTAGCTCAATGGATGAAATGAGAAAACTACTATCAAATTCAGTATTTGATATATCAGAAAATGGACAAACATTCACCATAAAAAATTTGTATCAAACAAAAAGCATAATAGTAAAATCAAAAAACGTAAAAGAAACAGTAGACAGAGAAGAAGTAATACAAATTTCAGAAAATTTATACGTACTTAGTTTTTACTCAGAAAAGCTAACAAAAGCAATGTACAACTATTACAAAGACAAAGATTACATAGAAAAAATTTACTATGATGATGTAACAATAAACAAGCAAATTAACGATATATCGCAAACTATGTATGGTGGAACAGAAGTAGACCTAAATAATCACCATTCACTTGGTGCGACAGTTATGGGGCTGGACAACTATAATAATATAATAAACGAAAATGGAAATCCGAAAGATATAGTAATAGGAACAATTGGATATGGAATAAATTATCAAAATGAATTTTTCAATGAAAGAATAAGTGATAATTATTATAATTTTGTATTAAATAACAAAGATATTTCCGAAACAATTGCGCAAGGAAGCAGAATTGCAGAAGTTTTGGTGGATTCAACTACTAATAATGTAAAAATAATGCCATTAGTTACAGTAACAGAAGAGGGGTATACATCAACATCAAGTATTTTAAAAGCAATAGCTTATGCTGCCAAAAATTCAGATGTAATTTGTTATGAGCTAATAAATACACAAAGTGAACCAATAGATTTAGCGTTGGAAAGCTGTTTTAAGGAAAACGTTCCTGTATGTAGTGTGTCATCAAATAGTCAATATGAAACATCTACTGAAAATAGCGAAAAGGAGGAAAATTCAAAAGAGGGAGATTATCCAGCAAATCACGGAATGACAATTGCGGTATCTTCTTTAGATAGAGAAATGAATTTAGCTGATTATTCTGGAAAGGGAGATTACATAGATTTTTCGGCACCAAGCACAGATGTTGAGGAAATATTTAGTAATAGTGCAAATATTTCAAGGTGGTCAGGTGCACAATATTCTAATGCTCAAATTGCGGCGACTATTGCATTAATTAAGACATATAGTAAAGATGCTACAATCTTAGATGTATATAACTTTTTAAGAAATTTTAGCGAGGATTTAGGCGACGAAGGAAAAGATGAACTTTATGGATATGGATGTCCTAAATTTCAAAATTTAACGATTGGAGATATTGATAAAATATCACCAGAATTTAAGGAAGTTACATTTGAAAATAATACTTGGGAAGTAGTAAAACAAGTAAAAATTGTTGCAAATGACAATATAAGAATGAAAGATTGGGCAATAACAAAAAATGAAAATGGCCCTGATGATAAAGAGTGGAATGCAATGCAAGCAGTAACGCCAGATTTAGACGTATCATCAACGCTTACAGAAAATGGAAAATATTATATATGGATAAGAGATATTGCAGGAAATACAGCAACTAAAGAAATTCAAATTGATAAGATTGATAATACTCCACCAGAAATTGCATACACAATAAACAAAGATACATTAGCGTCAGGCTATGTAACAATAACTGTAACTGCTGAGGATAGTCAATCTGGATTATATGATAGTCCATTTAGTTGGGACAAAATAACTTGGTCTCAGGAAAATAGCACAAGAACAATTAAGGAAAACGGAAGATATAAAGTTTATGCAGAAGATAATTTAGGAAATATTTCAGAAAAAGAAATATTGGTAGATTGCTTCCCACAAGCAGGAACATTTGAGCTTAAAGATGGAAACATAATAACAAATATGAAGGTATCTGCAAATTGGATTGGAAATACGAATAATGATGTGGAAATAGAATTAAATAAAGATTTAGATATAGCAGGATGGCAAATAACAACAGATGAAAATACACCAAGTGAATTTGTTGCGGTTGAGGGAGCAAATGTTATTGTAGAAAACCAAGAAAACAACAATAATAATAGTAGTAACAATACGAGTTTGCCAAATAATGTTGTAATAGATGGAAATATACAAGCAAGCAATACAACAGTACAAGAAAACACACAATCTCAAATTCAGGTAATACCAAGAACAGAGCCTATTGTACTTCATACTACATTAGATATAGATAAAACATACTATTTCTGGACGAAAGATAGTTATGGAAATACAGCATATCAAGCATTTGTAATACATAAAGCGGTTATATAGTGAAAGGAGAAAAAAATGTCATTTATAGAAGAAATAAAAAATAGAGCAAAAGAGGATAAAAAAACAATAATTTTACCAGAAGCAGAGGATAAGAGAGTATTAGAAGCTGCAAGTAAGGTAATAAAACAAGGATTTGCAAAAGTTATCCTTTTAGGGGACGAGGAGAAAATAAAAGAAGATAGCTCAAAAAATAAAATTGATTTAGATGGAGTGGATATTATAAATCCACTTACATCTGACAAAAAAGAAGAATACAAACAAAAATTATATGAGCTTAGAAAAAATAAAGGAATGACTTTAGAACAAGCAGAAGAATTATTAAAAGAGCCAATATATTTTGGAATGATGATGCTAAAAGATGAAAATTCAAAAGCAGATGGTTTGGTATCAGGAGCAGCTCATTCAACAGCAAATACTTTAAGACCAGCACTTCAAATATTAAAAACAAAACCAGGAACAAAGCTTGTATCAGCATTTTTCGTAATGTGTGTACCAGATTGTGAATATGGAGAAAATGGAACATTCATATTTGGTGATAGTGGATTAAATCAAAATCCAACAGCAGAAGAATTATCAGAAATTGCAATATCATCATCAAAAAGTTTTGAGCAATTAGTTAGAAAAGAAGCAAAAGTAGCAATGCTTTCATATTCTACAAAAGGAAGTGCAAAATCTGAATTAACAGAAAAAGTAATAGAAGCAACAGAATTGGTAAAAGAAAAGGAAACTAATTTAATGGTAGATGGGGAACTTCAATTAGATGCTGCAATAGTACCAGAAATAGCAGCTTCTAAAGCTCCAGATAGTCCATTAAAAGGAGAGGCAAATGTACTTATATTCCCAGACTTAGATGCCGGAAATATTGGATACAAATTAGTTCAAAGATTAGCAAAAGCTGAAGCTTATGGACCACTTTGCCAAGGTATTGCAAAACCTGTTAATGATTTATCTCGTGGATGCTCTGCAGATGACATTGTTGGGGTTGTTGCTATAACTGCGGTTCAGGCACAGGAGTAATTCGTGGTAGCAAAACTTGGTGCGACTCATTGTGACTCATTGTGACTCATTGCGACCCATTGGGACCGGTTCTTTTTGGGTCCAAATTTGTAAAAAAATTTAAATGGTAAAAATGGACTCAAAAAGAACCGGTCCCAATGGGTCGCAATGAGTCCACCACAAAAAAGAAAAGAGGTGTAATATGAAAATACTAGTTATAAATGCGGGAAGCTCGTCACTAAAATATCAAGTAATAGATATGGAAAACGACAAAATGCTAGTAAAAGGAAATTTCGAAAGAATAGGCCAAGCAGGTTCATTTTTAACACACAAAGTAAATGGAGTAAAACGTAGATTTGAACACGAAGTAAGAAATCACGAAGAGGCGATCCAGTTTATATTATCAAGAATATTAAATAGACACTATGGAGTTATAAAAAGCCTAGATGAACTTGCTGGAATAGGACATAGAGTAGTACATGGTGGAGAAAAATTTAAGTCACCAGTTATAATTACAGAAGAGGTTATAGAAGAAATAGAAAAATGCTCTGATTTAGCACCATTACATAATCCAAATGCAATTGCGGGAATAAGGGCTTGTCAAAAGGTAGTGCCCAATATGAAGATGGTTGCAGTATTTGATACAGCATTTCATCAAACAATTCCAAAGGAAAAATATATTTATCCAATTCCATATAAATATTATGAAAAATATGGTATAAGAAAATATGGATTCCACGGAATATCACACGAATATGTTGCAAATCGTGTAGCTCAATTAATGAACAAAGATATAAAAGACCTAAAAATAATAAGTTGTCATTTAGGTCAAGGGGCAAGTTTATGTGCTATAAAGGACGGCAAATCTCAAGAAACAACAATGGGATTAACACCACTAGGTGGAATTCCAATGGGCTCAAGAAGTGGAGATTTAGACCCATCTGTTATAACATATTTAATAAAAAAATCAGAAAAACCAACAGTTGGAGTAAGAGAACTTGCAAAAACTGATCATGAAGAATTAACTGCCGAGGAAGTAGAAGAAATGCTTAACAAAAAATCCGGAGTTTATGGAATATCAAGAATATCTTTAGACTTTAGAGATATAGAGTTAGATAGCCTATCAGGAGGACATCATGCAAAACTTGCATTAGATGTGTTTGATTATAGAGTTGCTCAAGAAATTGCTAAATGTGCAGTTGCAATTGGCGGAGTTGATGTAATAACATTTGAAGCAGGTGTTGGAGAAAAAGGCCCACTTGATAGAAAACATATCTGTGAATATCTAAGCGTTTTGGGAGTTGATTTAGATTTAGAAGCAAATGAAGAAACTAAAGGCGAGGAAAGAGAAATATCTAAAGCTTCTTCTAAGGTTAAAGTTTGGGTAGTACCTACAAATGAGGAATTGATGATTGCGAAAGAAACTTATGAATTAGTAAAATAAAATGGACACATTTGGACACATTTGGACCGGTTCTTTTTGGGCCGAATGTCCCAAAAAGAACCGGTCCAAATGTGCCAATGAGTCAAAGTAAAGAAAGGAAGAATAAAAAATGAAAATATTAGTATTAAACTGTGGTAGTTCATCACTAAAGTATCAATTAATTAACATGGAAACAGATGAGGTATTAGCATCTGGAAAATATGAAAGAATAGGAGAAAAAGAAGCTTTTATAACACATAAAGCATGTGGAAAAAAAGTAAGAATAGACCATGTAGCAATGGACCATACAGAAGCAATAGACTTTACATTAAAACAATTAACAAATCCAGAATACAAGGTAATAGATAGCTTAGACGAAGTAAGTGCAATAGGACATAGATTAGTACATGGTGGAGAAAAAATTGCAGAATCAGTTGTAATAGATGAAAATGTTATAGAAGTTCTAAAAGAATGCACAGATTTAGCACCACTTCATAATCCAGCTGGAATAATGGGAATAGAGGCTTGCCAAAAAGTAATGCCAGGAAAACCAATGGTAGGTGTATTTGATACAGCATTCCATCAAACAATGCCAAAAGAACATTACATTTATCCAATTCCTTATGAATTCTACAAAAAATATGGAATAAGAAAATATGGATTCCACGGAACATCACATATGTATGTTTCAAATAGATTAGCTGAAATTGAACACAAAGACATAAAAGACCTAAAAATAGTAACTTGCCACTTGGGCCAAGGTTCAAGCATTTGTGCAGTTGATGGCGGAAAATCAATAGATACATCAATGGGATTAACACCACTTGGAGGAATTCCAATGGTTACAAGAAGTGGAGATTTAGACCCATCTGTTGTTACATTTTTAATGAAAAAAGAAAATTTATCAGCAGATGAAGTTGAAAATGTTTTAAATAAACAATCAGGAGTTCAAGGAATTTCAGGTTTAGCACCAGACTTTAGAGAAATAGAAGCTGCATCTTATGGTGAAAGTGAAAGAGCAAAGATTGCTATAGATAGCTTCACTTACGCAATTGCTGGCTATATTGCAAAATATGCTGTTGCAATGAGAGGAATTGACTATATAGTATTTACTGGTGGTGTTGGTGAAAACCAAATTAATATCCGTAAATGGATTTGTGAACAACTTGAATTTATGGGTGTTTTAATTGATACAGATGCAAATAATGTTAGATCTGAAGAAAAATTAGTTTCTAAACCAGAGTCTAAGGTTAAAGTTTTCGTTATTCCTACAAACGAGGAATTGATGATTGCTAAGGAAACAGAAAGACTAGTTAAATAAATTGAAAATGAAAAACGTATTATTTGGGAAAATGATACGTTTTTTCTGATTGGGGACGGTTCTTTTTCGGAAAAAGAACCGTCCCCAATCAGAAAAAATCTGTCCCCAACACAAAAAATCTGTCCCCAACACAAAAAAACAGTTAATAAACAGAAAACTTTACATAATCTCTTGAAAAATCCTCCGAAATATGATAAAATAATGAACTAATATAGCAAAACGGAAAAAATAAGAAAAAAAGGGAGGATAACATGAACTTACCAAATTTATTCACCAAATTTTATTTAGATAAAGAAAAAGATATAGTAGTAAAATTATTTAAATCAGAAGAACCAGACGAATTAATTTATGTTCTAGAAACACCAAATCATCATACAGGAAACTTAATAACAAATTTAGCAAAGATTGCAAATGTAGAAACAATAAAAGACGAAAACGATATGAAAGTAATTACAGGAATTTTGCAAGCTTGTATTAATGATGACGGAGAAGAAGTATACATATTTAGGCTTGGTGGAATAAAAATAGCAAATATTTATCCAGATGGAAGAATAGAAAGAAAAGCAAAAATTCCAGCAATAATAAAATTATTAATGGCACAAACAAAAGACTATAAATTGCCAGTAGAAAAAACAATAATAAAATCATATATTTTAAAGAAATCAAAAT
>ENA-UONS01003442-UONS01003442.1-human-gut-metagenome-genome-assembly--contig:-CS19-NODE-3442-length-10834-cov-8.605622_pt1 | contig 10834 bp, 8 predicted proteins | sample MGYA00242458_ERZ724005 | MGnify/ENA metagenome assembly ERZ724005
GCACGGGTAAGCAGTTCACCAAGTGCATCAAGATGGTCAAGTCGGAGAAGACCGGTTCCTACATGTTCAAGGAAGGCGTCATCGCCAACGACCAGGTAAAGGCTTTCTTCGAGGAGAAGAAATAAGTATTTTAAGAGTCGAACTCTTAAATACAAAGGGCATCTTTCGGGATGCCCTTTGTGTTTTCAGCCCCGCCCGGTCGCGCATATCAAAATAATTTATTACTTTTGAACATTAAATTCCGAGTATGCAGGTCAAAACCATCGCCTTTTATCACTATACATTCCCGGCAGGCGGCGCCGAAGTCGTAACCTGCAACCTGGGCCGCTTCTTTGCCAAACACGGCTTCAGAGTACTTCTCTATACCTGGAAGCCGAATGCGGAACTGCTTACCGAAGAACTGCGAAAAATCTTCGACATCCGTCCGCTGCCCGACACCAAACGGATTTCGGGAGTCCGAAATACCGACTTTCTCTGCGAATCGCTGAAAACAGAGCGGGCAGACGTCCTGTTCATACAAGCAACCACCGACATCGCATTCGAGCAGATCCGGACGCGCACCACGGCCAAAATCATTTTCTGCTTGCACAACACGCCATTCTGGGAGGTATACGACCTGAAGCACAAGAAGTCGTCGGAGATCCCCCGCCCCACACTGACGCGCAGGCTGGAATACGCACTTCTGCGCAAGCCCGCCTACCGGCTAACCCGCAAACTCGAACAACGTTACGCCCAACTGTACATCCGGGTGCTCTCGAACGTGGACCGGTTCGTGACGCTATGCCCGGGTTACAGCGACGAATTCGAACGAGAGATCCGCCGGTCGGGACTTCCCGGCTGCGATTTCCCCCGCGAACGCCTTACCGCGATGCTCAATCCGATGCTGCCGACACAGGAACCCGCGAAAACGCCCAAAGAGAAGATCGTTCTCTACGCCGGACGATTCCAGCGATGTCACAAACGCATCGACCGGCTGCTGAAAATATGGAAGCGCATCGAGCAGCAAAATCCCGAATGGCGGCTGGTGATCGTCGGCGACGGAGAAGAACGCGGCGATCTGGAGAAGCAGGCCCGCAGGTTGAAATTGCAGCGGATTGAATTCGCAGGCTATCAATACGATGTCACGCCCTTCTACCGCCGGGCCACCTTCGTCTGCCTGACTTCAAACTTCGAAGGGCTGCCCATGTGCCTGATGGAGGGGCAGCAGTACGGGGCCATTCCGGTGTCGTTCGACTCGTATTCCGGCATCCGGGAAATCACCTGCGACGGGGAATGCGGAATCATGGTCCCGGCATACAGTCTGCGCAAATATGCGGAACTGCTGAACCGCGCGCTGGCCGACGAGGAACTGCAAAAACGAATGCGCGAAAACTGCTACAAGGCCGCAGAGCGCTATGATCTGGAATGCATCGGCCAAGAGTGGCTCGCGCTGTTCGGCAAGTTATAACTCATTATGAAAAAAATAGCATTCATCATCGTCCGTTACGGCGAAAATATCAACGGCGGCGCAGAAGTTCACTGCCAGATGCTTGCTGAACGGCTGCTGCCCTATTACGAGGTCGAAGTGCTGACCACGACCATCCGGGCCTTCAACCACCCGGATCAGGATTACACGGAAGGTGTCAGTTCCTGGAACGGCGTCACCATACGCCGTTTCAAGCCGCAGCCCATCGACCAGGAGCAATTCAGGCCCTTCCGCAAAAAATACAAGACCGCACGCCGTATCCGGCAATACCTGAAAAAGCTGAACCTGCTGCGAGCGGCGTCCTTCCTGCACCCGGAGTGGAAATCGGGGATTGAAAACGAACGGCCTTTCTACGAATCGACAGCGACCCATGCCCCGGGCCTGCTGCGTTATATCGAAAGCCACAAGGCTGAATATGCAGCGTTCATCTTCGCGAACTTCTACACGCCCCAAGCGGTTCTGGGATCGGTCGTCACTCCGGAAAAAAGCCTGCTGATCCCGATGGCGCACCCGGACAAGCCGCTCTATTACTGCATCAACGCCCCGATGTTCACCCGGGTACGGCATATCGCATTCAACACCGAAGCCGAACGGCAATTGTGCCGCAGCGTTTTCGGACGGTTCCTGGCCCCGAACAGCATCGTCGGCTGCGGTATCGAAATGGCCCCGGAGGCAGAGTGGAGCGGCGTAAAGGCAAAATACGAGCTTCCGGATGAATACGTGCTCTATTTGGGGCGCGTCTCCAAAGCCAAAGTGGACAAACTGCTGCCCTACTTCCTGCGCTGCAAGGCAAAATACGGCGGCGACGCCAAACTGGTATTGGTCGGCGGATTCGAAAACGAAATCCGAAAGTTCGACTCGCCGGACATTCTTTTCACGGGCTATGTCTCCGACGAGGAAAAAACCGCAATCGTCCGGCACGCCACGGTGATGGTCAACCCGTCGCCGATGGAGAGCCTTTCGCTACTGATGCTCGAAGGGATGCAGAGCCGCATACCGCTGCTGGTCAACGGGCGCAGCAAGGTGATGAAGGACCATTGCCGTCTGAGCGGCGCGGGCTTGTGGTATAATAACGGCCGCGACTTCCGCAAAAAACTGCACAGACTGCTCTCCGATCCGGAACTGCGGCGCACAATGAGCGAAAAAGGCCCGGCCTATGTGCGCGAACACTACGACTGGGAGATTATCATTCCGAAACTGCGAACGCTGATCGAAAGCATCTGACCGACAGCCGGCATCAAAAAAGACGGAGCGTCCGATGCGGACCTCCGTCTTTTTGCGGTCTTTGCGCGCAGCGTCAGAACTTGTGCACGGCGCGCACGAGGAACTTGTTGTATTTCGGAATTTCGATCACATAGGGAGGCTCGATGCCCATATGGGTCGTGTAGGCGTTCTTCTCGTCCATCTCGGTCGAGGAGAAATAGTAGACCAGGCGGTCCATGCGTTTGCCGCCGGCGTCCTTGAGCGCATCGTTGAACTTGTTGCGGGCCTGGCGGTTGTTCTGTACGCGGGTGCCGCCGTTGTAGTTGTGGCCGATGGTCAGCAGTTCGTCGATGGCCGGCAGATACCAGCCTTCACCCTTGTCGCGGCACCATTTGAAAGCCGGGAAATCGTCCCACGAAAGGTTGTTCGCAGCGATGTACTGCGCCACCTTCTCCATGTTCGCCACCCCGTCGGTGCGGTTGTCGGCGCCCGCAAGGCGCAGGTCCGGCTTGCGGAACTCGCTCCAGTGAAGGTAGATTTCATCGAGCGATACGACCAGTCCGTGCTGGCGGTCGTCCGAAAGCTGGCAGATCACTCCCCGGATGCCGTTCTGGTCGTAGAGTTCGCCGATTTCGTACTGTTTGAGCACGTACCGGCCTCCGGAAACAGGCTGCACGGCCGGCGCTTCCGGGACAGCCGGAGTGGCCGGGGTGGCTGGAACAGTCGGAGTGGCCGGAGTCAGCGGCGTCGCGGGAATGGTTTTGGTGTAATACTCCTTTTCGCCGTTGGCATACTGGATGTAATGGATCTGCGCAACGGGGAGCACGTAGGTCGGACCGTCGGGATTCGAAAAACGCTTGTAACGCACCGCTTCGGGCGTGATTTCGATCACTTTGGCTTCGATTTTCGCGGCGTCGGTCTTGACGATCAGGTCCTGCGCGGCGGCCGTCAGGGCGCAGCACAACGCTGCGAGCGACAACAGAATGGTTCGTTTCATCATTATCAATACAGGTATATACGACAAATATAACGCTTTTTTTCAAACTTTCTTGTTATCTTCGGCGTCGCGACGACACTTTTAGGAGTCGGAACCTTTTTTCGCGCCGGAGGCGGTTCGGTTTTGGCCCCATCCGACTTGTTCGTATCTTCGGCGCCGCAACGGCGCTTTCAGGAGGTCGGAACGTTTTGCCAGATTGCCCGCGATCCGGTTTTGAAACCATCCTGCATTTTTCGTATCTTTGGTGCCGTAACGGCACTTTCAGGAGGTCGGAACGTTTTGTCAGATTGCCCGCAATCCGGTTTTGGAACCGTCCTGCATTTTTCGTATCTTTGCAAAGGATTAATCCTTACGACATGGCATTTTTCGATATTTTCAAAAAGAAACAGGATACGCCGCCCACCGGGGAGCAGGCGCAGAAACAGCAGGAGGAGCTCTCCGCCGGGCTGGAAAAAACCAAAACAGGGCTTTTCTCGAAACTGGCGCGCGCCGTGGCGGGCCGGTCGACGATCGACGCCGGGGTACTCGACGACCTCGAAGAGGTGCTCATCTCGTCGGACGTGGGCGTGGAGACGACCGTGAAGATCATCCGCCGCATCGAGGAGCGCGTGGCCCGGGACAAGTACATGAACGCCTCGGAGCTGCAATCTATCCTGCGCGGGGAGATCGCGACGCTGATGGAGGATGCGCACGGCTCGTCGGAGAATTTCGGGCTCGACGCCACCGAAGGTCAGCCCTACGTGGTGATGGTCGTGGGCGTCAACGGCGCCGGCAAGACCACGACCATCGGCAAACTGGCTGCGCAGCTCGGCAAGGCGGGCCGGAAGGTCTGGATCGGCGCGGCGGACACGTTCCGCGCGGCGGCCATCGACCAGTTGCAGGTGTGGGCCGACCGCGCCGGGGCGACGATGATCCGTCAGCAGATGGGTTCCGACCCCGCATCGGTGGCTTTCGACACGCTCACCTCGGCCAAGGCCAACGGAGCCGACGTGGTGCTGATCGACACCGCCGGACGCCTGCACAACAAGGTGGGCCTGATGAACGAGCTGACGAAAATCCGCAACGTCATGGGCAAAGTGATTCCCGGCGCGCCGCACGAGGTGATGCTCGTGCTCGACGGATCGACGGGACAGAACGCCTTCGAGCAGGCGAAGCAGTTCACGCAGGCCACGCAGGTCACCTCGCTCACGATCACCAAGCTCGACGGCACGGCCAAGGGCGGCGTGGTGATCGGCATCAGCGACCAGTTCCACATCCCGGTGCGCTATATCGGCATCGGCGAAGGCATCGACCAGCTGCGCATCTTCGACCGGAAGGAGTTCGTCAACGCATTGTTCGGCCATGAAAAAAATTAACGTCATAACGCTCGGCTGTTCGAAGAACACCGTCGACAGCGAGCATCTGATGGCACGGCTCGCCGCCGCCGGATACGAGGTCCTCTTCGACAGCGACCGCACCGACGCCAAGGTCGTGGTGATCAACACCTGCGGATTCATCGGCGACGCCAAGCAGGAGTCGATAGACATGATTCTGCGCGCCGCGGCGGCCAAGCAGGCCGGAAAGATCGAACGGCTGTTCGTCGTGGGATGCCTCTCGGAACGCTACGCCGACGAACTGCGGGCCGAGATTCCCGAAGTGGACGACTATTTCGGCGCACGCACGTGGGACGGCATCGTCCGTGCACTGGGAGCCTCGGAGGACCCGGCGCTGGCCACCGAACGCCGTCTGACGACCCCGAAGTACTACGCCTACCTGAAAATTTCGGAAGGCTGCAACTGGAAATGCGGCTACTGCGCCATCCCGCTCATCCGCGGCGGCCACGTCTCCGTCCCGATGGAGGAGCTGGAGGAGGAGGCCCGCAAGCTGGCCGGGCAGGGCGTCCGGGAGCTGATGGTCATCGCGCAGGACACGACCTACTACGGCATCGACCTCTACGGCCGGCGGATGCTCGCCGAGCTGCTGCGCCGCCTGTGCCGCATCGACGGCATCGAATGGGTCCGGCTCCACTACGCCTACCCCGCCGGGTTCCCCGACGAGGTGATCGAGGCGATGGCCTCGGAGCCGAAAATCTGCAAGTACCTCGACATTCCGTTCCAGCACATTTCCGATGCACAGCTCGCGTCGATGCACCGCCGCCACACCAAGGCCGAGGCCATGGAACTGATCGGCCGCCTGCGCGGGGCGATCCCCGACCTGGCGCTGCGCACGACGCTGCTGGTGGGTTATCCGGGCGAGACGGAGGCCGATTTCGAAGAACTGCTGGCGTTCGTGCGCGAGGTGCGTTTCGAACGGCTGGGCGTCTTCCCCTACTCGGAGGAGGAGGGAACCTGGTCGGCCGAAAACCTCCGCGACGACATTCCCGAAACGATCAAACAGCAACGCGCGGAGCGCGTAATGGCCTTGCAGAACGAGATTTCGCTCGAAAACAACCGCCGCCGCGTGGGGCGCACCGAACGGGTGATCATAGATTCGCGTCAGGGCGACTGGTATGTCGGCCGCACGCAGTACGATTCGCCCGAAGTGGACCAGGAGATTCTGATTCCCGCCTCGGAACGCCGCCTGCTGCGCGGGCACTTCTACGACGTGACGGTCACCTCGGCCGCCGACTACGACCTCTACGGGGAGATTGCCGCAAAATAATTTTTTGCGTTTTTGCGTTTTTTTCGTACCTTTGAAAAGTAAACCGGAACTTTACCCGAAAGTCATGGCCGACAAGAGCGTGATAACGAACATCGAAGCCCGCGTGCGGCAGCTGATCGACGACCACAAAAGGCTGTCGGACCTTTGTGCGGAACTGACCGCACAGCGCGACACGCTCCGCTCCGAGAAACGCACGCTCGAAGAGCGCGTCCGGGAGCTGGATGCCGAACTGGCGCGCATGCAGCTGACCGAAGGGCTTGCGGGCGGAGGCCGTAACCGGGAAAAAGCGCGGGCGCGCGTCAACCGTCTTATGCGGGAGGTGGACAAGTGCATCGCGCTGCTGGGCCAGCCGCTGGCGGCCCCGACGACGCAGGAGGCCGAATAAACGGCCCCGGGAAAAACGGCCGGAAGGCCGGAGAAGAGGACGACGGAATAAACGAAACGAAAAAATGGCAAAACAGGCAATAACCCTCAAAATAGCAGGCAAAAGCTATCCGTTCAACATCGAGAGCGGGAAGGAGGAGATGTACCGGCTTGCCGAACGGGAGGTGAACAGCTACCTCGCGCTGATAAAACAACAGAATATCAAGAACTGGAACGACCAGGACTACCTGTCGATGACCGCGCTGAAATTCGCCATCGCGAACGTCGGAATGCGGCAGAGCCGGGAGGTGGACGACGAAGACCTCCGACAGCTCGAAAAAATCGGCACGGAAATAGATGCGTATCTGAACGACCCGAAAAAGTAACCGGCCGAAGGCCTCCGCAGACGGAAGGCCGAGAGGGGGGGGGCGAAAAGGGCGGAAACCGCCCGGAACGACACGCACCGTTCGAAAAACGTTCTTTTACATACAAGAATCTACCCGCATAGATTCCTTATAGCTTTGCGAAACTGAACATTTACTAAATTGGGGCAACTCAAGGCGTTTCAAAATCAGGCCTTACCACCCTCACGGGGAGTACGTTACGGCGTACCGTTGGAAGATTGCGATTGTCGGAGCCCCCACACATGACTGATCGGCAGATTCGTCAAACAAGATTAAGGAATCCTATGCGGTTTTTTTATGGCTACAATTAAAACCCTAATTAATAACTAAAAACAAACAAGCAAAGACCCATGTATAGTATCATTTTGGCTGCCTCAATCTCTGCCGTGGTCGCCGTCGCAATCTACGCGGTCGTAACGAACCTCGTGATCAAGACGTCGATCCGCAAGCGCCGCGAAGCCGCCGTCAAGGAGGCTGAAGCCGAGGGAGAGATGATCAAGAAGGAGCGCATCCTTCAGGCAAAGGAAAAGTTCATACAGCTCAAGAGCGAATACGACCGTCAGGTCAACGAGCGCAACCAGAAAATCGCCCAGAGCGAGCAGCGCGCCAAGCAGATCGAGCAGAACCTGCAAAACCAGCAGCGCGAACTGGAAAACAAACTCCGCGAGAACGACCGTCTGAAAGAGCAGATGCAGAACCAGCTGCAAATCCTCGAACACAAGAAGGAGGAGGTCGACCAGATGCAGCGCGAACAGAACGCACGCCTGGAGCAGATCTCGGGCATGAGTTCCGAAGACGCCAAGAACATCCTGATCGAGAACATGAAGGCCGAGGCCAAGACCGAAGCCGCCGCCTACATCAACGAAACGGTCGAAGAGGCCAAACTGACCGCCACGAAAGAGGCCAAACGCATCATCGTGGCGTCGATTCAGCGCGTGGCGACCGAGACGGCCATCGAAAACGCCGTGACGGTGTTCAACATCGAGAGCGACGAGGTCAAGGGCCGCATCATCGGCCGCGAGGGCCGCAACATCCGCGCCCTGGAGGCCGCAACGGGCATCGAGATCATCGTCGACGACACCCCCGAGGCCATCATCCTCTCGGGCTTCGATCCCGTACGCCGCGAAATCGCGCGTCTGGCCCTGCACCAGCTCGTCACCGACGGCCGCATCCACCCCGCACGCATCGAGGAGGTGGTCGCCAAGGTTCAGAAGCAGATCGAGGAGGAGATCGTCGAGGTCGGCAAGCGCACGACGATCGACCTGGGAATCCACGGACTGCACCCCGAACTGATCCGCATGATCGGCAAGATGAAATACCGTTCGTCCTACGGACAGAACCTGTTGCAGCATGCCCGTGAAACGGCGAACCTCGCAGGCATCATGGCCTCGGAGCTGGGTCTCAACCCCAAGATCGCCCGCCGGGCAGGCCTGCTGCACGACATCGGCAAGGTGCCCGACGACGAACCGGAACTGCCGCACGCAATCATCGGCATGAAACTCGCCGAGAAATACAAGGAGAAACCCGAAGTCTGCAACGCCATCGGCGCCCACCACGACGAGGTGGAGATGACCTCGCTGATCGCACCGATCATTCAGGTCTGCGACGCCATTTCGGGCGCACGCCCCGGTGCACGCCGCGAGGTGGTCGAGAGCTACATCAAGCGTCTGAAAGAGATGGAGGACATCGCCCTGTCATACCCCGGCGTCGTCAAGACCTATGCCATTCAGGCCGGCCGCGAACTGCGCGTGATCGTCGGCGCCGACAAACTTTCGGATCAGGAATCGGAAGGGCTCTCGCACGATATCGCCAAGAAGATTCAGGACGAAATGACCTATCCCGGTCAGGTGAAGATCACCGTCATCCGCGAGACACGGGCCGTTTCCTACGCAAAATAACCGTCACGACCCGGGTACGCCATCCGGCAGCGTCCGGCAATCCCAAGTCCCTCCCCTGATAAGGAGGGACTTTTCATGCGCACACGTCCCGCCGACGCTGCGGATGAAAATGAAACCGCAGGGCAGGAGGGTTATTCAGAGACTTTTCATACCTTTACATCCATGAACAAGGAACTCGAACGATATATCGAACGGGAAATCATTCCCAGATACGAAGATTTCGACGCCGCGCACCGCACGGACCACGTCCGGACGGTCATTGCGCAGAGCCTTGAGCTGGCTGCACATTACGACGCGGACGCCGACATGGTTTACACCGTCGCCGCCTATCACGACACGGGTCTCGCAAACGGCCGCGAACGGCACCACATCGACGCCGGACGCATTCTTGCGGCCGACACCGAACTGCGCCGCTGGTTCTCCGAAGAACAGATCGCGGTGATGCGCGACGCCGTGGAGGACCACCGCGCCTCGTCGGACGGCGAACCCCGCACCATTTACGGCCGGATCGTGGCCGAGGCCGACCGGGTGATCGACCCCGAAACGATCATCCGCCGCACCGTGCAGTACGGGCTGGCGCACTGTCCGGAACTGGACCGCGAGGAGCAGTATGCCCGTTGTCTCGCACATTTGCAGCAGAAATACGCCGAAGGCGGTTACCTGCGGCTCTGGATCGCAGAGTCGGAAAACGCCCGGCGGCTCGAAGAACTGCGCGGCGTGATCCGCGACCCGCAACGGCTGCGGAAGATGTTCGACGCGGCGTTCGACACGGAGACCGCGGAGTAAATCCCGGGCGCCCCGCGCAACACCGGGCAAGAAAACCTTTTGCAGAGACCGCGCCGCACAGCGCCCTGCAAAACGACCCGTTCCCGAACCAGCCCGCCTCCGGACCGGCCCGCAAAAAAATCCCGGACGCCTTTTGCCGGCATCCGGGATTTGCGTTCGAAACGACGCGGAGTCTACTCGGTATCGTGCGGGAAATATTTCATGTACTGCACGCGCTGGTAGAAATCGCCCTCCGAGGAGCCGTAATCCATGCGTCCGCGGAATTCGTCGAGCGACTCGAAACCCTGGCGGGCGGCCCACGCGTCGATGAACCGGTTCATCTCCCCGATCACCTCGTAGCCGTATTTGTGGATCGCCGTGCAGACCTGCACCGCCGCCGCTCCGCAAAGCAGCGACTTGACCGCGGCGGCCCCGTCGTGGACGCCGGTCGAAACGGCGATGTCCAGCTGCGGGAGCGCATGGGCGCACAACGCCGTGCTGCGCAGGACGTTGCGCAGTTCGCCCGGCTCGCTGAACGGATCGCCGTTCACCAGGCACATCTTCTCGATGTCGATGTCCGGCTCGAAAAAGCGGTTATAGAGCACCAGTCCGCCGGCCCCGCGGCCCAGCAGCGCGTCGCCGACCGACAGTACGTTCGTAAGGCGCATCGGCAGCTTCACCGACACGGGAATCGTCACCTCGGCGACAACCTTGCGCACGATGCCGGCATAGTGGCTCTCTATCTCCTGCGCCGAGGCCCGACGATCTGTCGGAAGCAGGAAGATATTCAGCTCCAATGCCGAAGCGCCGGCCTGCTGCATGGCCGCGGCATATTCGATCCACGCGTCGCCCGCGCCGGCGCAGTTGATGCTGCCGATGACGGGAATGCCCGTCTTGGCGGCATCGGAAACCAACTCCAGCAACTCCGCCTTATAGGCTTCACCCAGATAGCGTTCGAGGTATTCCCCGGCGTCGCCGTAACCTTCCATACGGTCGAGCGAGGCGGCCTGACGGTAAATCTGCTCCTCGAAAATTGATTTCAGCACCACGGCGCCCGCACCGTTGCGCACGCACTGTTCGATGTTGGACACCGTGGCCG
>ENA-UONS01003447-UONS01003447.1-human-gut-metagenome-genome-assembly--contig:-CS19-NODE-3447-length-10800-cov-4.455095_pt1 | contig 10800 bp, 10 predicted proteins | sample MGYA00242458_ERZ724005 | MGnify/ENA metagenome assembly ERZ724005
TTTTTTAGTCTAAAAGAGCGTGTAAAAAATGATTTCTCATTTTTTCACACGCCCAGTCCTACACTTTTTTCTTATAACAGTGCTCTGCAAACTGCAGCAGCTGATAAAGCCCCATCGCAATGATACACAAAAGCAGGATGGATGTAATGAGCATATCCAGCTGCAGTACCTGGCTTCCGTAGATGATCAGATAGCCGAGCCCGCGTCTGGCAGCGAGAAATTCGCCGATAACGACGCCGACTAACGAAAGCCCGATATTGACTTTCATATTGCTTAAAATGACCGGGATGGAAGCGGGCAGGACAACCTTGAAAAAACAGTCCCGTCTGGTGCCGCCGAGCGTTCGGATCAGGAGAAGCTTTTCGGGATCTGCCTGCAAAAATCCGGTATAAAGGTTGATGATTGCACCGAAGATGGCGACGGAAATGCCGGCGGCGATGATCGTATCCATGCCGGTGCCGAGCCAGACGATCAAAAGAGGGGCGAGCGCGGATTTCGGGAGACTGTTTAAAACGACGAGAAACGGCTCCAAAATTTCAGACAACCGGCGGCTGTACCATAAAAGCGTGGCGGTGGAAAGGCTAACGAGGGCGACGAGAAAAAAACTGATGACCGTTTCAGTCAACGTGATACCGATATGGGTAAACAGGGAACGCTCGGAGACCATGCGGACAAAGCAGGCGACGACACGGGAAGGACTGGAGAAAAAGAAGCTGTCGATGATATGGAAGTCTGCGAACAACTCCCAGACTGTCAGGAAAAGAAGCAGCATAAAAATCCGGGCAAAGTGGACGAAATGATGATGGCGTCTGTGGGCAAGCAGGAAAAGCTGCTGGTCGGACAGTGTTTGCTCAGTTGTTTTCATTGGACAGTTCCTCCCAGATCTGATTAAAAAGCTGTCCGTATTCCGGCGCGCGCCGTGCGGCAAGCGGCGAATGGTCTGCGGCAGTCAGGTGAATGGGAAATTCTGCTTTGACACGGGCGGGGCGGGCAGACAGGATGAGAACGCGATCGGCGAGGCTGATAGCTTCTGCAAGATCGTGGGTGATGAGGATGACGGATTTTTCTGCCTTACGGATCATGGCAGCAATATCGGCGGAAACGGTCAGCCGGGTCTGGTAATCCAGCGCGGAAAACGGCTCATCGAGCAACAGGATATCGGGCTCGAGCGCCATCGTGCGGATGAGGGCAGCCCGTTGGCGCATGCCGCCGGAAAGCTGAGACGGCTTTTTATGCTGAAATTCCAGAAGCCCGTAGTCGGAGAGCATCCTGTGAACGCGTTCCAGGTTCTTGACGGTATCCTTGTGGGCGATTTCCAGTCCGAGCGTAACATTTTGCCAGACGTTTCGCCATTCAAATAAAAGATCGTGCTGCAGCATGTAGCCGATGCCGGGCTGATGACCATTTTCCCCATAAAACGTGATGCCGCCGCTGCCCGGGGTGAGCAAGCCGGCGATCAGGGACAAAATCGTGGATTTGCCGCAGCCGCTGGGACCGACAATCGCCAGAAATTCTTTGCGGTAAAGGCAGAAGGAAACCCGATCCAGGGCGGGCGTTTCGCCGTTTAGGGTGTGGTAGGAATAGGACAGTTCCTGTGCTTTTAAAAGGACAGAGTCCATAAGCTTTTCCCTTCTTTCTGGCAGGATTGCCCTGAAACTGGGTTCTTTTGCAGGCTAATCCTGACATGATCTGCTTTATCATATGCGGAAGCTGCTGCAATTGCGCATCGATGTTACATAGCAATGACGTAGCTGCCCTGCGGATTCGACAAAATATTTTTTACTTTATTGCAATAAAGTAGAAAATATGATACTATCTGATATAAATCTGAAATGGAAACACAATTTCCAATCGGATGAAAGGCAACAGCCATCAACCGGAGCAATCTGGATGAAAACAGGAGAGGAGAATTGAAAAAATGAGTGAGAAGCTGAAAGTTGGCATTCTGGGTGGAACTGGCATGGTAGGTCAGCGGTTTATTTCACTGCTGGAAAATCATCCCTGGTTCGAAGTGGCTGCCATTGCAGCAAGCCCCCGTTCCGCAGGCAAGGCCTACGAAGAGGCAGTCGGCGGCAGATGGAAAATGGACACACCCATGCCGGAAGCGGTAAAGAACCTGATCGTATTAAACGTTAACGATGTGGAGCATGTAGCATCCCAGGTTGATTTTGTATTCAGCGCTGTCGATATGACAAAGGACGAGATCAAAAAGATCGAGGAAGCCTATGCAAAGACAGAAACACCTGTTGTTTCCAATAACTCCGCACACCGCTGGACACCGGATGTCCCGATGATGGTTCCGGAGATCAATCCGGAGCATGCGGCAGTTATCGAATCTCAGAAAAAAAGAATCGGTACCAAGAGAGGCTTCGTTGCTGTAAAACCCAACTGCTCGATTCAGAGCTATGCGCCTGTCCTGACTGCATGGAAAGAGTTTGAGCCCTATGAAGTGGTTGCTACGACCTATCAGGCGATTTCCGGCGCAGGCAAGACCTTTGCAGATTGGCCGGAGATGGTGGGAAATATCATCCCTTATATCGGCGGCGAGGAAGAGAAGAGCGAAAAGGAGCCGCTGCGTCTTTGGGGTAAAGTGGAGGACGGCGTGATCGTTCCGGCACAGAGCCCGGTTATCACATGCCAGTGTATCCGTGTGCCTGTTTTAAACGGACATACTGCAGCTGTGTTTGTGAAGTTTAAGAAAAAGCCTACCAAGGAAGAGTTAATCGACCGTCTGGTTCATTTTTCCGGCGAGCCGCAGAGACTGGAGCTTCCCAGCGCGCCCAAACAGTTTATTCAGTATCTGGAGGAGGATAACCGCCCTCAGATTGCGCTGGATGTCAACTATGAAAACGGCATGGGAATTTCGGTCGGCCGTCTGAGAGAGGATACGGTTTACGACTGGAAGTTCGTTGGCTTATCCCACAATACAGTCCGCGGAGCAGCGGGCGGCGCAGTGCTTTGCGCAGAGCTGCTCAAAGCACAGGGATATATCACAAAGAAATAAAAGAGAGACATATAGCAGGGAACGACGGGAGGTAGAAGCTACCTCCCTTTCGCTGCTTTGCAGGACAGAGGTGTATGGCAAAAAAGTTATTTATCGCAGAGAAACCGAGTGTGGCCCAGGAGTTTGCAAAAGCGCTGAAATATCAGATGAGCCGCAGGGATGGTTATCTGGAATCGGAAGAGGCGATTGTGACCTGGTGCGTTGGTCATCTGGTTACGATGAGCTATCCGGAAGTGTACGATATCAAATATAAAAAATGGTCGGTCGATACGCTGCCGTTTATCCCGGAAACTTTTAAATATGAAGTGATCTCGGGCGTCAAAAAACAGTTCGATATCGTCAGCTCGCTGTTGAACCGTCCGGACGTCGATACAATTTACGTCTGTACAGACTCCGGGAGAGAGGGAGAGTATATTTACCGGCTTGTGGAGCAGGAAGCGAACATTCACGGAAAAAAGCGCCGCAGGGTCTGGATTGATTCTCAGACGGAGGAAGAGATTCTGCGCGGGGTGCGGGAGGCAAAGGATTTGTCGGAATATGATAATCTGGCGAACGCAGCTTACCTGCGCGCCAAGGAAGATTATCTGATGGGCATCAATTTTTCCCGTGCGTTGACTTTAAAATACGGCAACCATGTCAAAAACTACTTGCGCCGCGACCGTGCGGTGATTTCAGTTGGCCGTGTAATGACCTGTGTATTGGGCATGGTCGTCAACCGGGAACGCGAAATCCGTTCGTTTGTAAAAACGCCTTTTTACCGTGTGACGGGAGCCTTTGGAATTCCGATGGGCGACGGAAAGGAAAAACCGTTCGAGGGAGAATGGCGCGCAGTAGAGGGAAGTGCCTGGAACCTTTCACCACTTTTATATAAAGAAAACGGATTTTCGGAAAAAAAAGATGCCGAGGCACTGATGGAAAAGCTGGGTGCAATTTTGCCGGAAGGTGTGATGTCCCCCGAATTTTCAGGCGCTTTTCTGGAAAAATGTGAAAAAAAGAAAGAACAGAAAAATCCGCCGCTGTTATATAATCTGGCGGAGCTGCAAAATGATTGCTCCCGGATGTTTAAGATCAGTCCGGATGAAACGCTCAAAATCGCGCAGGAGCTTTATGAAAAAAAACTGACGACCTATCCGAGAACGGATGCTCGTGTTTTATCCAGCGCAGTTGCAAAGGAAATCCATAAAAATATCGGCGGACTTCGCAATTTCGCTCCGGTCAGCGCATACGCAGTGCAGATTCTGGAAGAAAATAGTTATCAGAAAATTGCAAAAACCCGTTATGTCAACGACAAACAGATCACGGATCACTATGCGATTATCCCGACCGGACAGGGCTTTTCGGCGCTGCGGAGTCTGTCTCCCGCGTCGGCAAAGGTTTATGAAGTGATTGCAAGACGTTTCCTGAGCATCTTTTATCCGCCGGCGATTTCCCAGAAGGTATCGCTGACGGTGCTTGTAAAATCGCAGCAGCTGCCGCAGGGTGAACGCTTTTTTGCTTCGTTTAAGGTGCTGACGCAGGAAGGGTATCTGGGCGTCAGCCGCCCATCCTTTTTCAGCTCCAAAAAAGAAGAAAAAGAGGAGAAAAACGGAGAGGAAGAGGAATTTTCCTGCGACGAGGCATTTTTAAAGGTGTTACAGACTATGAAAAAAGGAGAACAGCTTCCGCTGCATTCTCTTTCTATCAAAGAAGGCGAAACCTCGCCGCCGAAGCGCTATAATTCCGGCTCGCTGATCCTGACAATGGAAAATGCGGGACAGTTTATTGAGGACGAAGAGCTGCGGGCACAGATCAAGGGCAGCGGTATCGGAACCTCTGCGACGCGTGCGGAAATCTTAAAAAAGCTTGTCACGATCGAGTATCTGGCGTTGAATAAAAAGACGCAGACGATCACGCCGACGCTGATGGGCGAAATGATTTACGATGTGGTTTCAGATTCGATTCGACCACTGTTAAACCCCGCGCTGACTGCCAGCTGGGAAAAGGGGCTGACCGGTGTTGCGGAGGGGACGATTACATCCGGAGAATATATGGATAAACTGGATGATTTTGTACGCAGGAGGACGAATATCGTTAAACAGCTGCACAATCAGTCCATCTTATATCAGCAGTTCGATGCGATAGCCGGTTTTTACCAGAAAAAAGAAACCGCACCGGCTGTCAAAAAAGCAGGAACAGCAAAAAAAAGGACAGAAAAGAAAGAAAATGCGGAAGGCTAGGGCTTTTCTGCAAAACGTTCGCCGCATTCAGGCGGCAGAAACAGGAGGAAAAAGAAGATGGAAGCAATGAAGATCAGAAACCTGTACAATCTGGAAGAAACAATCGCTGCACCGCTTTTGGAGCAGTATGAGTATCCGTGGGAGGTTCTGCCCTATATCAAGGAATTCATCAAAGCGCTCGGGAACGCTCTGCCGGAGGATCGCTTCGAAAAAAGAGGAGAGGATATCTGGGTGGCAAAAAGCGCGACTGTTGCGCCGACTGCCTGCTTAAACGGTCCCTGTATCGTGGATGAGGAAGCGGAAATCAGACATTGCGCGTTTGTCAGAGGCAGCGCAATCATCGGAAAAGGCGCAGTTGTCGGTAATTCTACCGAGTTAAAGAACGTCATTCTGTCCAATAAAGTGCAGGTTCCGCATTATAATTACGTCGGGGACAGCATTTTAGGTTATAAGGCACATATGGGTGCAGGTTCCATCACTTCGAATGTAAAAAGCGACAAGACTCTGGTTGTTGTCAAATCTGCAGAAGAAAACATCGAAACCGGTCTGAAAAAATTCGGCGCGATGCTGGGCGACTGCGTGGAGGTAGGCTGCAACAGCGTGTTAAATCCGGGAACGGTAATCGGAAGACATACGAACGTTTATCCGCTTTCGCGGGTGCGCGGATTTATTCCGGAAAACAGTATTTTCAAAGATCAGGAACATATCGTATTAAAGGAAGACAGGGGCTGACCCCTGCCTTTTCTTTTTTAAATTTAGTTGTGCTTTTCTGAAAGTTGATTTCATGCCCGCATGAAAATCGGCTTTCAGGCAAGCTGGAAGGGCGCATGGGAACGATTGTGATAGCAGAATAGAAAAAATACTTGACGAAGCAGTGCCTGCGGTGTATAGTTTACTCAATGGATTAACGCTTGCACGCGTTAAAGCGTAAAAAGTGATTATGAGGAGGAACGGAAAATGAAAAAGTTAGCGGCAATTTCCCTTGTGCTGGCAATGACCGCGGCATCTTTGGCTGGCTGCGGCTCGACAGCAAACACTGCAGCACCGGCAGAAAGTGAAGCGGCAGAAACCCCTGCAGCAACAACAGAAGAGACAACAGATACAGCAGCGGATACGGTAGCAGCAGATGGCAAGGTGTATAACATTGGTATCTGTCAGCTGGTACAGCACGAAGCGCTGGATGCAGCAACCCAGGGTTTTCAGGATGCACTGACCAAACTGCTGGGTGAGGAAAATGTGAAGTTTGACCTGCAGAATGCTTCCGGTGATTCCGCAACCTGTGCAACGATCGTCAACCAGTTTGTATCTTCTGATGTTGACCTGATTCTGGCAAATGCAACGGCCCCTCTGCAGGCAGCAGCGGCAGCTACCAATGAGATTCCGATTCTGGGAACCAGCGTTACAGACTATGCGACAGCACTTTCCATCGATGACTGGACAGGCGTAACCGGCACAAACATTTCCGGTACTTCCGATCTGGCTCCGCTGGATCAGCAGGCGGACATGCTGCATGAGCTGTTTCCGGATGCAAAAAATGTCGGCATCCTGTATTGCTCTGCAGAAGCGAATTCTTCTTATCAGTCCAATACCATTCAGAAATATTTAAAGGATTACGGCTATGAATGCACAGAGTATACCTTTGCAGACTCTAATGATATTGCATCGGTTGTAAATAACGCAGTTGCAGCACGGGGTGTCCCAATAAGAAAACATTGTTGGGTTTGAAAGAAACGGTATAGCTTCGGCTATGCCGTTTCTTCATTTTGCCGGATATCGAATACCCTGGACATTTCCAAGATACCGATGCCCTTGTAGTAAATATCGACTTCCTGTTTGCGGTTGGTTTTGCTGTGGGGATCGGTGGCTGCGTGTACGACGATCTTCTCCACAAACTCATGCAGGATATGGGGTGTCAGTTCCGGGATTTCTGTGTACTTTCGGACAATGGACAGAAACCGTTCCACATTGGCACACTTGCTTTCCTCCTCCTGGATTTCTTCCCGGAGGCTGTTTGCTTGGGTCTGCAAGGCTGCCTGCTCTGCTTCATAGTCAGCGGACAGTTTCTTGAACCGTTCGTCTGTCAGTTTGCCCGTGATATTGTCCTCATACAAATGCTTGAAGATTCTATCCAGCTCCGAAATCCGTTTCTCTGCATCGGTCAGGAGCTTCTTCTTTTTGGCAAGGCCCTTGCTTCTCTCCTTCTCGTCCATATCCATGACCATCTTCACAAACTGATCTTCCTGTTCCCTTGCATAGGAAACAACCTTACAGAGATTTTGCAGTATCAGTTCTTCCAGAATGACCGTCCGTATGGAATGGGTGGAGCCGCATATATCCCGGCTTTTCCGATACCCCGCACACAAATAATACTCCTGCTCCCGCCGGAAGCCGGTTGCCCTGCATTGGTACATGATTGAGCCGCAGTCAGCACAGAACATCATGCCGGAAAACATCCCCATCTCTCCCATTTTGGTTGGCCTGCGCCGGGTCTGCCGTGCCAGTCTTACCGCATCGGCAATGGATTCCGTCCAGATCGGTTCGTGGGTATTCTCAAAGATCACCCACTCACTTTCGGGATTCTGAATCTTCTTTTTGCTTTTGTAGGATTTCTTCGTGGTTTTGAAGTTTACTGTGTGCCCCAGATATTCCCGCCAGCGGTCAAGGATATGGGCAACTGTCGAAGCATTCCAGCCATAGGGATCATCCTGCGGTTTTACATTGCAGTTGATACCCTTACTTTCGTAGTAAGCGGCAGGGGTAAGGATCTTCCGCTGCTTCAACAGCCTTGCGATTTGAGAAGGCCCGTATCCGTCCATCACATACAGACCAATATCATAAACCACATTGGCTGCATCGTTGTCCCGTACCCATTGCTTCGGATTGGCAGGGTCTTTCATATACCCGTAAGGTGCATTGGTGGTCAGGTGTTCTCCCGCATTTCCTTTGACCTTCATAACGGCCCGGATCTTCTTACTTGTGTCCTTGGCGTACCACTCGTTGATGATGTTCCGAAACGGGGTAAACTCGTTGTCGCCCTGCTTACTGTCCACTCCATCGTTGACAGCAATAAAGTGAACATCGTGCTCCGGGAACATGATCTCAGTATACATTCCCACTTGCAGGTAGTCACGGCCCAGACGGGACATATCCTTGATAATGACCCGCTTGACAATACCTGCTTCAATGTCCGCAATCATTTCCTGGAACCCAGGGCGGTTAAAGGTGGTGCCGGAGATGCCATCGTCAATATAAAAACGGATATTCTTCCAGCCATGGTCAAGGGCATACTTCTGTAAAATCTTCTTTTGATTGATTATGGAATTACTGTCGCCCTGCAATTCATCGTCACGGGATAAGCGGCAGTAGAGGGCAGTAACGGCCTCTGTGCTCATGACGGCATAAGGAAATTGCAGCACGGCAGCGGTGTTTGACTGATCGTACATAATAACCTCCAATCTTTCAGCCAAACACGGTATGAAGTTCAATTACATTCTACCGTGCTGTTTTGGATTTGTCAGCCTGTTGGAGGATATTTTGTTTCCGGGGATCGTCTCAGTTCGTCTTTGATAAGCCGCTGCACCTTATCCTTGACGGTATCTGTTGCCGGATCGGGAAAGTAGGAATTGACCGTAAAGGTGGTGTTTCCGATCCGCACCTTGCTTCGCAAGGGCGGGGCATATTTCTTTCGGTTGTCGGTATCATTTTTCATAAAATCAGGGCCTCCCTTCACCTATTACTGGTGCTGGGAGGCCCTGTTTTGGCCATTATTTACGAAAGAAATCACAAGAAATTTCCAATACGAAATTAGGGAGATAAAACGAAAAAGAAACGATTAGCAAGCACAGCAAGTGAGTACCCACTTGCTCTATACTTGCTCGTAGAGCAAGCACAGTAAGTGTAGCCACACTCAAAATTGGCATGCCTCCCAAACCCTAATTTTAATAGTTTATGTTTTTATTATTGCAGATGTTTCTAATATGTGCTATCATAATATACAGGAGGGACTATTTTGAAAATATAAAACTTTTATTTTATATTTTCAAAAATAAGTTTTAATTTAGCAAGGAGTACCCTGATGACTATTTCTGAACAGATAAAAGTTCTATGCGTGCGTTCCAATATTAGTGTAGCGGAATTAGCAAGACGCATGGGAACTACACCCCAAAATTTCAACTCAAAAATGAAACGAGAAAGCTTTACTGTTTCCGATTTAGAGTATTTGGCCGAAACGGTTGGGTGCTCTTTTGAGCGACACTTTGTCCTTCCGGATGGCGAGAAGGTTTGATAGGAGAATAAAAATGAATATGTTACATTTTAAGAATAATCTGCAAAATCGTGATGTGATATCTCTTTTCTCTGGTGCAATGGGTCTTGATATAGGCCTTGCAAAGGCAGGACTTAATATTGCTATTGGGCAGGATTTTGATGCCGCATGTGTTGCAACCATGCGAGCAAACGGTCATAAAGTTTTAAGCGGAGATATCCGTGACATTGATCCGGCGGATTTACTTGAACAAGTGGGATTGGCTCCTGGCGAACCATTCTTGATTTGTGGTGGTCCACCATGTCAACCGTTCTCAACTGCAGGAAAGAGATTAGGCATCAATGATCCCCGAGGAAGCCTTTTTATGGACTTCATTCGAATGATTGATTATATCCGTCCACGATTCTTCATTATGGAAAATGTGAAAGGGATTATGTCTGCTCCTTTGAAACATGTTCCTCTTGCAGAACGAGATAAAAATGATCCAGAGCAGCGACTGGGCACTGTTTTGGATGTTATTCTATCCGAATTCCAAAAACTTGGTTACAAAACCGTGTACGGCGTATTGGATGCTGTAAATTATGGTGTCCCTCAATTCAGAGAACGATTTGTTTTGATTGGAAGTCGTGATAATGAAGATATTTTCATGCCAATTCCAACGCATTTTCAAATGCATCAGGATGCATCCTATCGCTGGCAAACATTGGGAGATACCATACGGGATTTAGAGCATGATTGTGGTGAGTGTGCTGCTTTTGGCGAAGATCGGTTATCTTTTCTAAAACTCGTTCCCGAGGGTGGGAACTGGCGCGACCTCCCCGTCGATTTGAAGCAAATGGCTATGGGAGGTGCTTTTGAATCGGGCGGGGGTAAAGTAGGTTTTTACCGTAGGCTATCTTATAATCAGCCCTCTCCTACATTGGTTACATCACCCGTACAAAAGGCAACTATGATGTGTCATCCCACGCAAAATCGCCCTTTGAGCATACGAGAATATGCTCGAATCCAGCAGTTCCCTGATGATTGGATTTTCATGGGAACAAGTGCAGAGAAATATCGACAAATCGGTAACGCTGTCCCGGTTGGCCTTTCTGAAGCATTAGGCAAAGCTGTCCTATCTGTTGCGGATCAAACTGCTGCAATTCAAACAAAAAGATTCAGAGGAACAGATATCCACCAAAAACTTAAGATTGCGCTTGAAATAGGAGGAAGTTGCTATGTCCATAAATGATTCTTACAACGAAGAAGCTATTGTAGAGGCTATTGCCGTTGCATTGGATAATTTCTACACCAACCTGATTAAGAAAGTGGACAGT